>ENA-OSET01000491-OSET01000491.1-sediment-metagenome-genome-assembly--contig:-NODE-491-length-44365-cov-5.016867_pt1 | contig 44365 bp, 33 predicted proteins | sample MGYA00237882_ERZ534229 | MGnify/ENA primary metagenome ERZ534229 (study PRJEB26408, sample SAMN06266212) | sediment metagenome | isolation source: Hudson Canyon methane seep mesocosm | place: USA:Hudson...
TTTTTTCAGTGACGGCATCGGTGAATATGTTATGAATGGTACTTAACAATTTGAACTCTAGCTGCTCTTGTTCTGAAAGACGTTGTTCACTGGATTTACCGTAAACATTGGGACTTTTTGAACACATCGCACATTTGAACAATACAGGGTGCAACATTGCATAAATTAAGTACGAAAAATTCAGTAATAACATACGACTACGTGCACAACCTTCGAACGAAGATGCTCTACCAAACATTTCTATTAAAATTGCTGCGGCTTGATTACCAATAGCCAACATCAAGTCTTCTTTTAGTTATATAAGGCGCTTCATACTTATAATTAACACCATTCATAAAAAACCAATTGGCTATCAGCAACTCTTGGTAGCCTTTAACCCTCTCTCCTTGTAATGTTCTATATTCATTATCTCTAATGTAAGCGTCATATTCCTCTTTTGATTTAAAATCAAATGGGTTTATTGGTTGATGTGATAATTTAATAAAGGTTTTTAATGAGTCTGGGGTTGATTTGATATAGTCAACTAGCCACTTTGTTACCCACATCTGTAGCTTGATTGGATCATCTGCAAAGTCTGATAAATATGTTGGGATTTTACAGTCTTGTAGTATTTTTCTTCCTAGAGCATGAAATGTAGATATATTTGGACATTGCTTTTCCGAGATCCCACAGGATATTCCACGGGCAATAACTCTTTCTTTTAGCTCCTTCGCAGCGGCATTATTATATGCAAGGATTAGTATTTCATTACTCTTAACTTCTTTTGATTCAATTAAATTCCCCATACCATCGTGCAATTGCCATGCAATTTGCACACAACGTGGCCAATTATCTGTATCCGTAATTGGCGCTTTAAAGTCTCTTGGGAGACCAGTTGTTTCGGTATCAAATATTAAGTACATATTCCTATTTGCGTATAAAAATTTCGGGAGTCTAAAATTAAGAAATCGTATTGAGTAAATCAATACTTGTTAATAAATAGTTGCTTTGAGTTGGCACTAAATAATTATTGAGATTGCTATTAAACAATTTCAGTACTTCTAAAACTTCTTCCTTAGCAATGAGATTGCATCTGGTTATTTCAAATCATCCAATAACGGTATAAAAAACGCCAATAATATATTTTTGTAAGGTACTTGATAAATGGCATTTTATTATTTGAAATATGTGTAATTTTAATATTTTTGCCGACCAAAGAATAAAGATATGCCTAAAATAGCAAGTAAAGCCCATTCAATGCCAGCCTCACCTATTCGTAAATTAGTTCCTTACGCGGAACAAGCGAAAAAGGATGGAAAAAAGGTGCATCATTTAAACATCGGGCAACCAGATATTGAAACACCTCAGGTTGTGCTTGATAAAATGAGAAATCTTGATTTAAAAGTGGTGGAATACAGTCACTCTGCAGGATTTCAATCTTATAGAGAAGGGCTTTCTGATTATTATAAAAACTTTGGAATTAATTTAAACCCAAACAATGAAATAATGATCACTACGGGTGGTTCGGAAGCTTTAATATTTGCTTTTCAAACGTGTTTGGAACCTGGTGATGAATTAATTGTTCCAGAGCCTTTTTATGCAAACTATAACGGATTTGGTGTTACTGCTGGTGTAAATGTAGTGCCGGTAACTGCAAAAATTGAAGATGGGTTTGCGCTTCCTCCAATTAGTGAGTTTGAAAAATTGATTACTCCAAAAACAAAAGGTATTTTGATTTGCAACCCAGGTAATCCTACGGGATATTTATACAGTAAGGAAGAATTAGAAACACTTCGAGATATTGTAAAAAAACATGATTTGTTTTTATTCGCAGATGAAGTTTACCGTGAATTTTGTTACGATGGTGCTGAACACTATTCTTGTTTACAATTAGAAGGAATTGAAGATAATGTTGTTTTGATTGATTCTGTTTCTAAAAGATACAGTATGTGTGGAGCAAGGGTTGGCGCTTTAATTAGTAAAAACGCAGAGCTTATGTCGATGGCTTTAAAATTTGGTCAAGCTAGATTAAGCCCTCCTACTTTTGGTCAAATAGCTGGTGAAGCTGCTTTGGCAACTCCTCAAAGCTACTTTGACGATGTTATTGAAGAATACGTTGAACGACGGGACATTGTTGTTGATGGCTTGAATAAAATTGAAGGTGTTACTTGTCCTAAACCTAAAGGTGCTTTTTATGCAATTGCAAAATTACCAATTGATAATTCGGATAAATTTTGCCAATGGTTATTAGAAGATTTTGACTTTAATGGGCAAACAGTAATGCTTGCTCCTGCGACTGGTTTTTATGCTACTAAAGGAGCAGGGCAGCAGGAGGTTAGAATTGCATATGTACTTAACAAAGAAGCTTTGGTGAATGCTATTGTTTGTTTGGAGGAAGCCTTAAAGATTTATCCGGGAAGAGTATAACAGGTTTTTCTAACTAGCCCTTTTTTATTTTCACCATAGTCTCCTTAAAGAAAGATTATACTTTAGCAAAATCAATATGATAGTGCTCATCATGGAGTGCATTAACCATTTTAGACAAACCTTGCACTACGTATATCCCTTTTGCTTTGAGTTTTTTACCTGAGGGAGTTGCATACAGTTCATCTTTTAACTCAATTTTTATAATAACCTTCTTGACCTCCCAACCTTTTTTATTAGCCTCTTCATTTAATAGTAATATATGCTGGGCAACTGCTTCAAAATCGATTTCTACAGATTTATCTTCGGAATACTTTCCATCATCATCAAACGTTAACCAATAGTGATTAACGCCTGTTTCGTCAAGTTTATAGTATGGCTTATGGTCTTTTATTAGCGGCATCATAAAATCGATACTTGTCCCATTCTGATGAGTTTGATGCGGAGGTAATTTCCCTCCCTTTTTATTAGCGCATTCCATTATTCGATAAAATCGATCTGACGCATTCTCCAACTTTTTGTAGGCTTTTAAAGTGAAGGCTAATACATCCTCATGTAAAAATGCTCTACCTGAAAAGTAACTTGTAGTATCGAAGTAAGAGTAGTTACTTCCATAATAAGGAATTAACTTTCCATGCTCCAAACTGCCATTAGAAACACTTCCGTGAGAGACGCTAGCTAAAGTATCAGCAGCATGTTTATTGTAATATTTACGAATTGGATCAACTCTATCTTGACCATTTGAACAACAGCTAAAACAAAATACGATAAGAAATATACTCACTATTTTCATAAAACAAATAAACGAAAATAAGGACTCAATGTTATTAGAAGTGTTATCTAATTAAAGATACATGGCCTGTTTTTTGATATTCTGTACCGTCATAGCCTATTAGCATAATTTTCCAAACATAAACACCGTTAGGAGACATAATTCCATTTACTCTTCCATCCCAAGTATCTCTTTTTCCTACAGAGTGATAAATCATTTCTCCCCAGCGATTAAATATTCTCATTTCATAATCTTTTACACCAACACCTTCACCAAAGAAATAATCATTTTTACCGTTTCCATCGGGAGTAAATGCATTTGGGACAAAAAATATCATTTCAGGTTGAACATAATAAGTATGATAAACCGTATCTAAACATCCTGCTTGATTTTCTGCAACTAGCATTACTGTTACTTCGCCATCATAATAATAAGTCGTCATTGGATTCACCTCTGTTGAGAACTCACCATTTCCAAATTCCCAATAGTAACTCGTTGCGCCTTCTGATTGATTAATAAAGTTAATCGGCTTCTTTATTACAATGTTATCTTCCCCTAAAGTAAATTCTGCAATTGGTCTATCAACGTTTACAGCAACATTTTCCACAACTTCATAATGAGCTGCACAGCTATCAGTAATACTTACATAATAAATGGTTGAGGATGTTGGTTCTACAACAATTTCAGAAGTAGTTTCTCCGGTACTCCAATTATAGTCATACACTCCAGTTCCATTAGAAACCAACACGCCAATTTCTGCTGATTCTCCTGGACAAATTGATGTCGCACCATATGGCTGAGCTGTAATTACAGGAAGGACTACTGTTACCAAAACACTGTTAGATACGGTTGCTCCACACATGTCTGTTACAGTCACATCATACTGGTTAGTTTCCATTGTTTGTATAGAAATATCTTGTTGAGAACTACCATTACTCCAAGACCAACTATATCCACCCGCTCCTCCAGTAATTGCAGAAAACAAATCCACCGGTGAATTCGGACACATAACTGAAGTATCATTGCTTATCTCTAAAAGTAAAGGTGGATTTATAGGTATTACGACTTCTATACTATCATAAACTGATTGGTTTCCACACTCATCTGTAACGGTAACATAATAAGTTGTTGTAACCTGAGGACTTACACTTATAAAGGAAGTGGTTGCACCCGTACTCCACACATGGAAATAAGCTGGATCCCCTCCTGACGGAGTGGCTATCAAATTCAATGAATCTCCATTTGGACAATCTATAACAACTTGATCCAATAAGTTTAAGGTAAGAGGTGTTTGATCAACAATCCATAATGTAATTGTTTCCGTTTGATTTTGACCACAATCGCCAGAATAGGTAATTGTAACGGAAAGAGATTCTGTGCCTTCCGCTAATAAATCATAAATAGACATAATATTTAGAGATTGAGTTGTTTGACCAGCTGGAAAAGTAATTGTATTGGGTAAAGAAGTATAATCTACTCCATTGGATGCGCTACCTCCATAGGACAGAGAAAACGTTTGGCTAAAGTTTATTGAGTCTGTTCTAATAAATTGTATTTCAGCAGTCCCACAACCTTCCATAATTTGATTTGCAGGTAAATTTCCTACCGTTGTAACTTGACTATTGACAGATATAGGAGACACACTTGTAAAACTTTGCGCTTCCAAAAACACACCAGAATCATATTGACCATCCCCAGCATCTGCTATCGCTATTTTAATGTGATATACTTGGCCACAAACAACATCTGCTGAGGCGGTTAGAACGTCTGTAAACCCATCATACTGAACCACTGTATTATCAGAATTTTGTGGTGCACTATTTCCATCACCATTATTATTGTAATACTGACTATTGGAAATATTATTTAAATTATCAATCGTAACCGGAGTTGCAGTGCCTGGTATTAAAGCAATATTTGTACTTGTGTAATTACCTCCATTGGGGTTTTGACCTGTAATAAAGAATCCAAATACATCATTGAACCCTGCATTAACATATTCTAAATACTCCTCTGAAGCAAATACATAGCGAAAGGAAATGGATGGTCCTACTGCCTCAAAGTCAAACTCTAAAATAGCTGCATCCTCTGTCGAAGCAGAGCTTAAACCATCTAATAAACCATCTCCACTTGCTGAATTATCCAATCCTGCGCCCGGATTATCATTTGGTCCAAAAGGTCCTTGCTGATCACCTAAAAGAGTTGTTGAATTCTCAACAGTTCCAGTGGTCATGATAACACCTGAATTAAGACCTATGTTGCAGTTGGTTCCAATAAAGGATCCTATAGCATCAACATCGCCATTATAAGAAACATTAGTAGCAGAAACTCCACCGCCAAGCAATGTGTTTTGCACCAAAAAACTAGCTGAAACATTGCTGTTTGTGGATAACTGTGCATTAGAAATTCCATGCACAATAAATAGAGATAGTATTAACCAATAAAACCTTTTCATGTATTAAAAACTAGCACGCGTAGCTTCCTTAAGTGTTAACCTTTTATTAAGGTAATAGGTTACACCAATTTTCGCTCCATAATTTTTGTAGGTTTTCTGCAGAAAGTAATTATCATGATAAATACCCGATTTTGATTGCGTATAGTTAACCGATGAATACAAATCGAAAGATGGGGATAGCCTAACCCTTAATGTTGCATTCGCCAAAATTGAAAATTGATGTTTGTTTAAATTTTCGCTTTTTCGTGACATCATCCCAATGTATTTGTCACTATAAAAATAAACTGGTACTGGATCATTTACTACATTACCGCGTTTAACTTCTACACCGCTTGAATTGATTAAATGACCATATTCAACTCCCCCATTTAGCTCTAACGACAAATATTTAAAATCAAATTCATAGCCTAAAGTCAAGGGCACTTTTATATAGGTATAGGTGTTGTATTCATTTTCGATTTCTTTATGCAGTTCATTGTTCAATGGATCAGCATAAAACACCTGCGCAGTATCTTCACCATAAACAACAGCACTAGACACAGTTGGTATGGTAATTCCTCCAGATGATGATCCATACATAAAATAATATTTATAAGTGGACTTATAATCTCTTAGCGTACTCAGTTGAATTCCAGAACCTATTTTAAAATTATTCCAATTATAATTTATGTTAACTCCACCCCTTGATCCCGTTTTCACATAATCATGTTCTTTGTAAAAATCCCAATGATATTCTGCCAAATCATCATCCAGCGTATTATCGATATCAACTTTATTAAGAGTTGAATAATATGCGTCAATTGTAAACCCTCTTTTCTTAGGGTTCGTTACATAATCATCTATAGGTTGAATAACGATAGGACTAGGCAACGAATTATTCAATACTATTTCCGTTTCGATCAGCACTGGATCTATTATATCAAATTTTTGAATGGAAGCATCCTCAGATATTATTGTTTCCAAAGAGAAATTATTATCTAAAATAGATGCAGTGGTTTTCGGTTCATTAGAACCCACAATAGCGCTTTTAGAATTAGAACTTTCTGAAATATTTTTATCTACCTGTTCCTCGGCTATTACCTGAGTAACAATTGCATCACTTTTAATAGGTGTTGCTTGCTTATCATCTGATACAATTAATTTTTCGGTAGTATTTTTTATCGAATTAGTGGTCTCTTTTATCTCATTATCTTTAGCCACATCCGAAGAGGATACACCCTTGGTCCCTTCTTCTTTTATATTACCATTATTTATATTTTGTTTTGGAGCAATTTCTTTCTGTAGATTATCTTCCGAATTACTTTCATTTTTTACTGAATAATCCACCAAATTATTGTTATGAATAGAGCTGTTATTAACATCTAGCTCCTTATTAACTACTTCATTTTTTCCTTCTGAAAATGAAGATGCTCCATTCTCTGAATAATTGACACCAAGGTAAACACCACCGCTAATCAGGAACAATGCGGCAACCAATTTAATTTTATGGAATAAGATTAAATTGTTGAAGAACATTTTGAACGCAAGCGCTTTCTTGATGCCAGTAGAAGGTACAACCTCCATTTTTGACATCTGTTCTTTAACTAATTTGTCAAAGTCGTTAATTTCCATTTTTTTATATTAAAGTTTATAAATTATCTTCTACTCCTAGCAGTTTTCTCAAATACTTTCTAGCTTTTGACAATTGAGATTTTGATGTATTTTCAGAAATATCCAATATCTCTGCTATTTCTTTATGCGTGTACCCTTCAACTACATATAAGTTAAATACCGTTCTATAGCCAACAGGTAACTTTTGCATTGATCTCATTATCGCTTCCTGCTTTCTTCTAGACACATCAACTTCGTCATCAAATAGCGGCACAGGGTCTGCACTTACATGTACGTCATCAATATCTTCTGTATAATGATGTTTTTTATTATTTCTATTATGACTTAGTGTGGTATTAACCACAATCGTCTTAATCCAAGCACTCAAAGACCCTTCATGTCTTCCTTTGAAATTTTTCACATATTTGAATATGCGAATAAAAGCCTCCTGAAGAGCATCTTCAGCTTCCGACACGTTACGGCAATAACGCATGGAAACACCAAGCATAGAAGCAGAATAACGACTATATAGCTCTGATTGAGCCCATCGCTTACCTTTCTTACAGCCTTCTATTAATTCCTCTTCGGTGATCATTTTGCAGCCTGCAAGATAGCCATCCAAATTGGAGTTGTCTAAAGATATGTCTATTGATATACTCAGTTTATCCTAATTTGTATAATTACAGACACTTATGGTTTTAGCTAGTTGCCCGTATATAGTAGATTTTTATATAAAAAAAGAACCGCTAATTTTAATTCTCATAAATACATTGTATTTTTATAAAAAATCTAATTCATTTTTTCATGAAAAATTTCCTTGTATTCTTGCTCCTAGCAACCGTTTTAATAAGTTCTTGCGTTAAGCTTGAAGAACTTGAAGGAAATAATGTTGAATATGAAGAAACGGAATTCGAATTGGACGAAAACATAACGTTAGTAATACCTAACAGTGAATTTTCATGGATTCCTAATTTGATAAACTGCATGGACATTAGTCTTTTGGGCGGAGTTAATTTCGAGTCATTTGTCCCTACTCAAAACCCTAACCCATATGCTCACTTGGTACATGATATTAAACCAAAAAGGATAAGTATGGAATTAACTAACATCACAGATTGTGATTTTGGGATGTTGGAAAGTGTCGAAGTATTTTTAACTGACAGTACAGTAACAAATGCAAGTCAATTTATTCTTCAAGACCCTAACAACATATCGGCTCCACATAATGCAGTTAAAATTGGTGAATTAATGACGGTAGAAGACGGAAGCAATATCATTAATTTGGTTGTAAATGAAAATGCTGTTTTAGATCAATTTATTCATAATCAATCGTTCAACACATATGCAAATATGAACTTGGATAGAGCATTTACCGAAAACGAAGCGGTGATAAAAACAAAGTTGACAATGAGCGTTAAACTCATTAACAAAAATAACTAAGAGCCTTTTAATACAATTTCTGTTGCCCCGTAGCCATACTTCTTGTAATTTGCGTCATGCGTTTGAAATTCTGGGTAATTATAGAGAATTTCTTTTCTGATTTCTGCTCTGAGAACACCTTCCCCTACTCCATGGATAGCAATTAACTTTTTAGAACCCTGTCGTATTGCTACATTTAGTTCTCGATTAAAATTAGCCATTTGCACACTTAAAATTTGAGAATTAGACATTCCACGGTGAGAATCGATAAGTTCCTCAATATGTAAATCAATTTCGTGCTCTTCCTTATTAATTTTGTCTAAATGATTGAACTTTTTATAAAACTCATCCAATTTTTTAGATTTTGATTCAGCTTGTACTTTTTCATTAACAGACTCTACATGTTCAATCCCTTCCAATTTATAATCTTCTTTTGGCGCGGTTGAAACCAAATCAGTAATAGCATACTGATAATCAAAACCGTCTTGATTTTGAACCATTACAGCATTACTTGAAAGAACCTCAATTATTGTTCCTTCACCTACTTCGTTTAAAAAACGAACTTTATCTCCTACTTTGAATTGCATTTTCCCGTGATATATTTTTTATCTTTATCAAAGATAAATCTATTTTTACAATTCATGAAAGAACACGGTCCTTGGAAAACAAAAAATACTATAACGGCATATGAATCGCCTTGGATACGAGTTGATCATAGTGAGGTGATAAACCCAGGGGGTGTAGATGGCACTTACAGTACTGTGCACTTTAAGAATCTTGCAATTGGTATAATTGCTTTAGATGAAGACATGAACACGTGGATTGTTGGACAATATCGATATCCATTGCATAAATACACTTGGGAGATTCCGGAAGGTGGTGGAGCACTCAAAGAACCTCCATTAGAATCTGCAAAAAGGGAATTACTAGAAGAGGTTGGATTAAAGGCCAAAAGGTGGGATTTAATTCAGGAAATGTTGTTGAGTAATTCAGCAACAGATGAAGTAGCCTATATATACCTTGCAAGGGGTTTAGAACAATTTGATCCAGAACCAGAAGAAGATGAGGAAATTGAAATCAAAAAGCTTCCTTTTGATGCATACTATCAAATGATAATAAATGGTGAAATACTTGACAGCTTGTCTGTCGCTGCTGGACTAAAGTTAAAGTTGATGATAGATAATGGAGAGTTGAATTAATCCACTATAATTTGCATTTTATGAATCAATCCATCTGAATCCTTAAGGTTCAGTAAATAAGTTCCTTTTGGATATTTCTTTAAATAGTTATTGCCCAACGATGTAACCCAAACAAAAAAAACCTCCTATCAAATTTCTGTTTAAGGAAATTAATAGGAGGTTTATATTCTTAGTAAATAGAAATCTAGTTTCCAGTAACTATCACTTTATAAGTTGTGAACAAGAAACCTGCTTTAACAGAATAATCAACTGTTGCAACTTTAGTAATTCCAGCATTTTTAGCAGCAGTTTCAACTCCTAAATTAGCATTACCTAGTCCCATAAATAGTTTCGCTTTAACTTCTCCTGTTTTTGTAGCTTCGTTTCCTGTAGCTATTCCAGGATAAGTTATTGTGCATGATGTTGCAAAAATCGCAACACAAGCTAATATTAATATCTTTTTCATATCTTATGTCTTATTTTGCTGTTATAATTAATTTCTTCTTTGCAAAGAAAATCATGTCTTTCGTTTCTTCATCTACTGTTGCTATTGCAGTGCTTATCCCACCATTTATAGCAGCATCTTTAAGTCCGTAATTTCCGTTTAAATAAATTACACCGAAAAGAACTGTAGATTCTGAAACTCCTCTTTTATCTCCTATTTCCGCATTAGAAACAGCTACTGGCATTGTAACAGTGCATGAAGTCATGATAGTTGCAACAATTCCAGCAAGAATTAATTTGTTAATGTTTTTCATATTAATTTTTTTATTCTCCGTAGACCTTAGTCTTAGTTATAGGAAAGATGAATACTTTAGTTGTTACCTCAACAGCTCCGATTACTGTTATTTTTCCATTATCTGCAGCAGCTTTAACAGAAGTATCGCTATCGCCAATAATTTTTGACTTAGCCATCCCTACTTTAGAACCGATAGGCTGCCCTGTCAATTGGTAGCTTTGTGATACCATACAAGATGAAGCAATTATTGCTACACCCGCCATAAAAAATAATTTTTTCATTTGTTATTTATTTAGTGTTTAGTGTTTAGAGGCTGCAAAATAGTATAAAAATTGCATTAATTAAAAAAATAGATGCAATTTTATTATTCTTTATCCTAAATATTTTGAATGTATCGAAAATATATTTGAACCAGGTAGTCCAAAATCATTTCATCAGAAAACATTAAAAACGAATACCAACTAAAATTGGACTTGGATTAGGATTTTTAGCAAAGTTTTGAAGCGGGAAGCTCATATTTTCACAAACTTTTCTGACAGCACTTCATTCAGTAACTTTATTTTAATAAAATATATACCCGCATCCAATCTGGATAAATTTACATTCATTTCCATTTTATTCAAACCCTGAATTTTAAAAAGAATCGCGCCTTTTATATCAACGATTTCTATACTGATTATTTCTTTATTAGTTATGACTGACAATTTATCTCTTAATGGATTTGGGTACAATTTCAATGCTGACACTATAGCGGTTTCATTAACCCCAACTGATGAACAATTAATTTGGGAACCTAACTCTTCAACCAACACTCCATTATCTACATACCAATTTTCCCAAACGCCTCCACTTCCTGTTTGCCAATCTGACAAATCAAATGTATTAATACCTGTCATTGTTCCTTTTACCACATAAACTTTTACCGCTTCACCCCCTTTATTCCAATCTAATGGATTATTCTGTGAACACTCCTCTGGTGTAATGTCAAGTATTTCACAATTTGTTTGCAAGAAATATACAGTTTCATCATACGCAGGGTATTCACCATAAACTTTTGCCAATCCATTCGTGTCTATGCAGACTGCTGTATATTCTTGACATGCTATTCCTTTTGCTTTAACACCATAATCCATGAAAATTCTTGCCAAGAAGGTAATATGCCTTCCTTTTCTATCTGGATTATCATAATGGGTATCTGTTATAACGTCACCTAAATAATCATTAACCAAAAATTTAGTAGAATCTACTGTTACATCAAAATCATATGGATTATTAAGAGCAGTTGCAGATGTAACAGTTCCGTTTTCAGCAGAAAAGTAATACCCGCCTTGAATTGCCATTCCAGCACTTGTTCCACCAATAACAATTTTCTTATTTACTAGCGCCAAATTAATTAGGCTATCTACAGGTGTATTTCTCCAATAGGAAACATAATTCCATTGATCACCTCCAGCAAACCAGATTGCTTCTGCATTTTGAATTTGTTGAAGTACATACGGATCATTGCTGGCTGCAGCGTTATTAAATACAATTGTTTCTACCGAATTAACTCCTATTCCCAATTGAGAATACAAATAGTTGTTGTATCCATTAGAACCACTAGTTCTTAGAACCAATATATCACCTCCATTTGCCTGCTCCAAAAACCACTTCATCGCTTCATCGTGTTCGGTAGCACCTCCCATTACACAAACACCTCCAAAAGGAGAAGTTACCACATCCGAAGAATTACCCGTAAAATAAGAGGTGTAAGACTGACTAAAAGCAGAATAACTTAGAAAAACTGGAAATAATAAAAAGAGTAATTTAAACATAAAAAAGACTTTACTCTGACTCAACCACCTCCCCATACAAATCATAATGATCTGTGGATATAATTTTGACATCAGAAAAGTCACCTAATCGAACATATGTATCCGCTTTTTTGACAAGCACTTCGTTATCAACATCCGGAGAATCAAATTCCGTCCGACCAATGAAATAGTCACCTTCTACCTTATCAAATAAAACTTTGAAAGTTTGACCTATTTTCTCTTGATTCAATTCATATGAAATACCTGATTGCAACTCCATAATTTGTTCCGCCCGCTCTTGCTTCAACTTTTCAGGAACATCATCCTCTGAATTATGCGCATGGGTATTTTCTTCGTGAGAATATGGAAACACACCTAATCGGTCGAATTTCATTTCTTCCACCCAATCGTACATTTCCTGGAAATCTTCCTCTGTCTCACCAGGATATCCTGCAATAAGCGTTGTCCGAATCGCTATGTTTGGAACTTTCGCTCGAATTTGTCTTACTAATTCAACGGTTTTTTCTTTTGTAATACCTCTTCGCATCGCTTTGAGCATATTTGTAGAACCATGCTGAAGTGGCATATCTAAATAATTACAAACCTTATCGTATTTCGCCATTACATCCAATACATCCATTGGAAAACCAGCTGGGTAAGCATAATGCAACCGAATCCATTCAATGCCTTCTATCGCAACTAATTTCTCTAATAATTCTGAAAGGTTTCGCTTTTTGTATAAATCTAAACCATAATAAGTTAAATCTTGAGCAATAAGCATCAACTCTTTCACTCCTTTAGCTGCTAAAGATTTTGCGTGTTCTACTAATTGCTCAATTGGTGTAGACTTATGCTTACCTCTCATTAATGGAATAGCGCAAAATGAACAAGGTCTATCGCAGCCCTCAGCAATTTTAAAATAAGCGTAATGCGTTGGTGTCGTTAAAAGTCTTTCGCCAACTAATTCATGTTTATAATCAGCTTTTAAGGTCTTTAATAATTTTGGTAAATCTTTTGTCCCAAAATAAGCATCAACTTCTGGAATTTCCTTTTCCAAATCGCCTTTATACCTTTGAGATAGACAGCCGGTAACATAAACTTTATCTACCTGACCTTCCTTTTTAGCTTCAACATAACGAACAATCGTATTTATTGACTCCTCCTTAGCTGTATCAATAAAACCGCATGTATTAATAATTACAATTTCGGAATCATCCTGTTGCGCTTCATGTTCAACTTCAAACTTATTAGCTTTCAACTGCGCCATCAATAATTCTGAATCGAAGATGTTTTTAGAACAACCCAGTGTAACTACGTTGACTTTATTTTGTTTTAGTGTCTTCGTTTTCATGATCTATTCCATCTCAGATCCCTTGAATAAGGAATCAACAAATTCGTGCTTATTAAATACTTGTAAATGCTCCAGCCCTTCTCCAACACCTATATATCTTACTGGTATTTTAAATTGATCTGTAATTCCAATTAAAACGCCACCTTTTGCAGTTCCATCTAACTTTGTCATCGCTAAAGAAGTAACTTCAGTTGCTGCAGTAAATTGTTTTGCCTGCTCAATCGCATTTTGCCCGGTAGAACCATCCAAAACTAACATAACATCATGTGGAGCATCCGGAATAATTTTATCCATAACTCGCTTGATTTTTGTTAGCTCATTCATCAAGTTAATTTTATTGTGTAAACGTCCAGCAGTATCAATTAACACCACATCGGCTCCTTGTGCTTTAGCACTTTCTAGCGTATCAAAAGCGACAGAAGCGGGATCAGCCCCCATTCCTTGTTCTATAATTGGGACATCTACTCGTTTTGCCCAAATTTTTAGTTGGTCCACTGCTGCAGCTCTAAAAGTATCGGAAGCACCAAGGACAACTTTTAAGCCTTTCTTTTTTAATTGATAAGCTAGTTTTCCTATTGTTGTGGTTTTCCCAACTCCGTTAACGCCAACAATCATAATAACATATGGGTTGTTATCAATTTTAGGAATTCCGAAATCTGTGGATTCACCAATATTACTTTCACTTAATAAATTTGCGATTTCCTCTTTAAGAATTCCATTCAGCTCCGTTGTACTCACATACTTATCGCGAGCAATACGTTCTTCAATTTTATCAATTATTTTTAAAGTTGTTTCAACACTAACATCAGATGAAACCAAAATTTCCTCCAAACTATCTAAAACTTCCTCATCAACTTTAGACTTTCCAGCTACAGATGAAGCCAACTTTGATAAAAAACTTTTCTGCGTTTTTTCAAGACCCTTATCTAAGTCCTCTTTTTTTTCGCGTGAAAAAAAACTTTTCCAACTCATAGTTGTTTCTTTAATGATTAACTCGTTCTCTAAAAACGAACAAAAGCTTCTCCCGAATTACGGAAGAAGCTTAAATATCATTCAACAAAAATAAAGCAATTTAGCTCTTAGCGAACCAATCTTTTACTTTGTTATTGTGTACAATTTCTTCTTTAAATGAATAAGCCCCAGTCTTAGGAGACCTTACCATCTTCACAACTTTTGAATGTTGCTTTCCTCCACCTTTTTGCAGTGATGCTACTTGCTTCTTTGCCATCGCTTAATTATTTAATCTCTTTATGAACTGTGTACTTCTTTAAAATTGGGTTGAATTTTTTCAACTCAATTCTGTCAGGAGTATTTTTTCTATTCTTCGTTGTAATATACCTAGATGTTCCAGCCACTCCAGACTGTTTATGCTCAGTGCATTCTAGTATTACTTGTATTCTATTTCCTTTCTTAGCCATTTTGCTCTAATTTTACTCGGGCTGCAAAGATAATTATTATTTTTATTCTGACAACAACTTATCTTAATATTTGTAGCTTTTTACGTACAACTTGATTTCCGTCTGAAATTGCAAGGATATATACACCTTGTTCAAGCACTGAAACATCAATGTTTTTAACTGTTCCAATCATTTCATGAACCATTACGATTTTACCTTGATTATCGTAAATTTTTAATTCATAGTTCTGCGTAAAATCAGTAGTAATAGTAAAATTATCATTTGCAGGGTTAGGATATGCACTTAAACTATAACTCTTGATTTCTTCTATCCCAATACAATTGTCAAATGTTATCGTAATCGATGCCGTTGAATTGCATAAAGCTGATGTTACATCAACAGTATATGTAATCACCCCAGGATTCAAAATGGGACCCACTATTATTGAATCTGTCAACTGACCAGTATTCCAGGAATATGTATCAAAAACACCTGGAGAAAGAATCATAGAGCTTTGCATACAAACGGTCGTGTCTGACCCTAAATACCCAGAAGTTTCAACAAAAACAGCATCACTACAGGTCGACACAAAACTATTCGTAGTCCATCCAGATGCTAATATTGTATCTAGCACTGAAACAACGAAGTTTCCACTCCCACTATAAACATGCATTCCTGTTCCATCAGACATTCCATCACCATAATCATAATTAACCGAAGTATTATATCCTGTATAAGTAGCATAATTTGGGTTATACATTTTATTATACAATACAGAGTCATCGAAGGAAACAATTGTATCGAACACAATTAATGTATCCGAACCGCAAATAGAATCTGCTGAAATTGTTAATTCTGAATCAAATGAATACTCAATTATTGGTTCAAACGGCATATCAAAATCCCAACCAGCTCCAAAAGAAAAAGTTGAGTACCACGCATCAAAACTAGCATCTGACAATCCTCTGTAATAAGTCAGACATAAATACTCCCCTGCTCCATCACCAGCAGTATTTCGAACAAGATACATATCTGAGCTAGCAAAATTTTCTACCGTAACAATATAGTCACCTTCTAATATATGACCTGAACCAAACATAACCGTATTCATAATTGCAGCAGCATCCAAAGGACTGGTAAAACCTGCCACTAAAGGAACCGTATGAATTACAGAGTCAACTTGAACATCCGGAAAACCAAAACTATCGGTAGTATATAACCTACACACAACCGTATCAGAAGCTCCTGAGTAAACAAACCCCCTAAAACTGAACCCTAAAACCTTTACAGAATCCGGAGCTTCAAATCTTTGTCCAAAACCCGCATATCCATAAGCGCCTCCATCATTAATCACATTTACTGGTATTGCGGTCCAACTAGACGTTTTCACTTGGTCAACATATTTTAACGTATCTAAATAAGTGGTTTGACAACTTGACACAACTTGAGCCGAAGTTGCTAACGCTAGCATTAGCAATGGCAATAAGAGAATCCTTTTTTTCATATTTATGCTTTTATACAGATAAGACTGTAATAGTACTAAAAAAGTTGACTGAGGCTTTAAACTATTTGTCTAAATAGCTTTCTTCTTCCATCAAAGCTTCTATTTCTTCCACTGTTCTAGGAACACACCCTGACAACACAACCGGTTCATCAACTGTAATTAAAATATCATCCTCGATTCTTACTCCAATATTCCACCACTTCTCATCGCATGGAGAACCTGCTTTTATATATATCCCTGGCTCAACTGTAATTACTTGATTTGGCTCAAGATCACCATACCTTCCTACATCGTGCACATCTAAACCTAAATAATGTGATGTACCGTGCATAAAATATTTCCGTAACTCAATAGGGGATTTAATAATTCCTATCTCTTGCATTTTTTGAGAAAGTACGGTAGTAGCCGCAACATTTGGAGCCCAAAAGCTATTTCCTTTCATGCAAGCACCTATTCCAGCTTGCTGAGCCTCCAATACTATATTATAAATAATCTTTTCTTCTTCAGAATACTTACCGTCAACAGGCAAAGTTCTTGTTACATCTGCAGTGTAGCCATGATACTCTGCTCCAACATCACTTACCAAAAGATTATTTCCTGTCATTAATTTACGATTAGAGACATAATGTAATACACATGAGTTTTCTCCACTACCCAAAATAGAAGGAAAACCAGGATATTCAGCTCCATTTTTCTTGAATATAAATTCAATTATCGCCTCACTTTGGTATTCTTTCATTCCAGGTTTAAGGGCGCGCATTAACTCCTTCTGTGCAGTGCAGGTAATTTCAATAGCTCGATTCATTAATACTAACTCCTCCTCTTTTTTAAACTCTCGCAATTCAGACATCCATTGATGAATTTTTGTATTCTTAATTTTGTCTTTACCTACATTTTCAATAAAGCTATCAAATTGCAACAACAAACCATGTAAGTCAGATTTACTATATGCATCATCCCGTACATCGCGCTGAGGCTTTATATAATGAATAGAATTAAATTGCTTAAAATCTAAATCTAGTTGTTTAAAAGCTGTATTTTCATAAGCTTTTTCAATCTCAAATAACGTTTCACTTCCTTCTGTACCCAAACGTTCACCTGTCCACACTTCAGCATCAACATCTCTCTTTTGAATAAAAACCAATTCACTCACTTTCTCGCCATTAACGGTTACCGGCGACTTAAAAACTAACACCACAGCATGTGGCTCAGAGATTCCAGTGAGATAATAAAAATTTGGGTCTTGGTGATATTCAAAATCCACATCATTTGACCGATTACGAATAGGATTAGAAAAAAACACAGATGCTGAATTTTCCGGCATTAAGTCTCTTAACGCCTGCCTTCTTTCTGCATGAAATTTAGGGGTAAGAATATCAGTATCATACACACCGTAATTCTCTTGTGCAATTTCCTGATAAACTTTAATCTCTTGTGCATTAAATACAAATGAAACAAGTAATAAAAAAGTAAAAATTATTATACGCATAACTATAAACAAAAATACCTTGTCACAATAGTAACAAGGTATTTTATCAAATACAATACAAAATTACATCATTCCATTCGCCTTTGCTTCTTTAAGCACAGCAGAAATACCTTTTTTATTGATAGTTCTTAATGTAGAAGTAGCTATTTTTAATGTAATCCACTTATCCTCCTCTGGAATGAAAAATTTCTTCGTAATAAGATTTGGGTAAAACTTTCTTTTAGTTCTTCTTAATGAGTGAGAAACATTGTTTCCTGACATTACCTTCTTTCCTGTTATCTGACAAGCTCTAGCCATGATTCTATATTTTTTGTTCTTTAATTGTCTGTTTTGGGAGCGCAAATAACGGTAATATATTTCTATTACACAAACATTGCCTATTAAATATATTTGCTTTATATTTAATATATGACATTACGATTTATTTTTTACACGGTTACATTGCTACTTTTAGCGGCAAACTGTTCGGGAAAACAACAAAACATTGAAGAAGAAATCGCACCTCAGAGCTTGAAAATCGAGAAAGCTCTTAATAATTACTTACCAGATGTGTCGTTAAATGAGTGTATTCATAATGCACTTTATTACTTAGGAAACACAGAAATAAACACCTATGACAGTATTGACACACACTACTTCCATGAAGTTTTAGGATACAAAGACAAAAAAGCCGTAGAAATGGAAAAAAGAGTGCAAATATTGAAGCACTCAATAATAATTGACACGTTAAACAATCTCGGCACAGCTGAAAGGGAAGAAATTGAACTGGATTTAGAAAACCTCAGGCATGACCTATATTCTTTTGAAAAGGAAGTTATTGGCTTTGTATTCATTCATACATATTCAATTAAACTGGACACGCTATCTGCCATTATAATAATGACAAAAAACTGTTCTAGCGCTCAGGCGATACCTGTAAATGCGATAAAAGACATCGACCCTTCTCACTATGCTTACAAGATCCAACAAATAGAAACGAGTATTTAGTCCTAATAATTAAGCATCACTCCTTCTATTTTTTCCCATTGCAGTTCATCCAACAGGTTATCGAACATTTTTTCAAGCTCCAAAATCTTCCTTGGGTACTTATATCTTCTTTTAACTTCTTTATGTTTCCCACTTAGAACTATCGAAGTTTTTACCATTGGCAGATCTGTAACAGATTTATTATCATAAACCGATTTCATATCTTCAAATTTAATTTCTTTAGCTTTTGCTAATAGTAAATTCATTTGACCAGGAGTAACACAAGACCTAAATGACCCATTCACCTTGTTTCCTCTTAGCGCTGTTAATGCAACAAATCCCTCACAGTAAATATGCATTTTATACGCAGAGCAATTACCAAAACAGACACCCTTCTCAATACTAGCAAACAATGTATCATTTAATTCTAATCCATCATCCACTCTAAACGGACTATCTACATCTTTTGACTCAATACCTAAACTTAAAGATGTTGGAGCATTGGTAATAACTTCCGATTTAGTTTTACAGCCAATTACAAACAACATCATTACCGCAATAAAGAAGATTATATTTTTCACAGCTACTTTTATTAAGTGTATTGCAATGTTTTTGCCAAAAAAAGGCTCACTTAAGTGAGCCTTTTTTTTTATTTTTTCTTTTTACTTTGTTGTTGCTTTTTAGACATATCCTCTAATCGTTTTTGAAAAGCTGATTGTTTCTTTGGCTTCTTTTTATTCTCTGCCAATTGCAATAGTATTTTATCTTCATCAATCATGTACCTCTTTATTGCCCACATTATTGCCATGTTCATTAAGTTACCACATAAATAATAGTAACTCAAACCTGCGGAATAACTATTGAAGAAAAACAACATCATTACTGGAAAAAAGTACATGATAATTTTCATGTTTGGCATTCCTGGTTGGCTTGTATTCATTTGACTACTATTCATCAATGTATAAAACAATGTAGATATAGCCATTAAGATTGCAAACAAACTCATGTGATCTCCATACATAGGAATGTTAAATCCAAAATCCCAAACGGAATCAAAAGATGACAAATCATCTGCCCATAGGAAAGATTCATGTCGTAAGTGAATACTTGAAGGAAAGAATCGGAACACAGCCAGTAAAATAGGCATCTGGATTATCATCGGGAGACAACCAGCCATAGGGTTTACACCAGTAGCTTTATAGAGCGCCATGGTTTCCTGCTGTTTCTTCATTGGATCTTTCTTATCTACATACTTCTCATTGATCTTGTCAATTTCAGGCTTTAAAACACGCATCTTAGCAGAAGACTTATAATTCTTATAAGTAAGTGGCGTAATTATTATTTTAACAAATAATGTAACCAATAAAATAATTAACCCCATACCAAAACCAATTCCACGTAACAGATCAAACATTGGCTGGATCATAATTTGATTAACCCATCTAAAGATCCCCCAACCAAGGTTAACTATGCTTTCCATATCATTATTATAAACCTCCAAATACTCTTGTTGATTGGGTCCAAAATAGAAAGTAAAGCTCGATATGGACTGCGCAGGTAGTGTTAAATTCGCAGAATAAGTGTCAGTATACTTTTCACCTTCTAAAACTGTCTTTTTTAAATGACCCGATTTAAAACCATCATCACTCATTAATACTGAAGAGAAAAACTTATGCTTAAAGGCGATCCAATTCATACTACCTTCCCAATCTTCCGCCAACAACTCATCATCCGCACTTTCAGAAAGGTAATCTCTTCCTTCATCAAAACGACGATACATTACAGTTGTTATCATTCTCTCATCACTTGCTAATTTCTCCGTACAGAAACCATTCATTTGCCAAGTAAGACTAACATCTCCCAAAGCTACATCCGCATCTAGACCAATAAAAGCTATCGAATAAGCAACATCGTACTTATTTTCAGATATGGTATATTTATACTCAACGTACTTACTTGGATCACTTGTTTTCGTTCTAAACACTAACTCATTGCTACTGCTATTTTGTTTTTCGAAATACAAATCACCTGTTTCTACCGCAGCATTATTGTGAACCAACCTTAACGACTGCTTGGATGTTTCTTCATCGAACAACTGCATAGGGATAATATCAGTTCCCCCAGCATTATAATCTTTCCAAGTTTGGTACTCTTTCAATTTAACATCAACAATTCTACCTCCTTTATTAGAAAAACGAACAATTATTTTATCATTTTCTAACGTAGAATACTCATTTTCGCCAATAACTCCAGGTGTGAAAATTCCAAAATTCTCTTGTTGAGCTGCAGATTGACTTAATTCTACTTTTATTTTCTCAACCATTTCAAGAGAATCCATATATGCCTTGAGCATTGCAGGATCCTGTTTAATAGTCTCAGGAACAGAGTCTAAATTAATTACTGAAGCAACATCATTGACCTCCACATCCGCAGAATCAACTACAACCACATTATTATCCAAACCATCCTCTACTACAGTTTCTGTTTTGGTTTCTTCATCTACTGGCTCAGGCTCTGTAACCAAGGTAAAAGTAAAAAGTATCCCTGCAATTAGCAGTAATCCAATAATTGTATTCTTATCCATTTCTATCGAAAAATTTAGTCGGCAAAGTTATTCATTATTCTACTTAACACACGGTTATTCCTGTTTTTTTTATGACGAATAAAGCAACTAAATATTTTATCTAAAGTGTAATTATTTCACAGCACGTTGAAAACTTTGTTGAGAACATACTTCATGACTTATGTAAACCACAAACTTCAACCGTTAGCTTTGTAAGCAATCACATAAGGAACAATATTATGTTAGCTACATTATTTGGAAAAAAGAAACTTACAGAAGATAAAGCGGCGAATATATTCGTGAACAGCTTAATTCAAGTTGTTGAAAGCAGTTTCCCTGACATAGTGGACAACATTAAGTCTGATGGTGAGTTCATAGAAACTCCATCAATTTCAACCACAGATAGCGACAAGTTTTTAATGATAGTGTTAGCAGGAAACTTAAAATATCTTTCTAGACATCTATCTGCGTCGGAAGAAATCATTTTAAAAGGGAAGATTATTGAAAAATTTGGTATAGTATATGGTTTGTCTTACATAGATATGAAAGCGATAGTTGACGAATACAGTGACTTCATTCACCGAGTTAATCATCCGTCTAGAAACACCTTATACGGGATGAGCAAAGCTGTTTTCTTTAAATACAAACTAGGTCAATATCAAGATGAATATTTTTCTCAGCTTAATGCTCCAAGCCCTATCCTTTTAAAACGAATGGATAATGTTATGGAAAACTTCCTATGGGACTGGGATATGTTTTTTGACAAATACAAGTTCAATCTTTCAGATACTTAAAACGTCTAAACATTTTTCAATTCGGAGGCAACTCAAGACATTTGATGCACTTACTTTAATCCAAAATGTTTTACAGCCATTTCTTTAATTTCATTTCCAATAGCCAATGAAGCTGTTGCTGCAGGAGAAGGAGCATTTAACACATGAATACTATTTACCCCGTATTCTATTCTAAAATCATCTCTTGTGTCGCCATCAGCACCTAACAACAAAGCTCGGACTCCGGCTCGACCTGGCTTTATATCTTCCATTGTCAATGAGGGTATTAACCCTTGCAAAGTTTTAAGGAACAACTTTTTTGAAAATGCCCTTCTATACTCATTGATACCGAAACTCATGTTTTTAAGAAACAGCTTCCATGTTCCTCCATATGACAAAGCACTTACGGTATCGCGAAAGCTAAAATCTGTTTTACCATAACCTTCTCGCTTAAATGTAAAAACAGCATTTGGTCCACATTCTATCTCACCATTTGTCATACGTGTAAAATGAACTCCTAAAAACGGAAATTCTGGATTAGGAACTGGGTAAATTAGGTTCTTTACTTTGTGTTTAGCTTGCTCGGTTAATTCATAATAATCACCTCTAAATCCGACTACTTTTTCTTTAATTCTTACACCATCCTTTTTAGCCAATCTATCTGCTTGTAATCCACCACAAAAAACAAGCTTTTTCGCAGCAAAAGATCCTTTCGTAGTTACTATTACAGTTTGCCCTTCATTATGATGAAACACTTTTGCTTCAGTACCTAAAAGCATTTTACTTTTTGGCTGTAGTTTTAATGAAACCTCAACCATTTTCTCTGTAGCTTGTCGATAATCTATAATCCCTGTACAAGGAACCCATATACCAGCAATACCTACAACGTCGGGTTCATAATGTTTTATTTCTTCTCCTGTAATCTTCTTAATTCCTTCGGTGTTATTCGCTATTCCATTTTCAAAAATTTGATCCATAAAAGGCAAATCTTTTTCGCTCGTTGCAACAACAACCTTCCCACAAACATCATGATCAACTCCATGCTCTTTTGCAAACGCTACTAGTTCATGCCGCCCTTCAACACAATATTTAGCTTTGGAAGAACCTGGCTTATAATAGAGGCCTGAGTGTATTACACCCGAATTATTTCCTGTTTGATGATCCGCCAATCCTTTTTCCTTTTCGATTAAAAGAATCTTTAAATCAGGGTAAGCTTTTTGAATTTGATAAAAAGTAGCAGCTCCAACAATTCCTCCACCAATTACAGCTATATCATACGTCATGTAATAAAATTTTTGTCAAATTTACGCAATAGAATAATTGGTGCTATACTTCTTTTGACTTTTCTTCTTTAGGAACAAAAAGTAATAATATTAAACCAATAACAAAAAATACTGTTAAAGCCATTATAGAGTATCTAATATTGAATTCTCCAGTTAAGAATCCGAAACTTACAATTCCGATAGTCATCCCGATTTTTTCTAATACATCGTAAAAGCTAAAATAAGATGCATGATCTTCTGTCTCCGGCAAAAATTTAGAATAGGTAGAGCGTGACAAAGATTGAACACCACCCATTACAAGCCCAACAGTTCCTGCTAAAATGTAAAAATCCATTGGAATTTCTACTATATAGGCAGAGATACAGATCATTATCCAAATTACCAAAGTTATCACCAACACTCTAATGTTCCCCCATATAGAAGACAGGAAAGCAAACAACATTGCTCCTGGAATAGCTATTAATTGAATTAACAAAATACAGATAATCATATCAGTCTGCATTTTAGTTTGTGAACCAGGGTGAGCATTGGTTATTCTAGTATACTCATTTGTAGTTGCTTTAGACAAGTCAAAGCCATTTGTCACTTCATAATTTTTAGCAATGTCCACATTTTTTAAAATATCCGCATGAACATCATCCTCCAAATTCTGAAAATCAATATCCAACCCATAAGACCATTGAACCGCCTCTGTTCCAAAAAATTGAGACATTGTCATTATAGTTTGAACGGCCATACTAAAAACAAAAAAGGAAAGTAAATATCTTTTTAATCTTTTTATTTTAGAGAACTCTTTCCAAACCCCTTTTAGCTCTTTAAATCCTTTCGATAGTAATTCTCTTTTTGTTCCTTCAAAATCCTTCTGATACAAATTCCCCGGCAATTTTCTATAAGTTAATTGGGCAAAACCAATCCACCAAACTCCTACTAATAAAAAACTATACTCTGGAGAAACATTAAAACCCATTACTAACACTAGGCATATAACTAATAGTATAGCACTACCAAAATACCCCATAGAAAACCCCTTTGCACTAATTCTATCATGATCAATAGGTTCAGCTATTTCTGGCAAATACGCATTATAAAAAACCAAACTTCCCCAAAAACCAACATTAGCCATCATACAGAAAGTCAGCCCCATCTCAACGGGGTAATAATCCCAAAAAAACAAGCTAACACAAGCACCTGCGCCTATATAATTAAAAAGCCGCATAAACACTTTCTTACTCCCGGAAAAATCTGCAATCCCAGATAATATAGGAGATAAAACACTTACAATTAATAATGATATCGCTATTGCATAAGAGTATATTTCTACACTATCGAATTGACGACCAAACACAATCGAATCACTTCCAACCTTACTTTTATAAAACAGTGGAAATATAGCGGTCGTAATTACCAATGGATAAACCGAATTAGCCCAATCATACATGACCCAAGCTGTAATTACTTTTTTATCGCCTTTTTTAAATGACACTTTTTAGTTTTAATATTATATGAAGATATAACTTTTATTCATAAAAAAAACCGTCCAGAAATCTGGACGGTTTTAAATTAAAATATCTAAATTCTTATTTTACTAACTCGACTTCAACCCTTCTATTTTTAGCTTTATCAAGTTTCGTCACTCCTTTTGAATTTGAAGCTCCTTCATCCACAGATTTAATGATAATTCTACTTTCATCTACACCTTTTCCCACTAGATAGGCTTTTACTTTTTCTGCTCTCTTCTTTCCTAATTCTTTGATGTCTTTATTTTCTGGATCAGCTTTTTGCGCATCCAATTCTTCTTGATCAGTACGCCCAGTAAGTTCTAATTTAAATTCAGGATCTCCATTCATTATAGTCCCCAAATTATCTAAATCCTTAACCATCAACCGTTCAATTTTAACACTTAAAATATCAAAATAAACTGTTGTCAATTTTATTTGCTCTTCTACCGTATAGCCATCCTCAGAAACAAAATCTTTATGATAAACCATTGATTCCAAGATTTTAGCTTTCATTTTATTTGAACAGTCGCAATCTGCCATATCCTCAATAATAAAAACTTCAACCTGATCAATGTAATAATATGCTTTCGGTATTTGTGTCCCTTGAAAGTTTTTTAACTTTTTTAACTTTTCAAATTTAGTATCCTTATTATTATGGAAATTTCCAATAACTAAAAACTTTTCTTTTCCAGATGCCTTATAAACTCCACAAACAGGTTCCCAGTTGTAACGAGCATTTATAACTTTATTCCCAGGAATCAATACAACTTGATTAAACTCTTTCTCCTTTTCGAAAATAATATCCGTTTTGGATTCTTCCTCCAAAGGATTCTTACCAAGGTACGCACCAAGATTGTTTACTGCATATTTAGATAGATCAGATAAACTTACATAGTACTTAACGCAATACTCAACATCTTTTGTAAGTGATCCCAATAATTGAGTTTGAATGTAAGTGCGAGGCTCTTTATTATTATAACTGTAAGCAACTATTCCAGCATATCTATTTCCATCCATTGGAAATTCTTTCCCAAAACTATTGTTTGGTGCTGAACATGGTTGTGCTCTGGTTTTATCAAATAAATCAGCATTTAACCCTGTTGGTGATTCCCAATTTTCTGCCACAGTAATTTGCTTCAATTTTTTCAACTTCCCTTTACCCGTACTTTCAAAACTTGGGTTTGTCACCAAATTATCATCATCTTGAGCAACTGTATTAATTGCAAACATTCCAAGCAATCCAAAAAATACGAACTTTTTCATCTTTTTAGCTTTTAAATTCTTTTACTGTATCAACAAAGCATCTTACTTTATCAGGATGCATATCTGGATAAACTCCGTGCCCTAAATTTGCAATATGACGATTTGGCCCAAAACTACTAAGCATTTTACTTGTTTCCAACTTAATTGTATCAAAATCAGAATAAAGCATGCAAGGATCCAAATTACCTTGCAAGGTTTTCTCTTTTCCAATCAACTCTCTACTCTTCTGAATATCCATATTCCAATCTAATCCTATTGTATTACAATTGAGCTCACCCATTTCTTTTCTTGCGAAATATGCTCCTTTAGCAAAAACAGTCACCGGCACTTCATTTATTGAGTTGCAAATCATACTAACATATTTCATTCCAAACTCCAAATACTGCTCGTGGCTAAGTATACCAGCCCACGAATCAAAAATTTGAACCATATCAGCCCCAGCTTTAATCTGAGCCTTTAAGTACTTAATTGTTGTTTGAGTAATCTTCTCTAATAATTGATGTGACAGCTGCTTATCCGTGTAAAGCATTTTTTTTGCTTTGCTAAAAGTTTTGGAACCTTGCCCTTCAATCATGTAGGAAAAGATTGTCCAAGGGGCACCAGCAAACCCAATAAGAGGAACCCGATTATTTAATTCCTTTTTCGTGACTTTTATCGCTTCCAATACATAATGCAATGTATCATCAACATCTGGAACATTAATTTTCTCTAAATCCGATAAAGTCTGAATTGTTTTTTCAAAATAAGGCCCTTTATTTTCAATCATTTGATATTCCAATCCCATTGCCTCAGGGACAACTAAAATATCTGAAAAGATAATTGCAGCGTCCACTCCCAAAATATCTACTGGCTGAATTGTAACTTCCGCAGCTAACTCTGGTGTTTCTACCAATTCTTTAAATCCACTTAAGTTTTGTCGAATTGCTCTGTATTCAGGCAGTATTCTACCTGCTTGTCGCATAAGCCAGACAGGCGTTCTTTCAACTTTCTCTCCTCTTGCTGCTTTTAAAATCAAGTCATTTTCATATCCCATAGGAGGCAAAGGTAAAAATCATGTTTTACTTGACAGCTATTAGTTTGTTATAATTATGAAATAAAGTATTTACCTTATTAGAGATACATGCCCTGTATATTCTCTAAACTCTCCTGTAATACCATCTACCGTTTTTACAATCCAAACATAAACGCCTAATTCAGCAGGTCCTGATTGATAGGTTCCATCCCACTTTACAGACATCTCTTCTGAAAAGAAAACAACATCACCCCATCTATTGAATATTCTAAGTTCATACCCTTCTTCAGAAACACTCTCTCCAAGTGGAAAGAAATAATCATTGATTCCATCTCCATCCGGAGTAAAGGCGCTTGGTACATAAAAATTATAAACTCCGTTTACGACAACATAAAACATGCTCGTATCCAAACAACCATTTACATTTGAAGTAATTAACTCAACCGGATACGTACCAGGTTCAGCATCTGGAAAAATCAAACTAGGGTCTGTCTCTGTAGAGTTGCCTAACTCCCCGTTTTCACCAAATGACCAATACCAACTTACAACATCACTTGATGATGAATCAGTAAAATTAACAGTTGGATTTAACACATCTGTTGGGTTTGGGTCTGACAAAAAGTATGAGGTCGGGTAATCATATACCGTAATCATATTCGTAGTAGTTGTATTTGAAACACAACCATCAGGGCTGGTTACAATTAAATCAACTGTATAACTTCCGGGAATTACATAGGTATTAGAAACTGTTCCGCAAATTGACGACGTATTTCCATCTCCAAAATTCCAAAAACAAGAACTTACCATTGATGGGTTAGTTGTATTATTGAAAGTCGCATTCACAGGATAACACCCATCTACAGTATCCGCTTCAAACAACACTACAGGCTCACTATACCAAGTTACCTCAACCTCATCTATAGTGGCTGGTGTCTCACAATTATCTGTAACAGTTACATAAAATACCTGAGGACTAGAAGTACTTAACACATTAATATCACTACCATTTCCTACAACATTTCCTTGAGCATCTGCCCATTCATAGAAATAGGTACCACCAATTCCTCCGTTTGCTTGGACTCCAATTGAACCTAAATCTCCTGGACAAACAACTATATCAGGATTCGCAGTTGTCAATATTGGAGGAAACAAACTGACCGTAACACTTAAGGTATCCGAGCTACACCCAAGCATATCAACAGAGTAGACATCGTAAATAGTACTTATCGTAGGGTTTACATTTTGAGTTCCTGCTGTACTTACTATACCCTGGGACCAGTTATAATCATATGGCGCTCCATTCCCATTAGTAGCGTTAGCCTGTAAAACCCCATTTCCTCCAACACAAACAATTGTATCATTAGAAACAGTCAAATCGACAATGGGTGGTTCAAGTATCGTAACCACAGTGTCAGCATAACATCCTTCAGTATCTATGGAACGAATATTATAATCACCCGCAGACAAGCCAGTAATGGCAGCATTTGTAGTTACCATATTATCTGTTTGAATAATTAACCCAGTGCTTACATCCGTAAACTCTATAGTCCAAGGGCCATAAAGACCATTTGGCACAGCAATAATTTCACCGCCAATACCACCATTACATGTAATGTGCGTTAATGTAGGGTTTGGAGCATAACAAGTATCACATAAAACATCAATTAAAACTTCAACTGTATCAGTACAACCTCCGTTTAAATCCGTTACCACCAATTGATAATTTGTAGTTACCAATGGCACCCCAAATGTGTTTTGAGCAGTAGCATCATCAATTTCAGAAACCGGTGTCCATGCAAATGAGAAGTTGGCAGGATCAGGAATTGTTGGGCAAGTAGTAAATCTAGTAATTGGTCTATTAGCAGAAGTTGTAGAAGAAAGCTCCGGACATGCTGGTTGACTATCACTTCTGTAATACAAGCATGAATTAAACCCTGTTGTAGTGTAAGGAGTTGATGAATTTTGCGTATAAGAAACAGCAAGGTTATCGTAACAGATCTCTACAACCAAGTTTGAAATACCATCCCATTCGTATGCTGTCGTTAAGGCATGAACATTCCAACCTGTATTAATAACTATATTCTGAGGAGACATAACTTGTATTAAACCCGTTTCCCAAGCAGTTAAGGAGGTTGTCCCTGTACAACCCATACTTATTTGATAGCTATTATAGGCTGTGGTACCATTTATTGTTGTAATCTCCCATGCTATTTCTGTAATTTTACCACCAATAAAGCCCATTGCATTCAATTCAGCTGCAGTATATAGAAATTGATGTTTAGCATTTCTATACCAATTTCCATAAGGTGCTGGCCAGGATGTAGTAGTTCCCGTTCCAGAAAGAGTACCGATGGTTTGTTGCGATGAAGCCGATGAGCAAACTGTATTAGGAGAAGGACCGCAAACCGCAGGAATACCTCCACCTAAGTCAGTAGTAAAGTTGACAGTATCACCACAAATAATATTATTCACATCTGCATTAACAGTAACATCTGGCGAATAAGAAGCCGCAACATTTATATCAATTGTATCATTTTTAACACATCCATTTGGACTTGTAATCTCAACGGAATATTCATAATTACCAGGTGTTGTTGGAGTAACAGTTGGACTAGCAATTGTGGTATTGTTTAAAAAAGCCCCTGGATCCCATTGATAAGAATAAGCTCCAGCTGGATTTGGAATTAAACTAAATTGAATATCACTATTCAGACATGTAGTAGTTGAACTTTGAGTCAAAGAATAGGTGAAATCTGGCACAACCGTCACAGTTACTGTATCACGATTAACACAACTACCTGTCAAATCACTTACCACCTCATAAACCGTAGTAATCGTTGGAGATGCGACCGGGTTGGAACAAGGTGTACAACTAAAATTTGTTCCAACATTTAAAGGATCTCCCGAAACTACCGTCCAATCGAATACTGTGCCATTGAATACTTCTAATTGGGTTTCTTGTCCTAAACAAATAATTACATCCCCCGAAGCATTGGTACTGCCAACTACATCCATATTATAAACAATGGTTTGCTGGCCCGAAACAGGACAAGCATTATCAAAAATTGTAACTGTAAAAGAGTTATTTGAACTTGCACTTCCTGGTGGAGGCGTCCAAGAAACAGTCATTGAAATTTCATTCCCATTGGGAGAATTTGGATATGAATAAGAAACCACTGAACCAGGTAATATTAAATCAATGTTTGAATCCATAAAAAGAGAATCTCCTACGTCTGGATCTGTAAAAAGCATGTCAAACGTAAATGGAACACCCTCGCACATTTGCAACGATGTTGGGCCTGTTTGAAAAACACTTCCATTAACATTTCCTATTGTTCCGCTGGTAGCGCAATCTACCACTTGGTTATTACACGCTACAACGTTAAATACAAAATCGTAAACTTGACTACCTATTAAAACTCCATTCGCATCGTATTCTTCTATTAAAATAACCACTAAATATTGCCCCGTAAGGCCAGGAGCAATAAAATTAACTTGCCCCGTAACGGGATCAATGGTTATACCGGGTATAGGGCTAGCTCCACTATATCCAGCACTATAAACTACCGGTGTTAGCATTGGATTTTCCAAGGCATCAGTAAAAGAATAAACCAATGTATTTCCATCCACCTCAACAACTCCTAAACTAAAACAAACTGTCTGACCACTGCACACGTAAGGAATAGGGGGACCGGTATAGGTTGGCGAATTATTACAAGGCGCATCCAAATTATTCAAAGTTGCATAAAAATAATAATCATCTACTGTACTTGTAGCGTTTACACTTCCGTTTCTACAACAAGAAGTATGATAAAAAGTCCAAGAATCGCATGGACCGGGCAAAGTAACCAATACCTGATACTGATGTTCCTGAACCCCCGGTAACGTACCACCGTTACAAGTACTTTGAGCTGTTGGACACAATTGCGATACCTCATTTCCAAAAACAATTTCCGTTGCACTAACTACTTGAGTAGGCAAACCACAAGAATTTACAACATTGATCGTAAAAGAGCTTCCAGGCGTCATAAAACCTGTTTGGCAATCTTCATACATTGTCAGCGTAACTAAATACTGGTCTGGACCCACGCATTCGTAGGTTATATTACCCCCCGGAAGATGCGATGCTTTTACAGATGTTATCGTAAAAATTATAATAACGAATAACGAAATAATTTTTTTCATAACTTTGCTCAGTTTTCTAATCAATTTTGACATTTAATCAATTTTGTAACGTATAAAGATACGAAAGTTGCCTGAATATTCTAAACAAAAACAAACTTGTTAAAATATTAACGAATATCTTTACTTACTATTTAATATTAACTAGAAATCAGTATGCACTCTATAGTACATCAAGCACAGCCATAATAAAAACACTTTTGAAGCGAAACTTTCAAGATGAATGATAAATTTAATCAGGTACAGTGAAAAAAAAATACATAATCGCACTAGATCAAGGAACAAGTAGTTCTAGAGCTATCCTTTTTAATAAAAATGCAGAAATTATAGACGTTGAACAATATGAGATAGAACAAATATTCCCTAAACCTGGATGGGTAGAGCATAATCCTGAAGAAATTATTGCAACACAAACAAAAGTTCTTCACAACTTAATTAATAACAACTCTATTAATCCATCTGAAATAGACTCTATCGCCATTACTAATCAAAGGGAAACCACAGTTCTTTGGAATAAAATGACAGGGAAACCGATTTGCAATGCTATTGTTTGGCAAGACAAAAGAACCTCCAAATTATGTTCAAAATTAAAGTCAGAAGGGCATGAAGAACACTTTAAAAAATCTTCTGGACTCCTTATTGACTCTTACTTTTCAGGAACTAAAATAAATTGGATTCTTAATAATATTGAAGGAGCAAAAACATTAGCTAAAGACAATAAATTACTTTTTGGAACAATTGAGACTTGGTTAATTTGGAACCTAACAAAAGGGGAAGTCCATGCAACTGATTATTCTAATGCATCAAGAACGCTGCTGTTTGACATTAATAACTTAACATGGGACAAGAAGTCACTTAAAATTCTAGATATCCCAAAATCCATCCTCCCTTGTATTAAGAACAGTTCCGATGACTATGGATTTTATGAATACAAAGGGATAAAAATTCCAATTAGAGGAGCAATTGGAGATCAACAAGCCGCTTTATTCGGACAATGTTGTTTTGAACCAGGAGAAGCTAAGAACACCTATGGAACGGGATGTTTCATGTTATTGAATACGGGAAGTAAAAGAATTGAAAGCAATAACGGACTACTAACTACTATTGCCTGGGGAATTGATGACAATATTGAATATGCTTTAGAAGGCAGCATATTTATAGCAGGAGCTGCTATTCAATGGCTAAGAGATGGACTAAAAATAATAACAGACTCTAATGAAACGGAGCAATTAGCAAAAGAAGCTAACGAAGATGAAGTAATTGTTGTTCCTGCATTCGCTGGACTAGGAGCCCCTTATTGGGACATGTATGCCCGAGGTGCTATCTTTGGACTTACACGAGATACCGGTATATCGGAAATTTCTAGAGCAACACTTGAATCTTTAGCATTTCAAACTAAGGATGTATTGGTGGCAATGGAAGAAGATTCAGGAATACACCTTCAATCTCTTAACGTAGATGGGGCTGCTAGTGCAAACAACTATTTAATGCAGTTTCAATCAGATATATTGGACACACCTGTTAACAGACCTGACATTATTGAATCTACTGCTTTAGGCGCTGCATATATGGCTGGGTTGCGTACTGGGTTTTGGAAGAAAGAAGAGTTAAGAACAATGAAATCCATTAACCAGGTTTTCAAACCAAGTATGGAACGAACAGTTTCTGATAAAAAACATTTACTCTGGACAGAAGCAGTCAAAAGGTCAATGAACTGGACAAAATGAAAGGACTAAAACACTACTTATTTAACGCTCAAAAAAGAGAGGAAGTTAAGACTCTGTTAGCATCCAAAGAATTTGACTTACTTATAATTGGGGGAGGCATTACAGGAGCTGGAATCCTTTTAGATGCTACTTCAAGAGGACTTTCAGCTGCGTTAATTGAAAAAGAGGACTATGCTTCAGGAACTAGTAGTCGATCAACAAAATTAATCCACGGCGGATTACGCTATTTAAAAAACTTTGAACTTAAATTAGTTCGAGAAGTTGGCAAGGAAAGAGCTGTAGTTTACAACATAGCTCCGCATCTTGTAGTACCGGAAAAAATGCTACTCCCTTTAGTTGAAGGCGGGTCATTTGGTAAAGTCGAAACTGGAATTGGCCTTTGGATATATGATAAACTAGCAGGTGTAACCGGTGAAGACAAGAGAAAAATTCTTTCGAAAGGAAAAACCCTTAAAATTGAGCCAACATTAAGGAATGACATATTAAAAGGTGCAGGATATTATGCCGAATACAGAACGGATGACGCAAGATTAACTTTAGAGATAATTAAAACAGCAGTTCAATTAAAAGCGACTACAATTAATTACACAGCAGCAACTGAACTTATATATGAAGATAAAAAAATAACAGGTGTAAAGTGCATAGACGTCATAACGAAAACTCCGTTTACAGTAAAAGCAAAAAAAATAGTCAATGCCACTGGCCCTTGGGTTGATGAATTAAGAGAAAAAGACAAATCATTATCAAAGAAAAAATTACATCTTACAAAAGGAGTGCATATTGTTGTAAGTAAAGATAAGCTCCCGATTAACAACAGCATCTATTTTGATGTAGAAGGAGGAAGAATGATTTTCGCTATACCAAGACAAGAAACAACATATATAGGCACAACAGATACTGAGTTCTCAGAAGACAAGAACAACCCGAAAGCAACAAGGGAAGATGTACAATATTTAATTGATGCTGCAAACAAAATGTTTCCTAATGCAGAACTTAATATTTCCGACATACTATCCTCATGGTCAGGTATCAGGCCTTTAATTCATGAAGATGGAAAAACCACTTCTGAACTATCAAGAAAAGATGAACTATTCATATCTAATTCAGGCTTAATAACTATTGCTGGCGGTAAATTAACCGGCTATCGATTAATGGCGAAAAAAGTAATTGATTTAATTAGCAAACAATTAAACATTAATCATAAGTGCACTACCCAAGATATTAAGATTTCTGGAGGAGAGTTTGACACACCTGACTTAGTCGATAGTTATATTTTATCCATCAAATCAAGATTAAAATCATTACAAATAGCTGAAAAAAAAGCAGAATACCTTGTAAGAACATATGGAAAACAAGCTAATTCAATTCTTGAGATATTTGAAAATGAAAACTTTAATGTTTTAGTTGAAGCTGAAGTTTGGTTTACTTTACGCTACGATTCTACAATCACATTAATAGACTTCTTTTTACGAAGAACAAGCAAAATAAATTTCGAGCCACTTATTGTTTTGGAAGAAGCGAAAATCACACTTCCCCAATTCGTAAAATATTTAAACTGGAATAAATTAGCAGAAAAATCAGCTATAAAAGATTTAGAAAACTATTTAACATCTGTAACAACTTTCGAGTGAAGCAAGTAGACATTAAAATAGAAAAAACCGCACGGTATTTTGTTTTAGGGACTCCAAGTGATAAAATAACTGATGTATGGTTTGTTTGCCATGGATATGGTCAATTAGCAAAATATTTTATACAATGGTTTGAACCTATACTTAATGAGAACACACTCATTATTGCCCCTGAAGGATTGAGTAGGTTTTATTGGAATGGGTTTTCTGGAAATGTTGTAGCCTCATGGATGACAAAAGAGGAAAGAAATTCCGACATTGATGACTACGTTCAATATTTGGACAAAGTGGCAAATGAAGTGCTGCAGAAAGTAATGAAAGTCAACATTAACATTTTAGGCTTTTCTCAAGGAGCAAGTACTGCTACCCGATGGGCGGTTTTAGGAAAAACTACACCAACCAACCTTATTCTTTGGGCTGGTGCGTTTCCTACAGACATAGACTACCTAAATAACATAGAGACATTCAATAAATTTTCATTACACTTTTTCATTGGAGATTCTGACGAACTATTCTCTGAGGAAGTTATCAGGCAATACTTGGAAGAAATTAAGAAAAAAGAAATTCAGTTTAACCTCTCTAGGTATAACGGAGGACACAAAGTACTAACGAAACCTCTTTTAACACTGCAAAAAAACCTTTCTAAGTAGCCATATCCTAATTTTGCCGCATTTCGTGAATTTTTATAGTCAATTATAACTATATTTCAAGACTTAACCCAAAGGTTAAACAACCTTATTCATAATAAAACAGTCTATTTATTATATTAATCTTCTGAACCCATGAAAACTCTCTTTAGAAACTTAACCTTTTTTATCTTGTTATTTTCGTTTCCTGGGCTTTCTCAAACTACTATAACTATAGGTTCTGGCTCTTCTACAAACACCAATACAGGGTATCCGGCTCCTTATGGTAATTGGTATTATGGTGCCAAACATCAAATGCTAATCCTAGCTAGTGAATTAGGTGCGCAAGGAATGACAGCTGGAGACATCAGCAGCTTAGCTTTTAACGTAGCAACAATTGAAGGAACTCCTCTAGTCAACTTTACTATAAAAATAAAAAATACATCTAGCCCAACAATTCCTCCTACCTTCGAAACTGGGCTAACGACAATTTACGGACCACAAACCTACACAGAAAGTTCTGGTTGGAATACACATACTTTTAGCTCTCCTTTTTATTGGGATGGAACATCTAATCTATTAATCGAAACCTGTTTTAATAGCACAACCTTCACTGGAAATGCTGAAATGTACATGTCATCAACAAGCTTTGAAAGCACCTCGGTTCTTTTTCAAGATGCCAGTGGAGTATGTAGCTCTGGAAATACTTTCGACTCCTTTTTTGACAGACCTAACATACAGTTGCAGTGGCAAGCTCCGAACGCCCCACCGGTTTGTGACTTTTCTGTTAGTTCCACAAATACCTGTTCGGGTGACATTCAATTTTTTGATCAATCAACGAACTCTCCAACAACTTGGTCCTGGGATTTTGGTGATGGAGGAACGAGCACCTTGGAAAACCCAATTCATACTTATCTATCAAACGGAACTTATACTGTAACTTTAACAGCAACCAATACATTTGGGAGTGATAGTGAAACAAAAACAAACTACATAATAGTCAACGTTTCTGGAGCTACGCCTATAACTGCTTCTTGCATACCAAATACTACAGATGGTTCATTAGGGTTTGGGATTACAAATGTTACTTTTAACACATTAAATATTAATACAGGAAATGCTATAGAAGGCTACACCGATTTAACATGTAGCCAGACCACTGTATTTGCGGGACAATCCTATAACATTTCTATTACACACGCATCCCCAACCACGCATAATTGCGCCGCATGGATTGACTATAATAACGACGGAATATTTAATCCTACAAGCGAATTGATTGTTTCAAGTTCAAGTTCTCTTGGAACATCTGGGTTCGTAACAATCCCCTCAAACGCAACACTAAATACCCCTTTGCGAATGCGAGTAATTGCAGATTATGATTTAAACCCCGACCCAACACCTTGCGATGACCCGGGTTATGGACAAGCTGAGGATTATACAATTATCGTAGAACAAGATGTTTCTCCTCCCGTTGTAGATTTTACTTCCGACGTGGTATTAACTTGTGATGGTGTTGTTAATTTTTCTGATTTATCAACTAACATACCTTTTGCTTGGGCATGGAATTTTGGAGATGGAAACACATCAGTACAACAAAATCCAACACACACATATACTACAGATGGAATTTATGATGTACAACTAATTGCGTCAAACAGCTTTGGAAACAACTCATTAACAATGCCTACTTATATTGAAGTAGCTACAGCAAATAATGTACTTGCAGCAACATGTGAACCGCAAACTTTAGCATATTGCTGTGAATATGGAATCTATTCTGTGCAGCTAAATACAATTAATAATTCATCTGTAAACGCTATTGAAGGTTATCAAGATTTTTCGTGCCAAAAACAAACTGATTTAACGCCTGGAAATTCTTATTTACTAAGTGTAAGAACTGGGCCAGATAATCCGCAAGATACAAAGGTTTGGATTGACTACAACAATGACGGAGTATTTGACAACACAACTGAACTCGTTATGGAAGCGCTAAATGCTTACGACCCAGAATTAAATATAACGATTCCAACATCAGGTATTACGAATAATACATGGTTACGAATGCGTATTTCATCCGACGAAGTTGGGAGTACAATTACTGGATGCAGTAATTGTACTAGAGGACAATCAGAAGATTATGCTGTTAGAGTCGTAGTTTTGGGAGTAAAAGAGATTACTGACCCATTTCAAATCTATCCAAACCCAGCAAATAAAAAGTTTTTCATAAAGTCTTCAAATCAACACATCAAGAACATTACATTGTATAATATAATCGGGGAAAAGATTATAGTTCAATCAAATATAAGCACCAAGAATTTATCCGTGGATATTTCAGAATTACCTAATGGGACTTATCTCCTTCGTATAGAAAGTGAATATGGCAACCAAATCACACGAAAAATTATTATCCAATAATGAAATATATTTTTATCATAATTGCTTTTATATTCCTTTCAGGAACAGCTAATGCTACACATCTTGTTGGAGGTAATTTAGGATATGAATATATAGGTCCATTTGGAGGAAACTATCGCTATAAAATTATTTTAACTACATATACTGATTGTGCTCCTCCAAGTAACTTTCAAAACGGTCCAGAACAAACAATTGCTGATATTGGAGTTTATGAACATGATTTACAAAACTCTCCAATGGGCGGTGGGCCAGTCAAAACATTCGTTGGAAGTGTAAATATGACATTAGTTCTGGTTGAAAGGATAGACCCAAACATACCTAACGGTTGCAACGTTGGAACAGGTACTTGCATCGATAAAGCAGTTTATGAAGGATTTATAGACGTTCCTTTGAATTTTTCAGGTTATCACATTTTTTATGAAAGATGTTGCCGTAATGGAACAATTGTCAATCTTATTCCAGATGAATCTATGTCTTTTCATGCCTATATTTCACCTCCATTATTAGGAAACAGCTCTCCTGTGTTCACAGATGACCCTATTCCATTTTTATGTGCTGGAGACACCACAACACTTTTGAATTCGGCAATTGACCCAGACGGAGATATGTTAGTATTTAGCTTTGTTCAACCTTATGATGCGCAAGCCTCATCAAATATTGACCCTGCTCCGGGCCCTCCCGCCTCTTTAAATTGGACAATTAATACCGTTACTTATGCAGGTGGATATAACCTTGCTCAACCATTTGGAGCTGGGGGATATACCAACATCAACGCATCAACAGGGCTCACAACATATTACCCTCCGGCCAGTGGTGATTATGTAATTGCAGTTGAAATTAAAGAATATCGAAATGGGAATTTAATTGGTGTAACCAGAAGAGATTTACAAATCCTAGTATTGACTTGCCCATTAAATCCTGCACCAAATATTGACCCAACAGCTGGAACCACTAGTAGTCAATTCACTATTGAGGAGGGAGAAACATTATGTTTTGATTTTGGCTATGATGATCCAAATGGAGATAGCTTAACATTAATAGCAAGTGGCACAGTGTTCGACATAAACATTGTGAACCCCAACGCAACTATAAATCAACCTGTAACTGGTTTAGATACTGTTTCAACAGAATTTTGTTGGACAACAGCTTGTGGACAAGCACAAAGTTTACCGTATCAGTTTCAAGTGTCTGTAATGGATAATGGCTGTCCACCAAAAACAACAAACTCCGTCTATCAAATTACAGTAAACTCCGTTGCACCGCCAACAACAATAACTGGTGACCCGGTCGTTTGTCAGTTTTCCACAGATACTTATACAACACAGAACATTCCAAACACTACGTATAATTGGACTATCACCGGAGGAAACATCGTCGCTAATAATGGTAGTTCCATTGATATTCAATGGATGGCACCAGGTACAGGAACCATATCTCTAATTGCAGAAAATCAATTTGGTTGTCTGTCTGACCCTATCACGGAGGATGTTACCGTAACCATTGCTCCTACTACTGATGCAGGCCTTGACACAACCATTTGCTATGGAGATACAGCAAATATTGTTGCAACAACTGATGCTCTTCCTGGTTTTACGACAAGTTGGTCACCCAACGCAAACATGATTAATGGAACAACATTAACACCTGGTGTCTTTCCAACTGACACAACAAAATACTTTATTTTAGTTGATCTTGGAGGAGGTTGTTTTGCACTAGACAGTGTTACTGTAAATGTTAACATTCCTTTTGTCGGTGCTGGAGTTGACACCTCTATCTGTTCCGGAGACAGTGTTCAATTAAATGGTTCCTCATCAATTGGAACAGCGACTTGGTCTCCCACTAGTGAACTAAGTGATGCCACTATACTAAATCCATTTGCCTCACCAATTGTTACGACTGAATATTTATTGACGCTAGTAGATGGATTAGGCTGCAGCATAACTGATACCGTTAATGTAAATGTCGACCAAGCATTTACATTAGCCACGAGTAACGATACAACTATATGCCTTGGAGATTGTTCTAATTTATCAGCTTCTGGTGCAACTACATATGCTTGGGAACCTACGGTAAATGACTCAACTCTATCTAACCCTACTGCATGTCCCACTGCAACTGAAACATATTTTGTTTATGGAGCAACGGGGTCTTGCAGCGATACAGCGCAAATTACAGTTACAGTTAATACGCTCACCACAGTTGATGCTGGTTTAGATGTCTCAATTTGTGAAGGAGATTCTGTTCAATTAAATGCATCTGGAGCTACTGTATATTTATGGACACCTGCTGATTCAATTACCGATATCAATATTGCAAACCCTTTTGTTTATCCAAGCAATACCACGGAATACATTGTTACAGGAGCAGATGGTTTAGGCTGTACTGATGCTGACTCTGTTATTGTAACGGTTAACCCATTGCCAATAGTTGATGCTGGAGAGGACACTGCTATCTGTTCTGGAGATAGTGTTCAGTTAAGTGGTTCTTCATCAATTGGAACAGGAACATGGACTCCTCCTGGTGAACTAAGTGATCCCAATATATTAGACCCATTTGCCTCACCAAGTGTTACGACTGAATATATATTGACGGTGATAGATGGATTCGGGTGTAGCATAACTGACACAATGGAGGTAACTATCGACCAAGCATTTACATTAACGACTAGCATCGACACCACAATATGTCTTGGAGATTCTGCTAACTTATCAGCTTCTGGTGCAACAACATATGCTTGGGAACCTGCAACTACTTTGAATGACTCAACTCTACCAGACCCAACTGCTTCGCCAACTATAACAGAAACCTATTTTGTATACGGTACTACTGAGTCTTGTAGAGATACAGCGCAAATTATCGTTACAGTTAATGCTCTCACCTCTGTTGAAGCCGGTTTAGATGTTTCAATTTGTGCAGGAGATTCTATTGAATTAAATGCATCTGGAGCTACTGCATATTTATGGACACCTGCTGATTCAATTACCGATATCAATATTGCAAACCCTTTTGTTTTTCCAAGCAATACCACGGAATACATTGTTACAGGAGCAGATGGTTTAGGCTGTACTGATGCTGACTCTATTATTGTAACGGTTAACCCATTACCCATAGTTGATGCAGGAGAGGACTTATGGGTTTGTCCGGGAGATAACATCCAACTAAATGGCTCTGGGAATGACACACCAGTATGGTCCCCAATATCTGGATTGTCTGACCCTAATATTTACACACCCATTTCCACACCTCTTGATACTATAGCGTATATTCTAACAGTAATTGACATTAATTTATGTACGTTAACCGATACTATGACTGTGTATGTAAATCAAAATGTACCAACTGATGCCGGTAACGATACAACCATTTGTTTTGGTGACTCAGTAATTATTGGAGGAAACCCTACTGCAATAGGCGGAACGACTTATGCATGGACTCCTGCAAGTTTAATAGTAGACCCTTCTGTTTCAAACCCCAATGTATTTCCGTCGGTAACAACTACATTTTATGTTATAACAACCAACGACACATGTTCTGGTTTGGATTCTGTTATCGTAAATGTAAATTTACTCCCTATTATTGATGCTGGAAATGACACCCAAATCTGCATTGGCGATTCAGCACAACTGCTAGCCAGCGGAGGTATAAATTACTTGTGGACACCTAGCATTACCTTAACTGATGACACAATTGCCAATCCTATGGCATTTCCGACAGACACTACGGAATACATCGTTAATGCTACAGACATAAATGGTTGTGCAAATTCCGATACTGTTTCCGTAATCGTAAATCCTCTACCAAGTGCTTTTGCAGGAAGTGATGTTGCTATTTGTCTTGGGGACACAACCACCTTGACAGCAACTGGTGGCTTAAACTATAGTTGGTCACCCACAGATAGCTTATCCAATTCATTAAATGATATTACACAAGCGTTTCCAATAATAACTACGGAATACATTGCAACTGTAACCGATACTAACGGATGTGTTCAGTCAGACTCTATTGTGGTTACAGTTAACGAATTACCTATTGGTGATGCGGTTGCAGATGTAACCATTTGTAATGGTGATTCTACACAATTAAATGCTACCGGTGGCGACACTTATGTTTGGACACCGATCACCGATTTAAGTGACCCAAATATTGCAGATCCTTGGGCCACTTCAATTGTAACAACAAATTATGTAGTATTAATTACAGACATTAACGGATGTACGGATACCGATACTGTTATAGTAACTATTAACAATCTTCCTAATATTAATGCAGGAAGTGATATTCAAATTTGCATTGGAGATACAACTCAATTACTAGTTACTGGTGGAGACACCTATTTATGGACTCCAGAATCGGGACTTTCAAATGACACAAGCTCCAACCCAACTGTTACGATAAATGACACCACCGAGTATATTGTAACAGGAACCGATGTTAATGGCTGTATTAACTCTGATACGGTTTCTGTAATTATTAACCCGTTTCCTACTGTAAGTGCAGGAAATGATGTCAACATTTGTATTGGAGACACTACTCCATTAACTGCTAATGGAGGAGAATCTTACAACTGGACAAATGGAGCCTTTTTAGATGATAATCTAATTTTTAATCCAAATGCAACACCGGATACTACTATGGAATTTATTGTAACCGTTACGGATTCCAACACCTGTGTAAATACGGATTCGGTTATCGTTAGTGTTTTTATTATTGAAGCCATACCGGACCAAAGCATTTGTCTAGAAGACAGTGTCCAACTGGATGTTTTTGGATCAATTGGAAATGCTTATACTTGGACTCCGAGCACCTATTTATCAGATCCAAACATTGCAAATCCTTACTCAACCGCACAAGTAGATATAACCTACTATGTCTCTGTGTCTGATGTACAAGGTTGTTCGGACCAAGATTCGGTGATAATTACGGTACTGAGTATTCCTATTGCTTCTTTCACACCTGAAATTGAAGCGGGTTGCGAAGGTGTTGTTGTAAAATTCACCAACACATCTATTGATGGATTTAGCTTTGATTGGCTATTTGGAGATGGTGGAACAAGTACTGATGAAAGCCCAACTTATACTTTCCCTTACGGAGAAGATTTTACAGTGACATTAACCGTAACCAATACAAATGGATGTATTGATAACTCTACATTTTCTGGAAGTGCTTTAGATTTTGATGATTACTTTGACATTTTTATTCCAAATGTATTTACTCCAAATGGAGATGGAGAAAACGATATTTTTGCCGTAGAAGTTGCTGGAGAATTAAATAAATGTTCTGATCTAAAAATATACAATCGGTGGGGGCAGATAATATTTATTTCTACAGGAGGGAATACTAAATGGGACGGATATACAAATGTTGGCCTAGCTGTGCCGGAAGGGACTTACTTCTTCGTAGTCGAAATTAATGGAATTAAGAAGTCTGGATCTGTAGCTGTTTTTAGGTAGTCTCACAATAAATTCAGGAAAATATTTTAATTGTATTTCTTAGAAGAGTGCCAATCCAAAATTCGCTCCCCCATGGAAGTAACTATCTGACCACAGTAACATGACCACTATATTCGTAAAACTGACCTTCTGCATCGACAAAGGTTAATTGATAAACATAAACATCAATTGGGACATATTTCCCTTTATAGTTCCCATCCCACTCTTGGTTTGCATCAGTAGAACTAAAAACAATGTGACCTTGTCTTCCAAGCACTTTAACATCGTAAGAACTAAAATCTATTAAACTCACTACGGGCTTCCAGGTATTGTTTATGCCACCAATAAAAAGTCCATTGGGAACGTAAACAATAGGGTTATGGTTTACACAAGTTCTATTGGAAAAACTAGTTTCTGCGATTCCAAAATTATTGATATTTTCGACTGCTTCTATATAATAGCAAAATTCACCGCTAATTTTATTCGTTACCAAGCCTTCTATATTATCTTGATAAAATGATTGACTAGAAGGAACCGTTGCAATTGGACTTGAATCATAAACTCCATTTACGGAACGATAAATTCTATACTCCATAATACTTCCATCCCAATTTTCGTATTTAGTCCATTGTAAAAGATTCACTAAAGTTGTTTTATTCTCGGTAACGGTTAATAGAATCGATCTCCCTATATTAGAAATCAAGGAACTTCTGCCACAACTATCCTCCAATACAACTTGATAATAATAACTTTGATTATCAGCGGTTACATCATAATCAGAAAACACAATTGGATCGCCACCTCCAGTCGACACAGAAACAACATCAAACGGATTCGATAAATTATCAGTTCTTTCTAATGTATAAGAATTTACAATCGCAGAAACATCAGGGTGAAAACGAACCT
>ENA-OSET01000492-OSET01000492.1-sediment-metagenome-genome-assembly--contig:-NODE-492-length-44354-cov-5.654697_pt1 | contig 44354 bp, 43 predicted proteins | sample MGYA00237882_ERZ534229 | MGnify/ENA primary metagenome ERZ534229 (study PRJEB26408, sample SAMN06266212) | sediment metagenome | isolation source: Hudson Canyon methane seep mesocosm | place: USA:Hudson...
AATAAAAGCCGTGGGGATATTGCCTATAACATTATCGATGTTGAAAGCTGCCCTATTGCTGAAGTCGCTGATGCCATCTGTCAGGTTGAGCACGTGATCAATGCGCGCGTACTGAAGTAGTGAAAGATCGTCCTGTGCCTTCAAAAGGTGCAGGGCGGCTGAATTAAGTCGTTAAGGTTTGTTTCTGCCCTCAAGTTTAGGGTAAATCAGATCCTCACTTCGAAAGGGATATTCATCGTTTACCCTGTCCAAAAAATAGTGCTTTAGGGTTTTTTTCACGACGGGAAATGCCAGTTCCGTCCAGGGTATTTCTTCCTCCGTAAATAATGCAACCTCTAGAGATTCCTGACCGGGGGCGAAATCCAGGTCACTCAGGGTTCCTCGGTAGAACATGTAAACCTGATTGATTTGTGGCAGGTTAAAACGAGAGCACCGTAGTGATAAAATGCAGCTCCATCCCAAAACGATCTATCAATGGGTGTTGGCTGACGCCAGACAAGGCGGTACGCTTTATCTATCATTAATAAGGCATCATAAACGCCGTAGAAAGCAGCGCAGGTGCAGCCGTAGGCGTATTTTTGCTGATAGAATAAGTATTCACGACAGGCCAAACATTGTGGCAGACAAAGTCCGTTTTGGTGATTGGGAAAGCGATACGATGGAGGGCGGAAAATCAAAAGGGGGATTGGCGACACATACAGAAATAAAGAGTCGTTATTTAGTGGATGGCAAATTAACCGATAAGCGCTCAGCGACATTTATGCAAGCTTCTATTGCTTTATTTAACGACATACCGCCAGCATTAATTAAAACATTTACGGTTGATAATGGCAGTGAGTTTGCCCAATTTAAAAGTTTAGAAAAAGCGACGAATAGCCAAGTTTATTTTGCGGATCCGCATTCACCTTGGCAACGCGGTTTAAATGAAAATACCAATGGTTTATTAAGGCGTTATTTTCCCAAAGGCTGCAATTTTCATCCGATCAGTGCTACTGTTATTCAAGCTGTGATTGATAATTTAAATCACCGACCCAGAAAATGTTTAAACTTCAGAACACCTTACGAGGTCTTCTTTAAAACTAAAACTGTTGCACTTGGGACTTGAATTCACCTTCACCTATCTTTGCTAGCGGTTGCCACAAAGTTCACTAAATTGAAGTCTTAATTTATTTCGATTCTGGTCCGCTTAGCTATAAAATCAGTCATTCTCACAATTTATCGGCATAACTTAAAAGTGCTATTTTAAGTCGTCTAAATTTATCTACCAACTCAATTTATATCGCAAAAGGTAGATGTTCAGTAAGACTCATATTTTAATAACGCCAAATGAGTGTGACTCTTCTAAAACGGTGTTTGATCAATAATCAGTTTAAAACGAAATGTGTGATCGTATAACCCCGAAATTACGGGTAGGAATGATCCAAAACTAATTACCAATAAAAACATGAACACAGCTCATAGATTAATGAAATAAAATCAATTTTATTCATGTAACGAACCCTGTATAAAATGCACTGTGCTTTTAACTTTTAACTATATTTCAGTTGATTATCAATTAAGCCTTTAGGTATATACCAACAAGACTATGAAGACAATTGACTGGGAAAACCAAAAAATAAAATTAAAAGCCCCAAAAATCACGAAATAAATTTAGGTTTTATCTCAGAAAATAGGATGCAGGTTCACAATGAATAAAGACTTTACATTTACTATTAAGAGTACTTGTCTTGATGAAAATTATCAGCCCTCAGACAATACGCGTATCACGACCAACTTTGCTAATTTAGCAAGGGGAAGCAGCCGTCAAGCGAACTTACGCAACGCCTTAAATATGATTGACAATAGTTTCAATGCTTTGGCACATTGGGATAACACCCAAGCAGCCCGTTATTCTATCGAACTTGAAATCATTTCCGTTGATATAGATATTGAAGGCAGTGGTCAAACCTTCCCATCAATTGAAATATTGAAAACGAATATTGTTGATCATAAAAATAATAAACGCATTGAAGGCATTGTAGGAAATAATTTTTCCTCTTATGTGCGAGATTATGATTTCAGCGTATTGTTGTTAGATCATAATAAAGATCAATCAACATTTAGTATTCCAGATGATTTTGGCGACTTACATGGAAAGCTCTTTAAATATTTTGTGAATTCGAGCGCTTACCAGCAACACTTTAAGAAGCCACCGGTAATATGTCTCAGTGTTTCTAATAACAAGACCTATCATCAGACTGAAAACCATCATCCTGTATTAGGTGTTGAATACCAGCCAAATGAATCTTCTTTGACTGAGCAATATTTCAAAAAAATGGGCTTACAAGTTCGCTATTTTATGCCACTAAATAGTGTTGCGCCTCTGGCTTTTCACTTCTTTGGTGATTTGCTTAATGATTATACTAATCTTGAGCTTTTAAGCACCATCAGCACGATGGAAACTTTTCAAAAAATCTACCGACCTGAGATTTATAATGCCAATGCTGTTGCAGGTAAATGTTATCAACCAAATTTAATGAATTTAGATCATTCATTAACTCACATTGTTTATGATCGAGAAGAACGTAGCAAGATGGCTAATCACCAGGGGAAATTTGCTGAAGAGCACTTCATCAAACCATACAAAACCGTTCTTGAGCAATGGTCTGCTAGTTACGCTCAATAGCTATATTTAATACTTATCTTTTATAAATACCCTAAACTTACGGCATCAACTATTATGAAAAAATTATTACCTACTTCAATGGCAGGCAGTTTACCTAAACCCTCTTGGCTTGCACAACCTGAGACTCTTTGGTCTCCTTGGAAATTACAAGGAGACGAATTAATTGAGGGAAAACAAGATGCTCTACGTTTGTCATTACAAGATCAACAACAAGCAGGTATTGATATTGTCAGTGATGGCGAGCAAACACGCCAACATTTTGTTACTACATTTCTTGAGCACCTCAACGGAGTTGACTTTGAGAAACGCAAGACGATAAAAATTCGTAATCGCTATGATGCGAGTGTGCCTACGGTTGTTGGTGCTGTTTCACGCCAAAAATCAGTTTTTGTTGAAGATGCCACGTTTTTACGTCAACAAACCAAATCCCGCATTAAATGGGCGCTGCCAGGTCCTATGACGATGATAGATACCCTTTATGATGCCCATTATAAAAGTCGAGAAAAGTTAGCTTGGGAATTTGCCAAAATCCTTAATCAAGAAGCCAGAGAGTTAGAAGCAGCGGGTGTTGATATTATTCAATTCGATGAGCCTGCATTTAATGTGTTTTTTGATGAGGTTAATGATTGGGGTGTCACCTGTTTAGAGAGAGCAATTGAAGGGCTTAAGTGTGAAACAGCTGTACATATTTGCTATGGCTATGGCATTAAAGCCAATACAGATTGGAAAAAAACGTTGGGGTCTGAGTGGCGACAATATGAAGAAGCCTTTCCCAAACTGCAAAAATCTACTATCGATATTATCTCGTTAGAATGTCATAACTCTCATGTACCAATCGCGCTACTTGAACTTATTCGAGGTAAAAAAGTGATGGTAGGAGCCATTGATGTCGCAACCGATACCATTGAAACACCAGAGGTAGTCGCCAAGACCCTACGAAAAGCACTCAAGTATGTCGATGCCGACAAGCTCTACCCTTGTACAAACTGTGGCATGGCCCCTTTATCTCGTAAGGTAGCAAAGGGGAAATTAAATGCGTTAAGTGCAGGTGCAGAAATAGTTCGAAGAGAACTCTCCAATAGTAACTAACTGATATAATAGTGTTTAGTGAAAATTGGCTATGGGTTTCCCCCATAGCCAAATTGGTCACCCTTGCGTGAAGGCTAAAATCCTAGAGCGGCATAGAATAGGAATAAATAATGACGAAAATAGGTTACCTTGGCTTTCCCACAACCGAGCAGATGGCCATGCTTGAGCTGTTATTTACTTAAAGACCTAACAACGTATGCTGCAGTTGACCGTTGAATTGGTAATAGGGTCTTTACCGTTATTAAAAATAAAAGTAGTCGTTAATGAATATCATTGAATTTATAACAAATAATATCTCATCGTTTTTTGCATTGATTGCCACAGGTGTATTCGCAGGTATTTTAGCGGGCTTGTTAGGTGTAGGTGGTGGTATCGTAATCGTACCTGTATTATTTTTCTTGTTTCAGAGCTTTGGCGTATCACCAGGATCTGCGATGCTAGTTTCGACAGCAACCTCACTGGCCACCATAGTCCCGACATCTGTTAGTTCTATTCGTTCTCACAATAAAAAAGGTAATGTCGATTTTGACCTGCTTAAACGCTGGGCTATCTTTATTCTTATGGGGGTATTGCTTGGTAGCTGGTTAGTGACTCTTGTTGAAGGTACTATGCTTACTATGTTGTTTGGGGTGATAGCGGTTTTATCGGCACTAAATATGTTGTTCCGAACGGGGAAATCCGCTCTGTACCAGAAGCTACCGAATACGACAGGACAAACGGTTATGGGGGCATCCATTGGCTTTTTCAGCTCTATGGTAGGGATTGGCGGCGGTACTATTTCGGTTCCACTGCTCACCCTATATAACTATCCCGCCCACAAGGCCATTGGCACAGCAGCGGCAATAGGGTTAATAATTTCATTGCCGGGTGCGCTAACAATGTTGACATTCGCCAATACGCCAACCGATGCTCCAGCGGGTACACTTGGTTTGGTCAATCTATTTGCCTTTACTTGTATTGTGCCGCTCACCGTATTATTCGCACCGATAGGGGCATCATTAGCCGCGAAATTAGATGCGGTAAAACTAAAAAAAATATTTGCCTTCGTATTACTATTTACGGGCTTACGTATGTTGGCGCAACTTTTCTTATAGATTTTATTGCTGTTTATTGTTGTTGAACAGTAAATGATAATTGTAAATCAACTTATTTGATTGATAAAACGAACAGCATTCATCAATCAATGAAGTTCATTATCAAAGCTAAAAACAGGAGTTAACCGTGTTAGAAAGGATCCATTTAGAAATACTAACCGCAATAAAAGAGCATGGAACCCTAACTAAAGCTGCTGATTCGTTGCACTTATCGCAATCTGCGTTAAGTCACAGTATCAAAAAATTAGAAGGCCAAATTGCTACTCCAATATGGAAAAAAGATGGTCGAAACCTACGCCTTACAGATGCTGGAGAGCGTATTCAAACGCTTTCAAATAGAGTATTACCTCAGTTTTTATATACAGAATTATTACTGAATCAGATTGCAAAAGGTGAAATGGGCTCTCTACGAATTGGCATGGAATGTCATCCTTGTTATCAATGGTTACTTAGAGTCATTCAGCCTTATCTAGAGCAGTGGCCGGACATTGATATGGACGTCAAGCAGGAGTTCCAGTTTGGCGCTTTAGGTGCATTGCTTAGCTACGAAATAGATGTACTTATTACACCAGATCCACTCTTTAAACCTAAAACAGTCTACATACCTGTTTTTGACTATGAGCATAGGCTGGTCGTTTCAGCGTCTCACAAACTTGCAAAGCAAGATTTTGTTTTACCCGAGCAATTAAGCGAAGAGGTACTGTTTAGTTACCCTGTTGAGCCGCAAAGGCTCGATATCTTTAGTCAATTTCTTAATCTAGCAAAGTGTTCAGTAAAAACACACAAAAACATTGAAACAACTGAGATCATGTTACAAATGGTCGCTGCTGGTCGAGGTATTTGTGCATTGCCGGGCTGGTTAGTAGATGAGTACTCAAAATCAATGCCTATTAAGAGCCTTCGTTTTGGAGAAAAAGGTATTAGTAAGCAGATCTTTGTAGGTATTCGCAAGACCGACCAAAATATTGACTACTTAAACGATTTCATTGCTCAAGCTAAAAAAACAAAGTAATCAGTTAATCCTGCTTTAGAGGGTTTGAATAAAATTAAATACCTGCGATAGAAAAGATTACTAGCTTGTCGCTAATCTATGAAACTGTCTTTTGCTTGCCCACATGGTATTTTGCTCAAAACAACAATGAGCTTAAATCCGATCTTACAAGAATCAATAAACGAAGGTTGGCAATTCGTATAATTAAGGGAGTAAACATGTTCTTGCATAGTTAATAAAAAAAGCCCAAATATTTCTATTCGGGCTTTTCAATTTTGAGTTATAAATGGTTTGTGAAGTGGCATACTAAAGCCGGACACCATTTTAGGAGGTATTATGTCCTTCAATAACGAGGTGTTCAATGGCAAAACAAAGACGTACATTTACAACGGAGTTCAAGCTTGAAGCAGCGAGTTTGATTGTTGATCAAAACTACAACTATGCGGAGGCGTGTCGTGCACTGGATGTAGGAGCGTCACTCAGTTTACTATACTAATGACATCGCACCGATCTGACCCGTGCTGGGATTGGCGAATATACCTTTGTATTGACCTGTCGATCGGTGTTGGTCTCTCCGAGTATTTCCGGGCCCAGAGTCTGTGATCTAATAGGAGCTTTGCTCTGCACCGTGAGTGTCCTGTCCTGCGAATGGGATTAGAAATACATCACATAACTACAGGGTGGGAGTTTCTAATGATTAAGAATAATCATGATGATGAGGTGATCCTAGGTGTCGATACACAACTAGATATTCACGTTGGTGCGGTCGTTAGCGCATCAGGTAAATTACTCGGTACACAATCAATTTCAGTTAATACCTCCGGCTATCTTGCTCTATTGAGTTGGGCCTCATCGTTTGGTTTATTAAAGCGCGCAGGTGTTGAAGGAACGGGTACTTATGGTGCTGGACTATGTCGCTTGCTACTTGATAATTGGATAGCCGTTTTTGAGGTCAATAGGCCCGATAGAACGACAAGAAGGCAAAGAAGTAAATCTGATCCTCTTGATGCGGAGAACGCTGCTTGATCGGTTTTATCCGGCCTGTCGACCGCCATACCAAAGCAGCAATCCGGTGCTTGTGAGGCGATGAGAATAGCTTCAGTTGCCCGAAGAAGCGCTGTAAAAGCTCGAACACAGGCAATAAATCAATTGCGAGCATTACTGGTTAGCGCGCCTCAAGAAATCAGAGAAAAGCTTTGGCGAGTAAAGGCTTCGGAGTGTGTTAACGCCTGCCTACAATCTCGAAAACTTGGTGAAACTGTATTATTGTTAACCTTGAAAAGTACACTTAAGTCCCTAGCAAAAAGATGGCAGATGTTATCTTCTGAACTCAATCAGTTGGACAAACAGCTTGAGGCGTTAACTCAGAATCACGCGCCAAAATTACGCAGCCGTTTCGTACTACCGCAGCGATACTATTATCTGTGGCTGGTGATAACCCTGAACGCCTCAAAAGTGAAGCCGCTTTAGCTTCGTTGTGTGGCGTTAACCCATTGCCGGCCTCATCAGGAAAAACTGTTCGGCATCGGTTGAATCGAGGTGGCAGTAGAGTGGCAAATAACGCGCTCTGGACTATTGCGATGGTCCGCATGAGGAGTGATGCGCGTACGCGTATTTATGTTGAGCGTCGAACCAAAGAGGGTTTATCGACGAAGGAAATACAACGATGTTTAAAGCACTATATCGTCAGGGAACTCTATCCGTTATTATTGGGGGATTTGGACAATACAGGTGAATTTTTGACATCGGAGTGTCAATGCACCCATGGAACGTTTGTTTAGGAATTTAAAGTCAGAGTGGGTTCCCAGTCTAGGTTATCGCAACCTCAGTGATGCAACGAGAGATGTGGGCTACTACCTAATGAATTATTATAACTGGCAACGGCCACATCAATTTAATGATGGACTCTCACCTGCAAAGGCTGAAGATCTGTCTAAATCAAGGTCCGGAATTAATTGACCACTACACATATTGTGCAAATCAAAGGGAAAAGTTATCAACTAAAATAAAAACAGGCGGGCTTAATCAGCTTAGCCAAATAATCAACTGGCTCACTTTTCACTTGATGGGATGGATCAATTTTCAGGTGCTGTTGACACTAGTCGTGTAAAACCTGATTAAAATGTAAACAAGCTCTTTTTTTTGATTCGCAATATACAATAACCACTTAACTCAACCCTGACCGACTACACCCAAAAAAAAGCCCCATCAGCTTAGTGATGAGGCTTTCCTTAAAAGCATATTACCTTATAGTTTAGCTTGTTTTTTGCATTTAACCGGCTTATTACAGGCAAAAAAAAAGCTTTGCGGCTAGTGATAGCCGAACAAAGCTTTTTAAACTGCTAATAAGGTGTATTAGGCGAGTTTAGCTTTTCTAGCTGAACGACGCAATCCAATAACCCCAAGCAGTGCAGGTGCAAAAAGGAAGAAAGCGGCAGGCACAGGGACAGTGAGTTCACCTGAACTCGCAAAACTTCTTCCAGCATTTCTACCATCTATTACAAATGCATGCACTTCCTTACCTTTTGAATTATAAGCTTTTAGTATCCAATATCTTTGAGCTGCTTGGTGTGCCGCCCAAGGATTACCACCTACGTAGCCCTGTATCGCGAGACTGTTTATGGTTTGGCCTGCTGACCAGGTTAACGACATTTCTCCAGCCGCTGCGGCATGGTAATAATTAAACCCATCGTGACTTATCCCATCAATTGCTTCCGATATGTAACCACCTGGGTTAATAGCTTGTCCTTTGGGAGTGGCTTGCTTCTGTATCAACTGATTTTGTCCGTTGTATACATTAATTTCAGCCATAATTAGACCGCCCCCACCTATCCGATCTATTGTCACTCTAGTGATATCGTACAGAGCGGCCTGTACGCCCGTGGCCATGAATAAAATGGGTAATATAAATGCTAATTTAAAGTATTTCATTATCTTTGTCCTCTTCTTTAGTCTACTGTTAATTATTTGTATTGTTATAAATGTGCCTGCATCATTAACTTCTTAGTTATGATTAAAAAACGTGATTAACATCACAGTTAAATGCTTTACTGACTCGATTATAACTCCATATAAAAATAAGATCAACAATAATAAGTTAAATGTATTGTTAATTCTGTAAGTAATTATTTGCACTGTTTTTTTAGTTTACATATATGTGCTAGAAATGGCGATTTTTTACAAAAATAAACCCTATTCATATTCCATTGTCCTACTGTTCGTTATTTATAAATAAATCAAAGCGGACACTTTAATATAACGACATTCATTGTTCCAACATCGTAAGGCGATTGATAGCAATATCATCAAAAAATTAAAGTGGACGCAGCCCTTTAATTGTGAATTCAGCCACAATGATGCTGAAAAAGGGAAGCGCTACCCTTTCTTCTCCTTTCATTCTCTAGCGACAATAAGGCAGGAAGGATGCAAAACATATTTTGCATAGTTACCATACTTCTCCTTAGCGTCTAAACAGTGTTCGGTGATGTCAGGGCAGCTAAAGTCGGGAGCAATATTTTTCATTCGTGATATTACTTTTTGTTCAATAATGGGATCGGCGTAGCTATTGCAATTATTAGCTTCATTCCAGCTGCCATCGATGTAATCCGATAAATTAAATCGGGTATTAAATGCCCATGCCTTTCGTACTTTTTTATTTTTGATTGAGGCCATAAATTGAATGTCACACGATGCGTAGGGCCTGTTAAAAAAGTTAGCGAGTGCGCTTTTTAGTGGATCCTCTTGTTTGAGTAAAACCTTATTCCAAAACCGCATGCCATTAAAGTTTGAGACAAGGTCTGCAAAAGAAAAAATGCCTGTGGTGTTATAACCAAATTTACCCGCTTCTTCTTGCCTGCCTCGCTCGAGCGCCTGATTTATGTTTTGACCTTTAAAATGGGTTAATTCAAAATACTGCCAACCTTGAGCAAAAAAGTGACCTAGTTTATCTATTCCAACAAGATGACCATTGATATTGACAACGTCACTCAATTCTTTAAGGTTTAAGGAAAAACCTTCTATATAGTCTATGTCACGATAAATAGAATCGTTTAATGATAAAGAATAACTTTTTCTGACGAGTAAACGGCGTAATTGTTGGTCCAGAGCGTAACCCTTCAGTCCCCATGATGCGGTAAGGGATTGAAAAATAGCTTTTCTAAGTTCACTATATAAGACTTGTTGATCACAAAAGTTGCCTGCATCGCTGTCTTGAATATGCTCTTGTCGGCTATTGGCCTTTTGTATGCCCTCTTGCAGTCGTTGATTAAAAATAGTGTTAATCATAGTAAGGCTGTTTTGAAGTTTAAGTTTTCTCGGCGTGACGCTATCGATTTCAGCCGCAAAACCAGTCTGAAACAAGAAGTTGATTAGTAACGTGAGTAAGATAAATGTCTTTTGCATGTGAATAAATATAACGTCCTTTAGTGATTAAAGTCTGTATTATTTAATCATTAAAGCAAAAAATAAAAATACAGTCAGAGTAATTGGTTTCTTAATATTCATAAACACTACCTCACGTTTCAACTACTATTAGACCACTCCTTTGGAGAATGGCTATGGCGAAAAATACCTTAACTGCGGATAGTATTCTCGATCACGCGATTATTCTTGCCCAGAAAAGTTCATGGCAATCATTTAGCTTGGTCGAGTTAGCCCTGCTTCTCGATTGCTCATTGAGTGATATAAAACAGTTCTATCGCTCTAAAGATGATATGGCTGAGGCACTTTTTAACCTCGCTGATGATGCGATGTTAAACTTGGCATTAGATAAGAAGCATCAAAACCTGACGAGCAATGAAAAATTATTCAACGCTATTATGGCTTGGTTTGACTCTTTGATGCCATACAGACCACTTGTACGCGAGATCCTCGCTTATAAACTTGGGCCGGGACACTTTCACTTGCAGGCTCATGGTATAACGCGAATCAGTCGAACTGTGCAGTGGTTTCTTGAAGCAGCAGATAGGAAAAATACGGGCTGTAAACGTATCACTGATGAAATGGCTGTGACGTCAGCTTATTTGATTAGTTTTCGTTCATTTTTGTGTGATCATAGCGAGGGGCATATGAAGACTCGACAGTTGCTGGAAAGACTTCTTAGACACGTCAGCTGACACTATTGCCCCAGCATCAATATCAGAGTCGATTGATGCTGGTCTTGATACAAGATTATTTGTTTTAAGTTGTTAGCTATCATTATTTCTACTATTAGCAGTTACTCTCGCTATAAGTAAGAGTGTAGTAACAATCCACCCATAAGGATACCGAAAATATCCGCTAAAGAATGCTAAAAATGTTGCTATCAGTAGTATCACTAGCAGCGTTGTAAGCCAATCAATTTTGATAATTGTCTCCTAATACCACTGTCCATTTTTAAGATTAAGCTTTAAAAGACGGCTGAATAGAATTTAACATCTTTAATAAGGTACCTAGACGCTGTTGTGGCTGTGTCATTTCAAGTATTTCTTGTTTTTTTTCTGCTGGCATATCGAATAAGCCGTTTACCATAAAACTAAATTCAACTGCTGATAGGTTTTGCCATTGTTCACTTGTCAGCATTTTTTGAAAGTCATCATTGCCATGGCCAAGAACCAATAAACGCTGCATAACCTTTTCATGGGCTTGTCTTAAATTGACTAAGTTGTCATCTTCAAGAGGTTCATCTTCATACAAGTCACAGGCCCATATATTAAAAGGTAATATCTGTCGCACTTGTTTTAGCGCTAGTCGTGTTTCAAAATGAACCATGATTCCCATACGGCCATCATCCAGTTCCTCATGCAGCTCTACTTTACCAGCAGAAAAAATATCACAGGGCTTATAGGTAGATTGATTACTGTTAAGCGCATCTTCCCCTGTCTGCATACGTGTTATGTCACGAACGATCCCTTGGGTATGACAAACGCCCATCATGACATCATTATCGATGCAATATCTCACCATTTCTCTATAACGGGGCTCGAACACATGCAACGGTGTAGGTACACCAGGAAAGTTAACTGATTTAGGTATCGGGAAAAGGGCAACTTCTATCATAGGGTCAAAGGCTTTATTAATAGATGAATGAATTAACCGCTGTTACAGGCTAATAAGAGCTTACCAGTTTTTTGTCTAAGAAGCCTGATACCTTGCACCCACTCCTTATCTAATCTGACTCCCTGCAGAGTCGATTCTAGTTACTCAGTATAAGAGGCCTGCACGCCAGTATCAATTTTAAAGGGGGACGCCCTACCCTTTAATGATTAAAAGCAAGAACCTGACAGCAAACAAAACACCCGAAGGTGGTTTCTCAGCATGTGGTAGCGCCGGCGGGAATTATTCGGCACACCGTGTGCCTCAACCCCTCGGGGCCACCTAAACGGCGTTCAAAAGTATTTACCTCCATGGATGGAGTGTATGCAATAGCAATGTAGGAAACATTGCTTGTCCCTACAATTTTGTGAACCGCGACCGTAAATCCGCTGCTGTCAGCTCTGCATGCTTATTTCAGATATTGTTTTAACTACAAGCTAGCCGATGAACAGGGAAAATAACTAGCGATCTTGAAAGGTTTCAGTCCCCCCGTGCCAAGTACAGTTCTGGCTTGTCCTATGAGAATCGACCGTTGAAAGCTAAACACATAAGCACCTTTTCTCTACCACCATGAACGCTTTCATACATTCATCAATATAAGGCTGAACCGGTGGCTCCCAAAACCGTTGGTGCGACATATTGATCGCAAACTCAGCTGTATCTTCAGGAATCGTCATCTTAGGGTGGGTCAAAATAAACTCACCGACATCCCGATCCAAACTAAAGCCATTGACGCCCTTACCCGTGGTCATGATCATCATCGTCGTCGGGCCATAGACACAAAACCCAGCATAAATTTTTTGGGTCAGATCTTGCAATCACGCATTTTCAGTCACTTCATGCTCGATTGCAAGACCTGTCCTTTATCACTTCGAGCATTTAGAAGCTTATGCAAAAAATAGAACTAACAATCACTTACCGGCATGGACTCAGTTCAATAAAACTATTACTAGTAACGGTGATGTAGCTATTTGGCATGAAACTTACTTATCAAAACCAGGAATATTTGAATCTATCTATAATACTATGCCAATATTTGACTTAGCAAAAGCTACGCACTGTGTACCTGCAGTAGGTAAGTATAAAACCGCGAATGATAGCGTCAGTCACAAAAACAAGTCACTGCCGTTGCCCCATAATACGTCGCCTTGTTCTGTATTATGGTCAACTGAGTTTAAACCTTATACACAAAGAGAAACATTATGAGTTACTTATATCTGGCTATTGCAATTATCGCTGAAGTTGCTGGCACAGCAGCTCTTAAGTCGTCGGAAGGGTTTAGTAATGTCTTGCCCAGCATTGTTGTTGTAGTGGGTTATGGGACCGCCTTTTACTTTTTGTCATTGGTGCTCAAAACTATTCCGGTTGGTATCGCATATGCTATTTGGTCAGGCGCTGGCCTTGTCCTAATATCATTAGTGGGTTTGGCTGTTTTTGGGCAAAAGCTAGATCTTCCAGCGATAGCTGGTATAGGTCTTATTATTACCGGAATTGTAATAATGAATGTATTTTCATCTTCGGTTTAGCACCAGTGCATAACAAGGCCATTAACTACGCCAACCTCAATATGGCACTAGGCACTGGTGGTACAGAAAATCCAGCAGCAGAAATGAGGCTGATTGAGGTAAAACTAGCCGCATTAACCCCCACATATTTGAGAGAAAAAGGCAAAAATCATTGATTTTGATCTGCCTCAGATAAATATTCATCTTTCAATTTAACGTAATTCGATCCAGCATATTGAAAATAATCCAGTTCATCTTCTGTCAATGGCCGAACCTGTTTAACAGGTGAGCCAAGGTAAAGAAAACCTGACTCCAGATGTTTATTTGGTGGCACCAAAGAACCTGCACCAATCATCACTTTATCGTCAACTACTGCCCCATCGAGGATCGTCGTCGACATACCGACCAAAACATTATTTCCAATCGAACAGCCATGCAGCATACATTGGTGCCCAACAGTCACATCATCCCCGATAGTAAGGGGATGGCCTTCTGGTTTGTGTTCACTGGCATGTGTAATATGCAGACAAGAGTTATCTTGAATGCTACAGCGAGCACCAATACGGATGCGGTGCATATCTCCACGAATAGACACTAATGGCCAAACAGAACTATCATCGCCGATTTCGACATCACCAATAATGACCGCACTGTCATCTAGCCACACGCGTTGGCCAAATAGTGGTGTTGTCCCTCGAAAGGTTTTTGTAACCATTGAATATTCCGTTTTAATAATTCTATATTTAGAGTATATAACTATCGCGAGATGAATAGATAAATTCAGTAATCAGCGCTTAATCATCTGTTTCCTAGTTCCCTTATGTAGATTACTCAAGGTTAAATGCAGGCAGAACCTGTATTTCTCCACATTCAATAAACTGAATTGATAGAATGGCCTAATTGTGAATTCTAAGCAGCAGTACACCTCATGTTAAATCAAATTTCAGTTTCCCAACGACAGCGAATAAAAGTCATACTCGCTGGCATATCAGCAGGGATCCTAACGGTTGGTATTGCTCGCTTTGCCTACACACCCTTTTTGCCCTTAATGTTAAGCCAAACTGGTTTATCCATTATTGATGGAGGCTGGTTAGCCACATTTAATTATTTAGGTTATTTCACTGGCATTATTCTGGTGTCATTCACCAATAACCTAAAATTCAAATTTCGGTTTTACCAACTAAGTTTAATCGTCGCGGTTGTAAGTACAATCGCAATGGGTCTCACGACTAACATTATTATATGGTCAATACTGCGTTTTGTTGCTGGCTTAACCAGCACAGCTGGCATTATCCTCGCTTCAGGCTTTGTACTTAGTTGGCTTAAACATCACGGCTTTAAGCCACAATTAGGCTTACATTTCACCTTTATCGGCTTGGGAATTGCCATTCCAGGACTAGCAATTGTAGTGATGAATCATTTTTTAGACTGGTCAATGCAGTGGATCATGATGGGGTTGTTCGGAATAGTATTTCTTATTCCGGCTTGGCGCTGGATGCCCGTACCCACCTTATTTACACCTAAATCCGTAGCCGATTATCATGAGCCTTCTAAACGATGGCTGTGGCTAATGCTAGCCGCTTATTCATGTGCTGGCGTGGGTTATGTTATTAGTGCCACGTTTATTGTTGCCGTACTTGAAGCAATGCCGCTATTGACAGGTAAAGGCGACTGGATATGGGTAATGCTTGGCTTAGCTGCCGTGCCGTCGTGTTTTTTATGGGATAAATTAGCTCAGCGGCTTGGCGAAATCAAAACGCTTATTCTAGTTTACAGCCTACAAATGTTCGCTATTGTGATTCCAGCACTATCAGATAATCTATTTGTCAATGTACTCGGCGCGATGGTATTTGGTGGTACATTTTCAGGTATTGTCAGTTTAATGCTGACATTTATAGGCCATAAGTTTCCTAAAAACCCTGCAAAAGCGATGGCAAGGCTCACACTCAGTTATGGCCTTGCTCAAATGGTCGCCCCTACTATTGCCGGCTACCTCTCTAGCACAACTCAGAGTTATTCTATTGCTTTATGGTTCGCCTCAACCACTATACTGCTAGGCATTGTCTTTTTATTTCTTATATTACGTGACGAGAATAAACAAAACACGCCTATAAGCTAACAGCCTTATTAAAAATAACTCTGAGGTTCCCCCTTTAATTGAAAATCGCTTAAATGCTAGTTCTATTTTAACCTGCAGCCACTATAAAAAAGTAGGACAGAGGCCGGCAGTCAGTAGTAATATTGACTTGCTTATGACAAATAGGACGCTTATCCTAGCGATACTCTGAGGTGAGTATTATGGGCCCATAAAACAATTTTATATCGCCTAAAATGCGCTGCCGAAAGATTAAACCCAGTCAAGGCTAGTCGTGTTAACGGCGGTCTGGACACAACCAATTAGCTAATTGAAACACGGCATATCACGATAATTCCGGTGTAAAATAGCTGCATAGCCATGCATAAAAGACCGTATATGCATGGAATCCTCCCAATAAAAGGAATTTAATATGACAAATATCGACTTGATTAAAAGCTACTATAAAGCTGTTCAGGCCGTTGATCTCGCCCAGCTAGGAGCCCTTGTCGCCACCGACGTAGTCTGGCACCAACCCGGTGAAAACCAATTTTCTGGCACCCATACCGGCGCTGAATCGGTGTTTGCAATGCTCGGCGGAATGATCGAAGCCTCGGGCGGGACTTTCAAGATTGATCAGGTGAAAGAGGTTATGGCGAATGGCGCAGAAGTTGCTGCGACCATCACCTTTTCAGGTCAACGCAACAGCAGCGCGATGGCAATGAGTGGCGTCGATGTGTTCACAGTGAACAACGGTAAAATTACCGAAGTGTGGTTGTATTCCAGTGATCAGGCTGCCGAGGACGAATTTTGGGGCGCTGCTTAGCTCTTACCCTGTTATGCCAATGGTCGCGGGCATGTTCTGCGACCAAGTCATCCAACGGGTGATTAAGATCGCTAAGGCGAAAGCTCCGTCTCTTTTTGTCAAGGAAAACCAAGGGGTAAGATACTGTCTTAGCAATCAAGCCTAAATGGCATTAATTTGATAATGAACGCCAAATGGTTTTCCTGATTTGAGAACACCATATGCCAACAGCCGAAAAACGGGGCTAGGTCTTGCAATCAAGTATTTTCAGTTGCTCGATGCAAGACCTGACGCTAAATTTTTGAGAATTAAAGGGTAGTATCTTTAATTTATCAATAATGATAGCGACAAGATATAACTGTTATATAACTATCACTAACGGCATATACAAGACGATTGGATTCATCCACACGTCTTGACCAAAAACCTGATAAATTTTCTTTTAGAGGCTCAGGTTTTCCGATTCCCTCAAATGGGAAACGCTTAGTGTCTGTAATTAATTTATTAATTCTTTTAAGCGTTTTTTTATCTTGCCCTTGCCAATAAACATAATCAGCCCATGCATCATTGGTCCACGCTAACAACCTAGTCATTTACTATTTCTCGCTCAATCACTTGAGCTGATTTAAATTGTTCAATAGAACGGGTTAGGTGAACTGCGTTAGCAGGTGACTTTAATAAATGAACAGTTTCCATCAAGCTGTTGTAATGATCCAAAGACATAACAACAGCATCTTCAGAATCTCTACGTGTAATTATCGTATAATCGGCGTCGTTTACGACATGATCAAGTACAGATTTAAGCCCATTTCTTGCTTCAGTAAAAGATACTATTCTCATATTATTCTCTTTTATTTGTTGTACAGGTAATGGGACAAGTCTAACTAAAAAGAATAACTTGTACAAGATAAGGTACACGTTTAATTGAGGCGGCTAACGCTCAGTTAAGGAGCCAACTACGCAGCACTTTGTTCCGTTTGAATGCCTTGCTATGGATTGCTGTCATGCTCAAAACTTCCATTTTTCAAGTAGTTAATAACCTGAGCGATGACGCTTACGTTTTTCATCATAAAGGGATGTGTGACCGGCATTTCAATATGGTCTCTCATACCTTCTAACTTGGTACTTTCTACCGAAACCTTTCCGTCATCCGTATTGGGTATTAGAGAGGACAATATCCAATTAATGCTGTTAGTTCCGGCAACGATTCCTACATCAAAGTTGGCCTTTCCCAAGGTGTTGGGAATACTTAATTCACCTGTACCTAACTGCATACCAGCATCACCATTGATGAAGTGAAAACCTGGTGCATCTCCAAGCTTATCTACTACCTCGCTGCCTTTATTTGGCGGGCCAAGCATGACGACTCGGTTTAAATTGGCTACTTCGTGCTTGCTTAGATATTGCCGTACCAAAATTCCGCCAAGAGAATGAGTAACAAAGTTAACGCTCATATCTTTTGGGCACTTTTCCAAAGCGGGCTTTATCGCTAACTCTGCTAGAAGCTCGATAGAATGCTCTCTTGAAGGATAACCTTCATTAATAGGTGAGAAACCGTCTCTTATTAGCGCTTTCTCTAGAGTCTCCATTGAACTTGGAGTTCTTGCAAGTCCATGCAGAAGAACTACACATGAAGCTTGCGAACCCATAGAAAAGCACAACAAAAAGGCTAGCGACATTAGCTTCATTCTAAGGATCCATAACGTCTTGCTCAGGTGCAAGCAAAAGTGGCACGTTTTTGCGTCAGCAAAATTAGTGACGCTTTTGATTGTCCACTGCAGCGATTTGTTAGAAATGTTTGTAAATTCATTTAATTACACACTGACCCTAATTGTTTAAAGTTTAGTGATTTTTAGGTAAGCTAAATAACATGTGTTTAATATACATTTAATATTTAGCCATTAGTTATGGCTATAATTTAGATGTTTAAAGTTTTTTATCGTACATTAAAGAATCGGCTTGGCTCAATAATGATTCAAGAGAAATATTTTTTTCATGATCGATTATTACAATACCCTCGCTAAATGAAATCTCATAGCCTAGATTAGATTCTTTATTGTAATGATCTATGGAAACCCGAAATCGTGAAATGATTTTATCCACAGGTTCGAATGATGTATCAGTTAACAGTACGGCGAACTCGTCACCACCTAAACGACCAATGACGTCAGAATGTCTAAAAGTATTTTTCATATGATCGGAAAAGGCGATTAATGCTGTATCACCTTCAGCATGTCCAAATATATCATTGATTGATTTGAATCTATTTAGATCAAAAAACACCAGTGAGGCAGAGGTGTTATTACGAGCGCATATATCCAGTCCATATTGTGCAAGTTTAATAAAGCCTCTCCTATTGGATATATTTGTAAGCTCATCCTCAGTTGCCAGCTGAACAGCCATAAGTTCGTGTTCTGCTAATTCCGCTAGATCCTTAAATGCACCGAGGTCCCCTTCGTTAAGAAATCTTGGTTGTGTGTCGATGATGCACAGTGTACCCAACATGCTACCATCCATATAACGTAGTGGGCATCCTGCGTAAAAGCGAATATATGGCTCATTCAAAACCAATGGGTTATCCGAAAAACGTTCATCTTTTAAGGTATCAGGAATTATAAATATTTCATTATCGAGAATCGCATGTCCGCAAAATGAAATATCACGTGATGTTTCGGTAACAGTAAGGCCGCTGCAGGATTTGAACCATTGTCGGTTTTCATCGACAAGACTTACGAGCGCTATTGGCACGTCAAACATACGTTTCGCTAACCGTGTTAGTCGATCAAAGCGTTCCTCTGAAGGGGTATCTAACACATCAAGCGAACGAAGTACTTTGAGGCGTTCCCTTTCATTTTGAGGAATATCAGGTTTCTTCATTTAGTTTACCTTACCGTTAATAGGTGATTATACTTTGTTTTACCTGCCAATCTAGTTAAGCTGCACGCGCAATAGCGTCTGTCTGCTTCAACGACAAGTTATCGCCAGTGAAGAAAGGTCTTACATGTAGATAAGGTGATTTCAAATGAACACTCCCTGTTATATTTCGCCCCGTAGATAAAGGCGCTGACTAAAACTCCTCAGGCAAAAATTAAATAAATAGCCTAGAGAAGTCATCGGGGCTGTTCAACATCAATCCCATTATGTTGAACAACACTGCAAGCTTCTGTTTTAACATGTTGGTGCCAGTTTGAACATTGTTGACATTCCACGATTTATAAAATCCCATGTCAGCTTACTTATCTTCGTAAAAAGTACAAGTCATTATTATTTAAGCTTGTTATTTATTTTAATTCCGCGGGAGATGGGCTCTAACGACTGTCGTAAATAACGGGAATTATTTTGACCGACACAATAAATACAAAAAGATCTTATTCTCTATTATAAATAAAGGTTAAATCGCTACGTTTTAAAAGCCGGTAGCCATGTTCATCACGTCGACTGATACAGCAATTTATTCATGGTAGTAATGGTACTCACACTAATATCTTTCGGACACACCCGTTCACATTCACGGTAATTACTACAGCCACCAAAGCCTTCTTCTTCCATCGCCATCAATAATTTTTCTGCTCGTTTTTTATCCACCTCTCCCTGTGGCAAGGTAGATAAATGAGTGACTTTAGCTGCTATAAATAATGTTGCTGAGGCATTCGGGCAGGCAGCAACGCAAGCACCACAACCAATACAGGTGGCGGAGTCAAATGCAGCATCTGACACATGCTTTTCAATCGGCATTGTGTTGGCTTCGCTGGCTGAGCCTGTGCGAATTTCAATATACCCACCCGCTTGAATAATTCTATCGAATGAGCTTCTATCAACAATGAGATCTTTGATGATTGGGAATGCTGTCGCACGCCATGGTTCTATCCATAGCTCTTTTTCATCAGCATAGTCACGCATATATTGCTGGCACGTAGTGGTTGCCTTGTGATTACCATGCGGTGCGCCGTTAATGACTAAGTTACATGAGCCACAAATCCCTTCTCGGCAATCAAAGTCAAAGGCTATCGCTTCTTTGCCTTGTTCGATCAGTTGCTCATTTAGGGCATCGAGCATTTCTAAAAATGATGTATCTTCACTCACATCAATTTGATATAGCTCAAAATTACCTTGCGCTGCTGGGTTTTGTTGTCGCCAAATATGCAGTGTGAAAATCATTTGTAGTTTCTTGTAGTTGGTCTAACAAATTCAAAATGAAGTTCTTCTTTATGCAACACGGGTTCGCTGACATTACCACTATATTGCCATGCCGATACAAAAGAATACTCATCATCATGTCGTTGTGCTTCACCTTCTTTCGTTATATGTTCTTCACGTGCATGACAACCACACGACTCTTCCCTGGTTAGGGCATCAACACACATTAATTCAGCCAGTTCGAAGAAGTCTGCAATTCGCCCTGCTCGTTCTAATGTTTGGTTTAGGGTTTGATCGCTGCCAGTGATTTTTACTTGTTGCCAGAACTGAGCTCGTAGTTGTTGAATATCAATAATAGCTTGTTCCAATATGCCTCTCTCGCGCGCCATGCCACAGGCATTCCAAATGATTTGGCCTAACTTTCTATGAAATTCATCGGGTGTTTTTTGTGGTTCAGGTGCATTCATTAAAGCTTGAATTTTTTCTTCACAACGTTTTAAAGCCTGTTCTGCTTCTGGATAGTGTTTATCTAAATCCAAGGGCTGTTGATGTGCTAAATAATTGGATATTGTGGTAGGTAATACAAAATAACCATCGGCTAAACCTTGCATTAAGGCACTGGCACCTAGGCGGTTGGCGCCATGATCCGAGAAGTTAGCTTCACCACCAGCAAATAAGCCATCAATAGAGGTCATTAGATTGTAATCAACCCATAGACCACCCATAGTGTAATGCACAGCAGGGTATATTCGCATAGGGCTACTGTAGGGATCTTCATCGGTAATATGCTGATACATCTCAAATAAATTACCGTATTTCTCTCTGATAGCCTCTAAGCCCAGCACTGCAATGGCTTTGGCAAAGTCGAGATAGACACCTAGCTTTTTACCATCAATTGCATGACCTACGCCGCGTCCTTCATCACAAATTAATTTAACTGCGCGCGAGGCCACATCACGGGGTACTAAGTTACCAAATGCTGGATACATACGTTCTAAGAAGTAATCACGATCTTGCTCTGCAATATCTTCGGGTGCTGTATCGCAATCTTGTTTATTCTTTGGCGCCCAAATTCGGCCATCATTACGCAATGACTCACTCATTAAGGTCAGTTTAGATTGTAATTCGCCATGCTGTGGAATACAGGTTGGATGGATTTGTGTAAAACACGGATTAGCAAATAAAGCGCCGTGCTTGTGTGCCCGCCATGCTGCCGAAGCATTGGAACCTTTGGCATTGGTCGACAGATAGAAAACATTGCCGTAGCCACCACTACATAGAACGACACAGTCAGCCATATGTGTTTCAAGCTTACCCGTCACCAAGTCACGAGACACAATACCTTTAGCTTTGCCATCGACCATGATCATATCTTGCATTTCACAGCGTGATGTATGCTTGATAGTGCCTTCACTTATTTGCTTGCTCATTGCTTGATACGCACCAAGTAATAATTGTTGGCCTGTTTGACCGCGAGCATAAAAAGTACGTGATACTTGCGCGCCACCAAATGAACGATTAGCAAGATAACCACTGTATTCACGAGCAAACGGCACGCCTTGGGCAACAGCTTGGTCGATAATATTGGAGCTTAATTCGGCTAAGCGAAATACATTGGATTCGCGGGCCCGATAGTCGCCACCTTTAATGGTGTCATAGAATAAACGCCAAACACTATCGCCATCATTTTGATAATTTTTCGCTGCATTGATGCCACCTTGAGCGGCAATACTATGTGCTCGGCGTGGGCTATCTTGAAAACAAAATGTCTTAACGTTAAAGCCCATCTCACCCATTGAAGCGGCCGCAGCTGCGCCTGCTAAGCCGGTGCCGACTACAATAACGGTGTATTTTTTGCGATTGGCGGGACTGACAATTTTCAAATTAAATTTATGCTGCGTCCATCTGTCTTCCAACTTACCTTTCGGCGTGTGGCTATCTAACTCAATGTTACTCATAGCGTCGCCCAAAGAATAGAAACAGGAATAATGGCAAAGCCGCCTACTAATAATAGTACACCGGCCCAAACAAGCCTGTGACAGGTGATGGAGGTTTTACCCAATGTTTGTAATACATTAGCGAGAGAATGCGTTAAATGCATCATCATTACAAATAAGCCTGCCACATAGAACAACACCATAAAGGGTGATTGGAATAACTGTTGCAGTTCCATATAGACATTGCTGCTATCAAATAATAAGGTTTGAATTATATGGATGACAATAAATGCTAGTAAAAAAATAATGCTGATAGTGACTAAGGGAGCCGGAACATGAAATTTATCCTGCTTTACATATTGAACGGTTCTGGCTTTAGCATTTACTTTACGAATTTTAATGGCTGCTATAACGTGAATAGCGATAGCAATCGCCATAATCACTAACACAAGCCACCTTAATCCTGCGTTATACCAGTTATAAAAATCAGTAAAATAAGCTTGATTAAAGAAGCTAAGATTCGTCAACATATGGAATATTAAATAGCCCGACATTACCGTTCCAGCAATGGCCATTTTTCTTTTATGTAGTTGCAATAGCATTAGCTTTCCATTTCTACAAGAATATCTTCACTGTCTTGATGAGGTGTTAATTTTTCTTGTTTAATTGTTCTTATACAACTATTCCAGCGTAAGGTTGCTTCGTCATTACCTTCTGGGCTTACTTCTGTAGCTTGCTTATAACAGCGTAAGGCTTGATAAAAATAGTCATAGGCAAATGAATGAGACATCGATTGTGTCACCATGTATCTCGCCATGCGTTCATGCAACAATCCGGAGTAATAGAAACGCTGATAGCTAGTGCTTAACTTATCGACAATACGCTCGATAGTTTTCACCTCTACCTTCTTATCGGGACTTGGAATTTGATCTAATAGACTCAGTATATAAATGACGAGAACACCTTGATTATTTTCATCAATATTAAGTATATCGAGACAGATACTTTCAGCAATTTCTGGCTCTAGTAGAGAGCGATATTGTCGCGCTTTATCTAAAGCATGCTCAATCGCGTCAGCATGAATATTGTGTAACTTAAGTTCCATGTCTTCTCTCATTTAGAATCGGTTGAGCTACTAGTAGCTTGTATCCAATCTAGTCTAAAAATAACAATATTTCAATTATCTCTGAACATCCACTTTTCCTTTATGGAGTAAAAGTGCTATTTCTGGTATCTTGCACGGTCAATTTAGTTGTCTTTTCCGGTTATATTCATGCAAAGAAAAATTCTTGTTACTAGCGCCCTCCCTTATGCAAACGGTTCTATTCACCTTGGTCATTTAGTTGAATATATCCAAACTGATATTTGGGTGCGTTTTCAGAAAATGCGTGGTAATGAATGTCATTATGTCTGCGCAGATGATGCTCATGGCACACCAATTATGCTTCGAGCGCAAAATCAAGGCATCACTCCAGAAGAATTAATCGCCGGCGTAAAAGAAGAACATCAAGCAGACTTTGCCGGTTTCAATATTAATTTTGATAACTTTCACAGTACGCATACTGATGAAAATAAAGCACTGGCAAGTCAAGTCTATATAGCTAATCGCGAAGCGGGCCATATTTCAACGCGTACTATTAGCCAAGCGTATGATCCTGAGAAAGAAATGTTCCTACCGGATCGTTTTATTCGTGGCGAATGCCCCAAATGTCACGCCGCCGATCAATACGGCGATAACTGTGAAGCCTGTGGTGCGACATACGCCCCTACAGATTTAATCAACCCTGTTTCTGCGGTATCCGGTGCAACACCTATCACTAAAGATTCAGAGCATTATTTCTTTAAACTCGGCGACTTTGAAGAATCATTAAAAAAATGGACGCGTGGCGGTCATTTACAATCTGAAGTAAGCCACAAATTAGATGAATGGTTTGAAAGTGGTCTTCGTGATTGGGATATCTCACGTGATGCGCCCTATTTTGGTTTTGAAATTCCTGATGCACCCAATAAATTTTTCTATGTATGGCTAGATGCTCCGATTGGCTATTTAGCTAGCTTTAAAAATTATTGTGAACGCACAGGCGTTGATTTTGATGAATATATGAAGCCTGATAGCACTACTGAAATGGTGCATTTTATCGGCAAAGACATCATCTATTTTCATGCCCTATTCTGGCCTGCAATGTTACAAGGTGCGGGTTTCCGTTTACCTAATTCAATCTACGCACACGGTTTCTTAACGGTTGATGGCAAGAAAATGTCTAAATCACGAGGTACGTACATTAAGGCCCGTACCTACCTTGATCATTTAAACCCTGAATATTTACGTTATTACTATGCCGCTAAATTAAGCTCAGGCATAGATGATATCGACCTTAACTTGGAAGACTTCCAAAGCCGCATTAATTCTGATCTTGTTGGTAAAGTGGTTAATATTGCTAGCCGTTGCGCGGGATACATCAGCAAGAAATGTGATGGAAAGTTATCAGCAACCTTGGCCGACCAAGTATTATTTGATGAGTTCGTATCTCAAGCGGACACCATTGCTGAAAAAATGGAAAACCGTGAGTTTGGTCATGCGATGCGTGACATTATGGCATTGGCAGATAAAGCAAATCAATACATTGATGATATGAAACCTTGGGCTTTAGCCAAACAAGAAGGTACCCAGCAGCAGGTTAATGCTATCTATAGCATGGGGATCAACTTATTCCGTATTCTCACGATTTATTTAAAGCCTGTACTGCCAGCAACAACAAAACAAGCTGAAGCATTTTTGAATGATGGTGAATTAAGCTGGTCTGATATTTCAACGCCTCTACTGGCTCATACCATTTTGAAATTCAAACCATTAATGACACGAATTGAATCAGATAAAATTGAAGCAATTCTTGAAGATTCAAAAGAGACAATGGTGGCAGAGCAAGCCGTGGCAATTAAACAAGAACCTACCCTTGATATTGAGCCAATCTTTCCTGAAATCAGTTTCGATGATTTTGCCAAAGTTGATTTACGTATTGCTAAAATTGCCCATGCAGAACATGTTGAAGGTGCAAAAAAAATACTTAAATTAACACTTGATATCGGTAATGGTGAGAAACAAGTGTTTGCGGGTATTAAATCAGCTTATGCACCTGAAGACTTAATTGGCAAACTGACAGTAATGGTGGCTAACCTTGCTCCTCGTAAAATGCGTTTTGGTGTATCGGAAGGTATGGTGTTAGCGGCAGGTCCAGGTGGTAAAGATTTATTTATCTTAAACCCAGATGATGGTGCACAAGCAGGCATGCGGGTTAAGTAAGCGCAGCGCAAGCTATTTATAAATAGCTTGCGCTGCCTTCTATAAATTTTATATCTGTCTCAGACTTAATACAATACATCTGATACATCCATGATATAGAACTTAGACTAGAGTCAAACATACACAACCGTGAAGCCGATGGGTTTCAAACAGCCCTATAATTTATAGTCTTGCCAACTAACATCAGGCTGCCAGTGACGAATTCAGGCAGGAATATCATCTGCAGCCATCGGCCTTGCGATGCAATGCCTAGTTTCACAAATGCAGTACCATGCTCAACAGTTTCAACACTCTCAGCAATTAGATGTTGTGATTTGCAGATAGACCTTAGTCGGTTACACTCACAAAGTACAGCACTATTGCCGATATACAGTTGTGATTTGCAGATAGACCTTAGTCGGTTACACTCGAATAAAATTGATACTCTGTGCCGTTTGTGTTGTGATTTGCAGATAGACCTTAGTCGGTTACACTGCTTCACGTTCAATACCGTTACCCATTTTTGTTGTGATTTGCAGATAGACCTTAGTCGGTTACACTCTCCACCAGTTTCTACACTCTTAAGTAGCTGTTGTGATTTGCAGATAGACCTTAGTCGGTTACACTGAACATACTTAGTAACAGCAGCGCTTAAAAGTTGTGATTTGCAGATAGACCTTAGTCGGTTACACTCCTTGGACTTACGAGGGCCTGCTACCGTTGGTTGTGATTTGCAGATAGACCTTAGTCGGTTACACTTTTGCACTTTGGACGGGGTTAAGAACCTCTGTTGTGATTTGCAGATAGACCTTAGTCGGTTACACTATCATGCATATAAGTGGTTGATTTGTAATAATTAAGAAGTGAATCGTCTTTAGAAAAACTGAAGCTGCAGCGGAGCTTCTTCTATTGCGGTTCGTTTTTTCCCATAATATATTTCTATTTTTCCAAATTGTTTATCGGTGATTTTGATGATCCGCACCTCACCATCATCAGGTAGGCGATCTTTCACTCTTTTCGCATGAACTTGTGCATTTTCATCACTACTACTATGCCGCATATAAACCGAATATTGCATCATAGTAAAACCATCTTTGAGTAAGAATTTTCTAAATCGTGTGTATTCTTTTTTGGCTGATTTGGTATCAGTTGGTAAATCAAATAATACGACTATCCACATAGTTTGTAAGCCACCAAAAATCACGCTACTGCTCTTGTTTCTAGTTCAGGATAAAGTAGCTTTTTCTGATTTTTATTATAGCATCGCTTGAGATCTGCCATTAGGTAATGCGTTGCAATCATAAAGGGCATTTTCTTGTTATCATACAGCACGGTTTCACTTAATACTGTTAATAAAGACTGTTTACTTTGTTGATTGATCTCTATTTCACCCCGCTCGCTCATTTGATACACAATAAAGTCAATCCACGGCCGAAATGGTTCCATAATGTCATCGGCTAAACAGAGTGAATTGTATTGATTTTTATGAAACAGACCCAATGCAGGGTGTAAGCCTGCACCACAAATACTCCTTGCGATTGTTGCTCTAATAATTGAATAGCCATAATTTAGCAAGCTATTAATGCCTTCTAAATCAACATCACGTCGAAATGATTGACCAAATAAAAGCTTCCAATAAGCTTGTGCGGCAAGGGCTTCACAGTTGGTGCTATCGCCTACTTTTACTTGTGTGACTAACCGTTGTAATCTAGTGGCATTTTTACCTAATAACATTAAAGTTTGAGCTTGCTGCTTAATTTTGTACTGTACAATCTGCTGCCACAGCCGCTTACGCGTTGGTTCTGTTATCGCTATTTGTTGCTTGAGAATTTTATTATGTAGGGTATGGCTTTCACCTATTGGTAATATCACTGAATACGGCAAGTGCTTCTCATTGCAAAAAACAATCACCACCTTATTTTTTTGGCAGGCAATAGTCACTTGTTGTGTCAGCACAATAGCAGGGTGTTGCAATATCAATACGCCCAAGTCTTCAATTGCAACCTGTCCAATAGTCTCACCCTGTTTATCAATTAAGAGTTGTTGATTTTTCAGGTGTAGATAGGCAGCATCACTAATATCAACAATACGTTTAATCATCGGTAATGATGCCGAGAACATTTATTTTATGTAACTTTAAATCATATTTTTTAAAACTTTCATAGTTTGTAGAAACATACAGTTCCTCATCTTTATTTTGTAATGTAGAGGCTCTATTTTTTCTCAAAATAAACCTATTACTTCCAGAGTCTAATTTTTGCACACGATAAAATATTCGTTCATTTTTTTTACTTCCAACACTCACTAGATCATTAATATGCAATGCCATAATGAATTGCCAGTCATCACCATGATCCTTCTTAGCAATGGCTTGTTTTTGTCCTTCTATATTTAATTTACTTTGTATCCCCTTGGCGCGATGGCTGGCTTGCATCATGGTGACAAATTCACCTTTGTATTTTCCTGTCTCTATATTTTTAATTATCTCAACATGGTGCATATTGCCGAAGGACATATATTTAAAGACTCTGCCTGATTTATCTTTAATACCAAATTTGCTTTTCTCTAGTTCTTTTTGTGTTTTTTTTGATTGTAATACCCTCACACGCTTAATCGATGTTTTGCCATCTTTATGATAAACGGTGACACCTTCTGCAAAGGCTTTTTTGGAATCATCGCCATACTTTTCTAGGTGAGATATTATAAGTTCTCGTACTGTTTCATCAACGATGCTACCAGCATTTTTAACTGTAAAATCAGGAGATAAGTTTTTCCGGTACACTAAACCACCATGCCGTTCAATATAACCTGCCCCAGTTTTTTCATGTAACCCACCTGATAATTTACGTTGACTGGCATGGGAGATAATGGTGTGTTTTAAATGTTCACTAAGCTCATTTCTAAGTTCGGGATAAGGTGGCTCAATTTTGAGTTTACCTCGTTCCATTTGCCTAACTGCCTTGGTGTATAAACTGCGAGACGTAGCTGCAATCACCACTGCATCAATGGCATGATGGCGGTGATCAGTACGATCTTTTTTCTGCTCTTCGCCAATCAAATCATTAAAGCCCCACTGATGCCGTATTTGCGATACTACAAAACCTTTTGTGACGGTTACATTCTCATCCCCAACCAATTGCGCCACATAATCTAAGGCCAGTTTAGATATATATCGGGTATCATTGAGTTGTGATGAAATAAAATCACGTTGTTGTAAGTCAGCTTCAGTTTGGTAAAAACGTTTTACTTTTGAATCAACCCCCGTCCACCTACTAATTGTTTGAGTTATTTGTGTCCATTTTTCTTGATTCCCACCCCATGCATCTTTCGGTGTTCTATCCCCTTTGTTACGATTTTCTACTGTATAACACAGTACTTTGTTCATATAGGAATCATCAAGTGATTTTTTAAAAGGTAACACATGATCAATTTCGACCGTTGAAGTAAATACGACATTCAGAGGGATTGCTTTATTGCTATAGGCACAATACCTACCTTGCTCTTCCCAGAGGCGGTATTTTATTTTGTCATCATGACTTGGGTACTTGCCTAAGTTTAAGTCTTTGTATACATCAACCGCTTTTTCATTTTCTTTTCTATTTTTGTTTTGTCTCGCTTCATTTTCTTTATATCGCTTAGTGTTCATTTCTAGATCACGTGCCATTTCAATACGAATAGTATCAGGCTTACCATATTGTTTAATTATGGCATTAATTACGCGTTTAAGCTCGTGCATACCTTTATTTACAATGGGGTTGCTGGTGATGAGCGGCGGCCCTAGTTTTTTTTGTTGTTTCTGTTCTTTTATTTCATCGTTATAGCCTGCGGCTTGCAACGCGCCTAATTCACCTGTTTCATTATCGTTTCGACTGTAAATTAAGCCTTTTTGTAGAAAAGGTAACAGATTATTAATGGCTTTTAATGACAGGTTTGAATGCGAGGGTTCAAATTCAAGTAAGCATAATTCAATTGATTTGGATGTATCTAAATTCCAATGGTTAATTAATCTTGTTTTAAGTGCTGATTTTTTCTTTATGGATAATAAATCTTCAACAAGTTTAAGCTGGTCATCACAAGAGTAATTATCCCATTGCTTATCTAAGACCGATCTAATTTCACAGGCTGTGATATTACCTTTAAGGTTTTTAGTTTCTAGATTGATCTTAGTAGTTCGGTCCAAGCCAAGAAGTCTTTTTAATATGGTAATCGTTATTTTTGGATGGTGTTCAAAATAGTCTGTTAACTTTCTTTTATCTTCGTCATTGATGCTTAACCATTGTTCTGTATGCCTTTCAAAATATTGTAAATTATTCACATCTTGTAAATACCTAAATCGTTGCACTTCTAGTCTTGCAATTGATGCACGGTTATTTTTTGGTTCTAATGAGCATTTTCCTATTCTATCTTGTTTTAATTTAAGCGGACGTTGATAAAAGATAATTTGCTTAATGCCTTTATCTTTTACCATAAAATCATCTGGTAGAAAGCTAAAGTATTGGCTTTGTTGTTGCCAAAGTAAAGTGAGTTCATCTTGATACATTTGTCTATCAGTGCGTAAGTGACCTCCTTCATGACTACGATTGCGCTTGCACTCTCCTTGCCTTAGCTTGTGCAGGTATTCTCCCAATGTTCTTGCCTTAGCTTCAGTTATAGATTTTCTTACTTCACTAATGTCAGCTTTAAATTCACCTTCTTCTTTATCTATTGATGGCTTCTCATCCAGTTCAGCTAAAAAAGTGACCGTATCTGGATCATCAATTAAATCACCCGCTACTTGTTTCTTTGTACTTAAAAAACCTCGCCTTGCAACAAAGTGAAGCAATATTCTTCCGAGTTCATAAGGTGCTAATTGACAGTCTAACCCTTTTGCTCGAAGCTCATATGGGTCACCTAACTTATTGAGAGTACTTTCTGGTTGGGTATGACCTTGTAATTCTCGTGGTAATAAGTTGAGTGAAACAAGGTAGTTCAACATTCGTTGTTTTCTGCGTGAGCGGCGTTGTAAAACCCGCCTCCCCAACCGCATATCACGTCGCTTCACATTTTTGGGTGTTGGTACTTTTTCTTCTATTGCTTTAGTGAAAATACGACTACCAAGAGCAATAATATTGTTTGTTTGTCCATGTGTTTCTTCTAACAAAGCCCAACCTAAAGAGTTACACCCTAGGTCTAATCCTAAAACTTTCTTGCTCATATCAAATCCCTGTGTATAATGTTAGATATTAGTGTAACCGACTAAGGTCTATTAATTGCTTTTCATACCAATGAAATTGTTATTTCGTAGGCTCCGCTTTTAAGCGACCCAAGCCCTCCCAGCGGGGGCTTTTTATTTTATTCCCATTTTCCGCAGCACTATCTTTGAAACAGTCAAGTTAAACTGAGCATTACTATACCGCCCAGGCCAATACACTGACTCTAAAACTCTTTGACTTGACAATACCATGTTTTCTCTCGATTCTAACTTGTTAAATAGGGCTTCAAGTACTTGTATACGCTTTTTCTCTTACGTTAAAGAAATTGATTTAGATGTCTTGCTACTCGCTCTTTTTGCAATTGAGTCACCCTGCGTCGTAATGATGACTCTCTCACATCCAATGCACGGCAGACTTCTGGATAACTGTATTTCTGTTCAACAATCAAACAGGTAACTTCAAGTTTGAATTGTGTTGTAAATATACTTCTTATTTTTCGATTAAAGACCTCGTTTGTGGAAGTATCATATATTCTTAAATACTGTCTGGGTTTAGTTTGCCACAACATTAGTAAGGCTCTGCTTTAAATGATAAAGTCTATTAGATGAACAACCTTCCTCAAGTAAGCAGTATAATTTTAATGCGGCGGGTTACAGCTGAATTAATTAGATATGTTGGTGTGCCTAGAAACTTGGTATGATTAAAGCAATACATAACGATTCGCTTCAACTAACAAAAAGTAATAATTACGAGGCTCAATATAAGGCCTTAGATAGATTATAATTGTTATAATGACAATAAATTAAATTACAACAGTTCTGAACTACTTTTTATAAGTTAGTGTCTAGTTATTACTGTTCTCTATAAGTGGATTACTACAATGCCTGAATCGCACGAAGCACTTGATAGACACCATACCCCTACTTGCCTATCAGATCGAATAGCTTACAGGGTCGTAAAGTTTATGCGTTTTTTTGCCGACGCATTTTTTTCAGGACGATACGGTCATCGTGCGGTTGTTTTAGAAACGGTTGCAGCCGTTCCTGGAATGGTCGGCGGTGCCTTACAACATTTACGATCACTACGACGTTTGGAAAATGATCATGGGTGGATCCACATCCTACTAGAAGAAGCAGAAAATGAGCGTATGCATTTACTAACGTTTATTGAGATAGCTAAACCGAGTAAGTTCGAAAGGTTGCTCATTGTGTTGGCTCAAGGGATTTTTTATAACGCATTTTTTATCCTATATATCTGTTCATCAAGGATTGCTCACCGTATCGTCGGCTACCTCGAAGAAGAAGCCGTTTATAGCTATACAGAGTATTTAAACGGGGTTGATAGTGGGAAATATGAAAATATTCCTGCACCTCAAATAGCCATCGATTATTGGAATTTGGCCAGTGATGCTAAGTTACGCGATGTAATATTAGTTGTCAGGGAGGATGAAGCGAGCCACCGAAATGTCAATCATGACTTTGCAAACACGCTTAATAAGTTACCTAAATAATCGCGCGAGGGCTGACTCCAATGTGGCGCTCAGCCCTAGTATCAAAAAAAATAGATCTTAATCGTTGTCTTTATAATTAGTAGCACACTTTGAATCGAATGTATTTCTGGTTTGCTCAAGGGCTAAGAGACTTTCTTGTACAGATATTTCAAGTACTGTTAACTACCCACAATGGACATGTAAATAAGCTTCAATTACAGCATTTAATGCTAATAGATTGCTTTGTTTAGCAATGCTACTGACAGATATGATCACTGTTAGCTTTTAATTTTAATTAATTTACGTTTATTGTCTAGCCCTAAGCGGCCTGTTTTTACAATATTGCGTCGTATGCCTGATACCGGTGATATAAGATACAGATCACCATTCTTACCTAATAATTGATTATTCACACCTTGCGATTTTGCAATGCCTGCATTTGCTTTCAGGTGATGTAGTTCGCCATGAACTGGTATTGCACAAGCCGGCTTAATCCAGTTATACATCGCTTTTAATTCATCACTAGCGGGATGCCCTGAAGCATGGATCGGCAGCGCACTATCATCTGCAGTAATTATATTAACCTGCATCGCTTTTAAACGTTCTACCATCGTATTGATAGCTATTTCATTACCAGGAATCTTTTTCGAACTAAAGATAACGGTATCTCCAGGTTCTAGATGCATATCACGAAAGCTATTTGAACTTAGTCTGTTAAGGGCTGTTCTGGACTCACCTTGGCTTCCCGTGGCAACGATTAAGACCGTATGCCTTGGAAGGTAAGCAAGATGAGCCGGATCAACACTGGTTTCTACTGATGTCCACAAGCCGGTCTTTTTTGCTGCTGACATCATATTAATTAATGATCGCCCTAATAAACCAAGATGTCGATTGGTTTGTTGCGAAATTTCAGCAATAGTATGAAGTCTTGCTAGATTACTACCAAAACAAGTGACGATAACCCGGCCTTTGGCATTTTCTATATGCTGTTTAAGGCCGGGGTGTAAATTCGCTTCTGATTCTGACCAGCCTTGTACATCTGCATTTGTGGAATCACAGACCATAGCATCAATACCTGACTCACCTACTCGTTGATAGTCACTTTCTTTATAACGTGGGCCAAGTAGCGGTTTTGGGTCCAATTTCCAATCAGCAGTATGAAAGATGCTGCCCGCCTCCGTGCTGATTTTCAAGCCATACGGTTCAGGTATTGAATGGGTTAATGACACCCATTGCACATTAAAGACCCCTATATCGATAATGGCATTGTGATCAACAATATGTACGGGTACTTTTTTATCTAAACCTACTTCAACTAGTTTCCGTCGTAATATTTCTGCCGTAAATTTAGTGGTGTATACCGGGCAGCGTAATTGTTCCCAAAGATAAGGTACAGCGCCGATATGATCTTCATGAGCATGAGTAATAATAAGCCCCGCCAATTGGGCACATCTATCAACAATAAATTGCGGGTCTGCCATTTGCACATGCGCTTGTTGAGAAAAAAGTGGCTCACCATCTAGATCAGTATCTTTATTAAAAATAACACCACAATCTACCATTAGCCATTGGCCGTTATGACCGTAAAGATTCATATTCATACCGATTTCACCTGTTCCGCCTAAGGGCAAAAACCAGAGGTCTTTCAAATCGGGTGTCATTGTGAGCCTATTAAATGGTTTAGAAGTAAACGACATTATGCCAATATTTATCTAACAATATATAAGAAAAACAATCACACACTGAATTTAGTGTCATTATTTTTGTCCAAATTTTATTGGCACTGAAATAAAACAAGCCTTGATAATACCTTCTATTTCTACTGAATATACTTAGCTAGCGACATCAATTGTAATGCTGTTTAATGTGATAGCTGTCATAACTGATATAATAGGTGCTCTTTTGCTAATGGTTTATTTAACTTATTAGCCTAACTTGTTGATTGTTTTAAGGGGAAGTGTAGATGGAAGCATCTAGCTTAATAGACGAAGGCGTTACTTTAATGTTGTTTGGCATCGGCTTTGTTTTCTTATTTCTGACATTATTAGTGTTTGTGACCTCATTAATGTCATGGATAATCATCAAAATTGAGAAAAATGTAGGTGTTATTCCTGATGAAGGTGTGCCATCACCTACTACATTTATTCCTCAGCATGGACCGCTTGCTGTACAAGAACAAACAGAAGATAAAACCCTTCTCGCTGTTTTAACAGCAGCCGTTCATAAATATCGTTCTAACAAAGACTAGTTGCGGCCTATCAGTCGAGCTAGCTTTTTAACTCTTTAAAGGTCATTTATGTCCGAATCAAAACAAGCATTAGGCATCACAGACGTGGTATTACGTGATGCCCACCAATCTCTATTTGCTACCCGCTTACGCCTTGAAGACATGCTGCCTATTGCACCAAAACTTGACCAAGTAGGTTACTGGTCAGTTGAAACTTGGGGCGGCGCGACCTTTGATGCCTGCATCCGTTATCTAGGTGAAGATCCTTGGCACCGTATTCGTAGCTTAAAAGAAGCGATGCCAAATACTCGGCAACAAATGTTGCTCAGAGGCCAAAACCTATTAGGCTACCGCCATTACGCAGATGATGTTGTCAGAAAATTTGTTGAGCGTGCAGCCATTAATGGTGTCGATGTCTTCCGCGTATTTGATGCAATGAATGACCCTCGTAACCTTGAGACGGCCATTAAAGCCGTACAAGAAAATGACCGTCATGCTCAAGGTACTATTTCGTATACACAAAGCCCTGTCCATAATTTAGACACATGGGTTGATTTAGCCAAGCGTATTGAAGATATGGGTGCCCACTCATTATGTATTAAAGATATGGCTGGTTTACTTAAGCCTTACTCAGCGTTTGAGCTGGTAACAAGTCTTAAGCAAGCCATTGATATTCCTATACAAGTACACTCTCATGCGACAACAGGCTTATCGACAGCAACTATAATGAAATGTGTTGAGGCGGGTGCTGATACCGTTGATACAGCCATTTCATCGATGTCGATGACCTATGGTCACTCAGCCACAGAATCAGTTGTCTCTATTTTTGAAGGTTCAGATCGTGATACTGGTCTAAATATTACGCTACTTGAGGAAATAGCCGCCTACTTCCGTGATGTCCGTAAAAAATATGCACCTTGGGAAGGTTCATTAAAAGGTGTTGATTCTCGTATTCTTATAGCTCAAGTACCTGGTGGCATGTTAACCAATATGGAAAGCCAGTTACGTGAACAAGGTGCCGCTGATCGTTTTGACGAGGTATTAGCCGAAATTCCTCGTGTTCGTGAAGATTTAGGCTATATCCCACTAGTCACACCCACATCACAAATTGTTGGAACACAATCTGTCTTAAACGTATTGACTGGCGAACGCTACAAAAGTATCACCAAAGAAACCGCCGGCGTGCTAAAAGGTGAATATGGTGCTGCACCCGCGCCTTTTAATAAAGCACTGCAAGCATCAGTACTTGACGAAGGTAGCAAAGCAATTACCTGTCGTCCTGCTGATTTACTTGAAGATGAAATGGATAAGCTCACTGCTGAGTTGCACGCTCATGCTCAAGCTGATGGCATCAAGCTTGAAGCTGGCGAACGTGAAATTGATGACGTATTAACTTACGCTTTATTCACACAAGTTGGTTTGAAATTCTTAGCAAACCGAAATAATCCAGCTGCATTTGAACCTGTACCAACACTTGAAGCAGCAGAAGCTGCAAGCCGTATTGCCAGTGATGATGAGGTTTATACTATTGCAGTCAATGGCCAGAGCTATGTCGTACAAGTTGCTGAAGGTGGTGATATAAGTAATGTCACACCAGTTGCAGCATCACAAACAACTGATGCACCAACAGTATCAGATGGTGAGCCTGTCTTAGCGCCTCTCGCAGGCATGATTTGGAAAGTTGAAGTCCGTCTAGGACAGACAGTGCAAGAAGGTGATGTTCTTGTCATTCTTGAGGCCATGAAAATGGAAACTCAAATTGTTGCTGAAAAAGCAGGCATCATTGCTTCTCTTTCAGTTAAAGAAGGTGACACCGTCCAAGTTGGCGATAACCTAGTATCACTAGCATAAGGGCTTAAACACATGGATCAATTACTTCATCTATGGCACAACACGGGCCTAAATCAAATGACGCCGGGCCAAGGCATTATGATTATGATCGGTATGCTACTACTTTATCTTGCCATTAATAAAAACTTCGAACCTTTATTATTAGTTCCAATCGGTTTTGGCGGAGTGCTGGCCAATATCCCCGGTGCAGGACTAGCCGAAGCCGGTGGCATTTTGCATATATTCTATGCGGTTGGTATTGAAAGCGGTGCCTTCCCACTCATTATTTTTATGGGTGTTGGTGCATTGACTGACTTCGGGCCTTTACTGGCTAATCCTAGAACACTATTTTTAGGCGCTGCAGCGCAGTTTGGTATTTTCGCTACCTTAATGGGTGCGGTAGCCCTATCCGCATTTGGCATCTTTGATTTTAGTTTAGCTGATGCAGCTGCTATCGGGATTATTGGCGGTGCCGACGGGCCAACTTCAATCTATGTTGCCAGTAAACTTGCCCCTGACTTGCTTGGTGCAATTGCGGTAGCCTCATACTCATACATGGCACTTGTACCACTTATTCAACCACCTATTATGCGCGCATTAACGTCAGAATCTGAACGTAAAATTAAGATGATTCAACAGCGCCACGTATCGCATCGTGAAAAAATAATTTTCCCCTTAGTGCTACTTCTTTTGGTGGCCTTCTTACTGCCTGATGCAGCACCATTATTAGGTATGTTCTGTTTTGGTAACTTAATGAAAGAATGTGCGGTAGTTGATCGCTTAAGTAATACTACTCAAAACTCATTAATCAACACCGTTACTATATTTCTAGGGCTCGCCGTAGGTTCAAAACTAAGCGCTGATAAGTTTTTAGATTTCACAACATTAGGTATTGTAATACTGGGTATGCTCGCATTTTCAATTGGTACTGCTTCTGGTGTTATTATGGCTAAAGTTATGAATAAACTTAGCAGTAAAAGCCCGATCAATCCTCTAATTGGTTCTGCTGGTGTTTCTGCGGTGCCAATGGCTGCCCGAGTATCCAATAAACTTGGTTTAGAGTCTGATCCACATAATTTCTTATTAATGCATGCTATGGGGCCAAATGTTGCAGGTGTAATCGGTTCTGCTGTTGCTGCAGGTATTATGATTAACTATATTGAGAATATGATTTAACAAATAAAACAGTGTCGCTGGATACAGCTGTATCCAGCGGTTTATTGTTCAATCCACGCACTGGCAACCGTGCCGCCCAAACCTCTCATTGTGCAATGATAGTCTGAAAATGGCGAATAGCTTACAATCTCTGCAGACCAGTACCCTTTGTCACCTTTATCCCTTGGTTTTGTATACTTAATAGGCGCATGATCTGTCTTATAACTCATCGCATGTAGAGTAATTTCAGCTTTAACCTCACGACAAAAATGCTTAATATTATTTTTATCCCACCGTCAAATAACGAATTACATTGACCAATAGTTCCATTAAAAGATTGTCTGTTAATTTATGTCGAGAGTGTAGAGTGACCCTCTACTTTTAGATCAGATAGTCCTTACACCATCTAAAGTAAGCCATTGAATAATTAGCTTTTTTAATAAAATATACGCTTACTTACTTTTTCATTAAACTAGCTAAGTCTGCAAAAGGGTTATGACTCGCCTTTTCTGCTACTTTTTCACCAGCTGAATTACCATAACGCACTTGCTCAATATATCGAGAGTGTTCATTATCATGACAATAGATACACAATAACTCCCAGTTACTCCCATCCGAGGGGTTATTATCATGATTATGATCACGATGATGAACGGTGAGTTCTTGTAAATTTGTATTGATAAACTCTCGCGAACAACGACCACATACCCATGGGTACATTTTTAAAGAACGTTCTCGATAGGTTTGTTCGCGTTCATTTTGGTATTTTTTTGCCTGTGCGACAATCTCATCAAGTCGCTTGTTTTTATCTGTGCTCATTTACTTTGCAAACCTCTTTAACTGCGTGTTAATTTAAACCATTACAACCATCTAATTCGTTTACTGTAAACTATCATAATTAAAATCAACAGGCCTTTATCTTATGTCAGATAACATCACAGTAAAACTAAACACATCACCAACTGAGCTTCATAAAATTCTAAAGTTTGAAGGCCTAGTCGCAAGTGGCGGTGAAGCAAAACAAGTTATTGATGATGGTTTAGTGTCAGTTAATGGCGAAGTTGAAACCAGAAAGCGCAAGAAAATTGTTGCTGGCGATAGCATTGTCTTCAATGAAACAACACTAGATATAACCGAATAAATCATTACTATTTCACTAAGTAGCCAGCGATTGATATAATGCTCGCTTAACTCTACTCCAATTTAGGAATTAATCATGGCAGCATTAGCAACAGCACGACATATTTTAGTGGACAGCGAAGAAATTTGTCTTGAGCTTAAAAAAGAAATCGAACAAGGTGCAGATTTTGCTGCTGTAGCAAAAGAAAACTCTTCATGTCCCTCTAGCGCACAAGGTGGAGATTTAGGTGAGTTTGGCCCTGGCATGATGGTTCCTGAGTTTGATGAAGTTGTTTTCTCGGCAGCTGTTAATAGTGTTCAAGGTCCCGTTAAAACACAGTTTGGTTACCACTTATTAGAAGTTACTAGCCGCTCAGAATAGGCTTTATCTTTTTAAATTCTGATTAAAAAAGCCTTATCTCTTGATAGGGCTTTTTTGTATTAAATCACTTTATATCCGGGCAAATGTTTCAATAATTGCTTGCCGTAGGCTTTAGTCAATAACCGCCTATCTAAAATGGTAATTCGGCCCGAATCAGTTTCTTTTCGTAATAATCGCCCGCAAGCTTGAATCAATTTAATACTTACCGCAGGCAACGATAAAGACACAAAGGGTTGGCCACCTGAACGTAGGATCCATTCTTGTTTTGCTTGTTCGATCGGGCGAGTAAATACTGGGAAAGGTAATTTAGTAATAATCACATGGCTACATAGCTCTCCTGGCAAATCGACCCCTTCTGCAAAGCGATCCATGCCAAAAATAATACTGCCCTGCCCCTGTTTTATCCGTTTGACGTGCTCAATAATCATATTCTTCGGTGATAGTGAATCACCTTGTAAAAGAATCAAATCAGCCAAGGCAGCAGGAATCTGTCGATAAACTGAATCCATCACCATTTTTGATGTAAACAAGACAAGCGTTGCTTCACGTTTATCAATCGTTTGGTTCAACTGTGACACGACTTCTTGCTGCCAGTCCTGCATGTTTTCATTAGGTAGAGCAGTCATCTCAGGTAAAGACAAGGTGGCACGCTGATAATCAAATGGTGATTTAACGGCTAAAAAATGACGCTCATCAAAGCGCCTTAAACCACAATCACCACGAAAACGCTGGAATAGACCCAGACCACGTAATGTTGCCGATGTTAACACCACACCATAGGCGCGATTCCATAAACTATTTTCTAAGAAATAAGCAGCGGTCATTGGCCCAGAATTAATAACCAAGGTGGATGTTTTAGCAAATTTCTCATGTGATAACCAACGTACATTAGGTGGGAAGTCTGGTTTATCTTCATCCAGAAACAATCCCATAAAATCTATTAAATAGCCGAAGATATTTTGCACCGTGCCTATTTGTGGCAATAACACCTCGGCCACTCTATTAGGAACTTGCTGTGTTTCAATGCCATCCTTAATCCACTGAGCAAACACTTTATAGTGTTTATAAATTATGTTTGCGCGTTGAAGTAAGCCTTGGCAAGGGCTTACTAATGCTTTAACCAAAGGGCTTTGCCAGTAAATGCGTGGCTCAGATATTTTCCCTGCCATCACCTCTTTCACTAAATCATCACTTTGTAGTAATGTTTCCATTTGCTGTAATAAAACAATAACCGCTGGCAGGTCTCGGCGTAATTCCATTAGCATAAAACCAAAATCATGCTGACGATGTACTAAGGCTTTAATAAGCTTTTTTAATACGCTATCCGCTGTTTCGGTTGTTTGATAAAGTTGAGAGAAGTTAAGTGCCTTGGCCGCATGATCTAATGCTTTTTGTGGCAAATTATGTGCTTCATCAAATATAAACAATACTTCTTCAGGGTTTGGTAATACTAAACCTCCGCCTAAATCTGCATCACTTAATACCAAGTCGTGATTGGCAATAATAACCTGCGCCGTCTGCATCTCTTTGCGCACAATATAATAAGGACAACGTAGATATTTTGAACAGCTCTTACCCGCACAACCCTCTGAATCCGTCGATATATCATGCCAAATAGCCGGTTCAATTGAATCCTTACGACTATCTCGATCGCCATCCCACTGACCCTTATCCCATTGTTCAAATAGGGCCTTTACACGTGTTAATTTTTTAGCGTGTTTATATTTAGCATCGACATCAAAAGTTAAATCCTGCTGCACACCACCATTGACTAAATTACTTAACTTACTGGGACAAAGGTAACGGCGGCGTCCCTTAGCTTGAATAAACTTAATGTCCTTGCCTGTCGCTTGGGCAAATTGAGGTAAATCTTTTTGCAATAACTGCTGTTGCAGGTTAACGGTGGCAGTACTAATAACCAGCATCTTCTTTTGTTCTAATGCAATGTCGATAGCGCCGGCCAGATAGGCTAAGGTTTTACCAACACCCGTCGGTGCTTCAACCACTGCAACACGTTGATGGTCAACTTTTGATAATTGCTGATGAATAAAGTGACTCATCTCGACCTGTTGTGGCCGAGATTTAAAATCAGGCATCGCGTGTTCAATATGACTGAAAAGCATTTCTATCGTGCTAACTGATTTCAGGGCCATTGGTCATGGCCATACTCTTTAGTGCTAAGCGCTAAAATAGAGTATTGCATCAAATATTGTTGTTCATAAGGTCGGTCACTAACAGCTCTGGCACAAATACTAGACATAAAAGAATCACTTTTTACTAAATGGAGGCGTTCAATCACACAATCAGCCTTCTACTTCGAGCTATTTTACGGCATCTTGCCAGCGTAAACATGACGATAAACATACTTAACGCTTTAGGCGGGCAATAAAGTATCGACTATCATTTGCACTGAACGTTGTTGTCTAAACTCATTCACAGCAAGACGGTAACACACCGTCACTCTATCACCTTGTTTAAGCCAGTCAGGTTGATAGTGTCTAAATGCCATCGCAGTAATTTGTTGATTATTGTCCAAGCCCAGCATTAAACGTAAATGATCCTGCTGCTGGCCTACACTGCGCACACTATCAACCACAAATGTGCCGTGAAACAATGGCTCAGAAAATCCCTGTCCCCATGGTGCTGCTGTCGGTAATAGTTCTGCTAAAGGTAATGAAATTTCATCTGCCTCTAACTCGCCATCACTAATGATCGCTTGCTGTAATACAGCGGGGTCGACAGTCTGCTTTAATGCATCTAAGAATAAGCGTTCAAACAGTGGTAAGTGATCTGCATCTAGGGTTAAACCCGCCGCCATAGCATGGCCACCAAAGCGCGTTAACATGCCAGCTGGTGCTTGGCTTGCTACTAGGGCTAAAACATCTCGAATATGAACGCCAGGTATTGATCGCGCTGAACCTTTAACTTCACCCTCATTTCCTCGTGCAAAAGCAATCACAGGTCGATGTTGCTTTTCTTTTATTCGCGACGCCAATAAGCCAATTACACCCTGATGCCAATCAGGATCAAACAAGCAATAACCCAAAGCAGCCTGCCCATCCTGTAATGAAATACGATCTAGCATGGTTAATGCTTGAGCTTGCATCTCTTGCTCAACGTCACGACGTTGCTTATTAATATCATCCAAAGTATGTGCTGCCGACAAGGCCTGAGTCATATCATCCATTAACAAGGCTTCAATTCCCATACCCATATCTTCTAGACGACCAGCTGCATTAAGCCTCGGCGCAATAGAAAACCCCATATCTTGTGATGCTAAGTGGGTAAACTCGCGTCCTGCTACTTGGATCAAGGCATTAATACCGGCACAAGCACGGCCCGCACGAATACGAGCTAAACCCAGATTGACTAGGGTCCTATTGAGCTTATCTAAAGGTACAACATCAGCCACCGTACCCAAGGCAACCAGATCGAGCAGTGTGTGCAATTTTGGCTCACTAATCTGTTGTTGCTCAAACCAGCCTTGTGCTCTTAACTGCTGACGCAACGCTAATAACAAATAAAAACAAACGCCTACACCGGCCATATTTTTACTGGGAAATTTATCACCACGTTGATTAGGATTAATAATTGCATCAGCATCGGGCAATTTATCACCGGGTAAATGATGATCAGTCACTAATACTTTCATGCCACGATCATGTGCCGCTGTCACACCCTGAATACTGGCAATACCATTATCAACCGTCACCAATAAATCAGGCTGATTATCTGCTGGAATTTCAGCTACTAGCTCCGGTGTTAAGCCATAACCATGTACAAAACGATTAGGCACAATATAATCAAGATATTGGGCGCCCAGCATGTGCAAACCTCGCAGCGCTACTGCACAGCTCGTTGCACCATCGGTATCAAAATCAGCCACAATCATAATGCGCCATTGCTCCCTGACGGCTTGAGCCAATAATTGACTTGCTGCATCCATACCCATCATCAAATCTGGCTTGGGTAAATCAGCCAGTGCATAGCTTAAATCAGATTCAGCGAGAATACCGCGTGCTGCAAGCACCCGACGTAAAGATGCAGGCCAGCTTGTTGGTAGCTTTTCCCAACCACGATGATCACGTTGTAGTATTTTTTCAGTCATGATGTCCTAATGTTTAAATTATGTTCAGAGTAAGAGATAAAAGCAGCACCATGACCTTAAGTAAACAGTGACACTTTAGGTCATATTCTGACGTAAAATGTATGGCTAAGCGAATAGTTGAATTTAGAACACTTATAAAACAATAACTTAGCATTGGCATCACATCTGCATTAGTACTGTCACGGCAAATGAATTGGGTGGCGACAAGCGGCTGTTCGACTCGCACTACCGATGCAATTTAAATCAAAGGGGTCGATTTAACGTGAAGATTACAAAAAATCCTTGCATAACGGAGATATTTTTCTAAAAATGCATGTATAAATAAACAACAAATGGAACATGAATAGGGTTTATTGTCGCAACAATAATCGCTACGTCTAGCACATACATTATGCACACACCAAAAAAAACAGTGAAAACAATTGCTTACACAGCTAATGATACATTTAGGTTCTTATTATTGATCTTTCTTTTCATATAGCGTTATAATCGACCCATGGGCACATGTAATTGTGATGTTAATCACAGAATTTTCAATCATAACTGAGAAGTTAAACTCTTATAGCAATAAACAAATAAGGAACACAAAATGAAGTATTTAAAACTTTTCTTACTAGTCAATATTTTCTTACTGGCCAGTTTTACGGCCAGTGCAGCAACATACAATGTTAAATACATTGAAGTGAGAAACAATCACCCAGTTTCTTTTGGTTATATTTATGATCGCCATTATTTGGTAATGGGTCGTATGCACGGGGGTTTACAAGGACAATACAAAGGCTTTGACTCGGCAAGCGCAAGTAGATTACATCATGGTAATTACGATCCAGATAATGCCATTAATAATGGTCCTGGATCAATCTATCACGACGGGGTTGGTAACAATGTTCATAGAGGTGGGAATAGAACTTACTTAACACTAAGCTACAACACTGAGACAGCAATAGACTCGTTGAGCATTTGGTCAGCTGTAGGTCAACAGAGCTATTCAAATTATGATATTCGATTTTTCGATAAGGATGGTAAGCTATTGTTAACACAGCTGCTTGATATGACAAGAGGTAATAGTAACCAAACGTTAAATCTCTCTGTCCCTGTGCCTGCCGCTTTCTTCCTTTTTGCACCTGCACTGCTTGGCTTTATTGGATTGCGTCGTTCAGCTAGAAAAGCTAAACTCGCCTAATACACCTCATTAGCACCTTT
>ENA-OSET01000495-OSET01000495.1-sediment-metagenome-genome-assembly--contig:-NODE-495-length-44251-cov-6.798320_pt1 | contig 44251 bp, 68 predicted proteins | sample MGYA00237882_ERZ534229 | MGnify/ENA primary metagenome ERZ534229 (study PRJEB26408, sample SAMN06266212) | sediment metagenome | isolation source: Hudson Canyon methane seep mesocosm | place: USA:Hudson...
TTACGGCCGTCATGTCAATGGTAAGTTTAGCGAATAAAAATGATAGAGTGGCAATAACACATCCTCCTCGCACGCTCCTAATGATTCTCGAACACGTTCGGGTTATTGGGATTTTTGTTCCAGACAAAAATCAATGATCTATCCTTATTTAAACACAGTATTACACGCTTAGAGGCCGACATCATCCAGACGGAAGGAACTCTTGCCAATTACCCGCCTAAGCACTTTCAGGAACTATTATTGCAGGCCGTTCAATGTGGAGGTCAAAGTCGGGCGGTTTCATTTTTGCTAGAACGTTACCAAAAAGTAGCTTATATCCCCCACCTGAAGGAAGGGGCTTTACGCTACTTTTTGGTAAGGATGCACAACATGTCCTCCGACGTCACGATGACAGCTTGATCCCCCTAAAGAAATCTCCGCTGCCTTAAATTTTGGCCTTGGCCACACTTCATGCTGTCGCCTTTCTTTATAATAAGCCATGTGAAACTTATATAATCTACTCTATGGTGTACAACGGATCTGCAAATAACGATGACGTCAATTACTAGAAGCAATACTGATAACCCCCTTCGCAAAGGAACAAAAGCGTGGCAAGAGCGGCAAGACGTTCAGCTTACAAATTCCTTTGAAACAGGTGGAATAGTGGCTCTACGTGAAGCGTTAAATACCTATGAGCCCAGTATTAACGGTCAACTAGCGCTATGTTTGCGCGCCTTTAAGAAAAATAATGACGTTTTATCTAGACAGCTATTAAGCCTTTTCCCCGACGTAATGAAGGACGATCAGATCTTATTTGATATCTGCAGCATCACCTCCTTAAGGAAAAATGCTTGTCATCTATTCACACTCGCGCTGCCATTTAAAAATGACACTATTCAAAATGACTTCGCCAGAACGTACATCATGCAAAACATAGCTGATATACCGGTAAGTTATGCCACGTTAACACGGGTACTTGATGTTCGACCTGGTAAGTTTCTTCTTAATGCTGAAAAAGCCACACTCTCAAAGATTAAGCGACTATCACAACACAAAAGCACCGCGCCATGCCTCCAAAAATAGCCCAAAAACTCTATCAACAGCAAAACCTTGCTCGCCTTGCTAGAAATGCGATTATTGAAGGTGATTTGCCCTCGTTTAAAACGCATATTGATAACATAGAAATGCGCCATGTCATCACAGAAATGCACAATACATTACTGGTTAAAACTATCGATGACAAACAACCTGAGATGGCTAAACACCTTCTTGAAGCTGGCGATGAGTACTTATCAGAAGACATCAATCACGCTTTTTTAATGAGCGCAATCCGCAAAGACATTTCTTCACTTTTGTTGTTGCAGACACACTTTGATTTTAAACGTCGAAGTCAGCTTAATTGTATCAATATGAGCTTACAACTCGGTGACATCCGCTTTGCAAAGATCATTTTCTCTTTAGCTGATGTTTATGATAATGATGCGATTTACACCAATTTTATTGCCAACTCTTTTTATGAGGATAATTTCCTTGATTTTTTTAAGTTAGCACTAGAAATGTCACCCGCTGGAGTTGAAATTGCGCGTCATGAAGTGCGAGAAAAAACAGCCCTTTTATCACGGCCTCTGGATCTTTCTTATCAAACACTAACCAAAGTGTTAGGCCGAAATGCCGCAAAAGAAGCGTTCCTTAAGTATGGCGATCTTCCGACAGAAAACCTTGCTCAGATATTAAGGTGCATCTGAGAATAATTCATGAGCATCAATGACAGCGAATTAATGCTAGCAGCCGTCAAGAGGTTGTTTGGTGAGAACAAAACCGAGCAAATCATTCTTTTGTTAAAAAAAATTAATAATGAAACATATACTGAAAGAGCAATTATTAACGGCCTACAAATAGGGGCGTCCAGCGATACCTTGCTGGCCATATTTTCTTTATTAAAAGGAAAGGTTAGTCAGCCTCAAGAAATACATGTCAATGTTTATTGTTTCGCCCAGATCTTAAACTTGATTATGCATCTTTATCTCGACTATTGGGGCCTAAAAATGCAAAAGAGAACGTGCTCTCGCAAGGGCCTGTGCTTTGTACAATAAATTCACTAAAAAGGGTGCTTCATGAAAATTGACTTAGCTGCAACAAGAAGATCACAAGCTTCTTTGCCCGGTATTTGGGCGGGAATGGGTTCTGTGACACTTGAAGAGAGCAAAGACTTTTTAGTGACTATTGATGCTATTGCAATAGGAGACTTGAATCATGTTAAAGAACTTGACCCGCTAGATGAAACCCCCGTTCAAAGAAAGCTGGCACGTGAATACATTTTTCACGCTGCTCGCTACAATCAGATTGAGATCTTAGAACATTTTTTTAAAAGGTGGTCTCAGTTAGAGCGGTGCTATCGAGAAAGCGATGTAGGTACATTACTCAGCATCGCGATAACGCAAGAGTATCCAAAACTAATTTCCTGCTTAAATGGCAATATTCTCTTCCCAAAAATATTTGGCCCAAAGAATTTATATGCTTTGGCGAAGGAGTCCTTCAACACCAAAAGCCACCATGGCGCGGTCATGGAGATCCTCACGATTCTTAATGACGATAACTACACCGAAAAAAGCGATAAATGCCGCCGCACAAATAGGAGGCTCTAGTCGCTTAATTAACATGCTTTTATCCATACATAAAAGCGAGATAACCAACGTTGAAACCTCGACTCGCCTATCCTCTTTTTACCACCAACTTGACGTTGACTATAAAACGCTCTCTAGGACATTGGGCCGTGATGCAGCAAAATGGATCCTATTTGAGCAACAATCCAAACTTAACAACGCTGAAACGCCGAATTTTCACAGATTCAAATAACAAAAGCCCCTATAACGGGGCTTTCGCCTGATGTTGCCACCAAGTATTCAGAACGTCTTTACCGGGCACGGCCTCGACCTTTTCAGGTAACGGGATGTCATGCTTTTGCATGTCTGCAACATCCAATAAAAGATTAACATAGTTATGGGGATATTGTTACTATCGTCCGTTGTTTGTTCATGCGGAACAACTGAATGGCAATTTGTGTGACCCATCACAACTTCTGTACAGATCAGGCTCTATACTAGTGATTAACATTTCATTTCACTAAGAGAGCAACTAATGTATCAACCTACTTTTGATGCAGCAAAACTAATCTCCGCCAGAGAATCTATTAAAGAGGCCGTGATTAAACTTCATAACGCCACCCTTGAAGTGGAGCCAGCTTTAGAAGACCTCGGCGACATCTTAGGGCCTGATATTTCTGGCGTTACGGCCCGTTTAATGGCGCAACTAGTTCGCTCCACCCATGATATCGTTCAGGTTCACGAGGGGCTTGCCTTTATTGATGACCTAGAACCTGTCAAATACGTGAAAAAAGGGACTGCCGCAAAGGCGGCCGCCTTAAATTAGGACCTACAAACCATGAAGATAAAAACTAGAATTTCTGATCCAATTTACACCATCAAAGCAATAAAAGTGTTCAACGGCGCTGAAGGTAACGGCTTTAATGCCAACTTATATAAAGGCGGCAAAAAAATCGCTGAGCTCATTGATGATGCTTGGGGTGGTGAACTGCAAGTCCACTGGATGGACTCAGACAAGGAGATGGTTAAAGAACTTAGGCTCGTTGCTTATAATGGTGTAAAGGAATTACCCATGACCCCCGACGAAGCCATATTAGCTCAATACCTCCTAGATACAGTAGGTTGTGATCCTGACGTACATAGTGATGCTGATATTGAAATTTGGTTAACCAACCTGGTGCAATATACCGATATCAAACAGCAGTCCCTTCGAGACTTAAAAAAGAAGGCGATGATTTTTGATCCGGAAACTTATAAGGTATTAGAATTTAAGAATCCTTACGATGAAAAGTTTAAAAAATCTTTAGATAAATTCATAGCCACTAAATACCCGACATACCAAATAGTAAACACACTGAGCGATGATGAGGCCGCGTATGTTTTAAACTATGCGTTCTTTAAGGATCGCGAAGATACGAGCGATCAAATCAGTGATCGACGCTCTCCGACGTCTCCTAGCATATAGATATAGCGGCCTAGTTAAATTTAGACATCTTTAGACATTTTTTGTGTCTTTACCCGCTTGCTCATGCAACTCCACTCGGTCCCTTCCTGCTCGTTTAGCTTTATAAAGCGCGGCATCAGCGAATTTAACTATTTGATCAGCCTGCTCATCATCTTTGGACAAAACCGCGACACCAAAAGAAGAAGTAATCCTAGGCAAAGGACTGCTGTTATACAAGATCTCTAACTCTTTTACTTTGGCGCACATATTATTCGCTCTTTCCAAAACAAGCTCTTGTGATGCGTTTGGCATGATGATAATGAACTCCTCACCTCCATAACGACAAACAATATCACTACTGCGAAATGACTCCGTAAGTAGTTTTGCAAACTCAACTAAAACAAGATCGCCCGCATCATGTCCATTATTGTCATTGAATTTTTTGAAATGATCGACATCCGCCATTATGACGCCCAACCCATCTCCGGATCGCGCAGCTTTAGTGACTTCCATTTGTAAGCACTCTTCCATATATCGGCGATTAAACAAAGACGTTAATGGATCACGAATCGATTGATATTTAAGAGCTTCACGCAATTTCAAGCTCACTAACGATAACGCTAAATTGTCGGCAGCGATCTTCATTAGGCGCTGCCTTGAATCAAAATACCGTTCTTTTTCTTCATCTGTTTCAAAGGCTATCGCATTCGCCTTATATTCCATATGCAGCATGCCCAGCATTTCACCTTGAGCAATGATCGGTACACACGTATAGCTGTCGACGCCTTCATGTACGTGGCCACAACTTAATCGGTGTCCAGTATCAAATGCTATATGCTCTTTGCCTTGTCGCAGTGCCCAACAATCATCTGGTGAAATAACCTCGTCACTTTTAACATTTTCATCACCCCACAACGCCATCGCTTCAACTAATGTTTTACTTTCATCAAACAAATATAAACTGCCTGACCAGCTGGGAAAGATTTGATCTGCATAATGAGATATAACGGGATAGGTTTCAGGTAGTGTACGACACACCTGAAGATAAGAGTTTAATTGATTAATTAAGCTCATCTCATGGTTGTACTGCATTAATTCATCATGCGATTTTTTTAATTCATCTTCTGATGTTTTTCGGTCGCTGATATCTGTAGAGGAGCCAATAAACCCTGAAAACTTACCATGACGGTCAATGTAAGGTTCGCCGCGATCGAGAATATAGCGGTACTCGCCATCACGACGTTTAAGGCGATATTCCATATCAAAGGCTTTATGCGTTTGAAAGGCATCACTAAACACATCAATGCACGCTCGCTGATCATCAGGATGCAAGGCTTTAAACCAAGCCGCACCCCCTAGTTTCTCGACATTTTCTCTCCCAATAAAATTCTTATAAATACTATTGGAAAAAATATTATCACCGGTACTATTTGTTAGCCACAGCATAACAGGCGCATCTTCAGCTAGCGTCTTAAAATCAATTAAATCTGAATCAATTACGCTTAACTCACTATTTTCTTTAGCTGCATTGCCATTCATTAATTATTTCCCTATCTTCGTGGTAATCGTTAATTGCACTACGCGTTTAAAGTTAAATCGAATATGTCCTTCTCTATCGCGTCTTCGACTGTAACTGGCTTAGCGTTCTTTTTAGCGCGGTAATCCATGTCATCTAAATATCTACCTTCCACTGCCCATAGCTTGCGTTTTTGCACATGAATCACATCATGGACATACGTTTTAATTTCATTGTTATTTTGTATCGCTTGTTTTAACTGGATGAGATCAGCGCGACTACATTTGTCAAACAGTAATGATCCCACAGAAGCGCTTCTTCATTAAATTTAAATCTGATAACGAAGGCGGAGCTTGTTTATTTATCTTCTTAAATATCATATTGTATTCCTACTATTATTTTATTAAGATGGCTATGCTTTGCTCTAGATCACTGGCACATATAATCGCCAAACTAAACAGCATGCAAGCTAATAAACCCATGCTTAGCTTCAACCCAATCATCACGCAGCACTCTCCTTTGATTGTTTAGCCATGGCCTCAATCTCTTGTTCTAACTGTTCTACTTGTCGATCGATATCTCTAAACTTGATTCTAAACATCTCGGATTGAACACTTTCCACCAACAGGGAACATTCGATCCCCCACAGTTTTCTACCTTGGACTTCGTTAACAGTGCGAACATAGGCCTTAACATCGTCACTAACGCTTATCGCACTCTTAAGGGACTGTAAACCTTTACATGTTACGCCCTCTAACTCTGATACGCCGGGGGTTTCCAATACAATGACCACAATAAAGATAACAATAAAAAAGAGGTGCAATAATCCAGCTATCTTAAATAGCTGATGGTGCTCTACCGGTATCGTCGTAGCGATATACTCCACGCCTCCCATCATGATAAAGACAACCGTAGTAAGCGCTAAGCCCATAATGCCTACTGTAGCCTTAAATAAGTCACTACGATACATCTCCAGTGATTCCAGGGTGTGCGGTTTTGTTAGATCCCATTTCAATTCAAACATGTGCCATCCTTTCCGGTTCGTGTATCATGCGCACGATACACATTTTGACTCAGCCTGTCAATAATCAGCAATCATGTGATTGCTAGTGAATAAAACCCATGCTATTATTTTTCTCTGCCCTTAACTGCACCAGATCAGCAATACTTGCTTTCACATCATGGACTGTTATTTGTTTGGCGTTTCGACCAATGCACGAGGCGAGACCAGCGGTCAAAACAGCTCTTAAGCTACGAACATCTTGCATGCCTGCTAATAATGGCTTAACACCTCTCCCGAGTGTCCTTGTAAAATCAGGTAGTTCCCACTCTTCTAATAAGTTGTTATACGCATTACTTATAACCGGTAACATTTCTTCTTTTGTTAAGATGCGGATCTTGGCTACGTTAAAGCGAGACAAGATATGATTCGGTATTGTGTCTAGGGAATTAGCCGTTGCAATGTAACTAATATGCGAGGCATCAATTTTTACCTCCATCCACTCATCGATAAAGGTTTCTGCGCTATGCTTTTCTAATAGCGTAATCAATGCATCTGTCACCATGCCACCGCCAAATCCTGTGGATTGCATACTTGATACTTTATCTAATTCATCAAGACGCACCACTTGATTGGCCACTTTTGTTTTCATTAGGCTTTTGGCGATCAAGCCTGGTGAAGATTCTCCCCAGCGTGAAGACGTTCCGGTCAATATCATTGAATGGGTTGCCGTGGCTAAATCAATAATGGTCTCTACAAGCCCTAAATCTTTTGAAAGTCTTTTTGAAAAATAGGTTTTACCAATACCGGGCGGGCCTACCATTAATAACGGGGAAAAATAGACCCCTTTCGTATCACTGCCCGCGCCAATTTTTAAACTTGCAAAAACATGATCAATGGCAGGCGTGAAATTTGGAAAGTCGTTGCGTAATTTCTTTTCAATTTTACTAAGCTCACTAATACTTTTTTTAACTTTAAGTCTGATACTGTAATCAAGAAACCCCTTTATCCTCTCCTTGCCATCGCGATTTAGATCGTTAAAGCGTTTATGCATGTCATTAGTATTGTAAATTTCTATGAAGGAAGCGTGCATAACAGGTCCTCCGGAAACGTAAGTTCTTGTGATGACGCTTTTCCTTCCACATTAAAATACTCTAGCGCCCTCCTTGTTGTCTCGGAATTATCTTCTCTGATCTTATATTCCTCAAACATATGGAATAAAATCCAATTCAAAAGACTCTGACACTTGAGCACAAAGTTTTTTGCTGTCTCGTTATTCGCTTTTCCCAGGCGCACCCATTCATATGTCCACTTCTCACCCGTTTCTGGAGTGACGCTTGTCTTTTTAAACTTTATGCCGGCCTCTACTTTAATAAAGTAATAGTCGTCAAACTGACATTCAAACCTCAACTCAATGCCATAGTCTTTTAGAACTAATAAATTCAAAAGGGCGCCGATCTTTTTGTTAAGCTCATTAAAATCACTTAACTGTGAAGAAAATAAACCTTCTTTAAAAACCGTCAAAGTAGTCAAGCCTTTCTTTTCAATTGCTTCCGTAACTGCCTCTCTCGATAATCTTATCAATGATTTCCCCATATCATCACTTAAGAATGCTGCTTCCGTTTTTTTGTAGCCTTGGTTAGTTAGTGTATTGTTCCAAACATCCACCTGGTTCTCGCCAAAGGCCTGCAGCTGATTCTCTACTGACTTTATTCCCCACCACAAACGATTAGACATTTCTTTTTGAGAGGATTGGCCAACCTTATAAACAAGGTCGAAAATCGATGCTAAGACGGAGACCGTCTCATCACTAGTTAACTGCTGATACAATTCTTCACTGATCGTCATCTATATAGGATCCTTTCGTTATTTCCATGTGTCTTTATATAATTTATCAGCGATATTACCTCATCCATATAAGTTCGTCAAAGATATATGATACACATCTTAATTGAGTTATCTCTTTGTGTTGAGACAACATAGCGCCTTAACGATAAAAATTTCCTATAGTTAATCCGCCAAAGCAATCACTAAACAGACATATGCGTGTCATGACCTTAAATCTTCATGGTTGGCATTGTTGCTTTTTGTGAAAAAGCACCATCAATTGCTTGCTGCTCCACACCTTCCTTTTTCAGTAGCTCGATAACTGCATCCATTTTTACTTGCTTGTCACCTGTTTTATCAAGAAGGTGTTCTATCACCGTTAAGACTGTAGACTTTGGCAATCCACTTAACAAGAGCCCTCTCGTTCTTTCTAGGGTTTGCTTATGTAGTGTTAGATCCATGCCTGCTGTAAAAGAGATCTTAAAACTTTTTAGCTTACCTTTTTCAATAAACAGAATCTTTTTGCTCGCCTTTAAGGCTTGAGCCCTTACTGTTTTGCGAGCCTCGTGATCAGTGATCATGTCGCGGATCATTCGCTTTAGATCCATTGGGTAAGTTTCACCTGTGTTTACGTCATAGCCCGGAGGAAGTGAGCGTGCATATATCGTCATTGCGTCAAGTAACCTTCCCCCTACTGCCGAGAACGACCTGTAGCTCTCTCTTCCTCCTTTGCCGAAATTCTCAACTACAAAAGCACGTTTTCCGTTCACGTACGCATTCGCTGTAAAGGCCATAGCGACTGGATTTAGGCTTGGGTACGTTTTAATGCTTTTTAACTCAAATTTCATGCTGGGTCCTTATTGATTCGAAAATTATGAAGAAAAAAAAGTATAACAATGCCTTTCTAATTTATCCGTGACATTTTCCTCTCTTTTGACGGCAATTCTATTTTCGGTCAAGCTCGAGTGCAATCATCACTTCGTTAAAAGCATACATTACACATTGACAAGTTTGCACTTTTCTGTTAACCTTTCTCATTCCTAATTACCTACCAACAAGGACCGGTAGAGCCTAAGTAGTACCACATGACTGATCCGGCATTTCTGCTTGAAATCATCAGTGACTTTCTATAATAGGATTGCCTTACATAATGAATAATAAATACAATGCATCGCTTGTTTCTTCGGTAAACAACATATCAATTGTTAAGATCTTACCGCTTTCCATTGCAACGTTTATCGCGGCGTCTTCTTTTATAGTACCACCTGTTCATGCGGCAGGCTTTGCTATTCAAGAACAAAGCGTCACCGGCTTAGGACGTGCCTTTGCGGGTAGTGCTGCCGTGGCTGACGATGCAAGCACGATCTTTTTTAATCCGGCAGGCCTGACTCAGCTGAAATATGAAGAACTCGCTGTTGGGTTGAATTACATTTCACCAACGAGTGATTTTCGTGACAGTGGTTCTAAACTACCACCAGCAGCAGGTGGTAGTGCTTTAACTGGCGGGGATGGTAATGATGCAGGCGTTAACGCAATTGTGCCTAATTTGTACTATGCAAAGCCGCTTAGTAACACTGTCGTTGTGGGGCTTGGGATTAACGCACCTTTTGGTTTATCTACCGACTATAACGACACTTGGAAAGGCCGGTATCATGCAGTAACTTCAGAAGTGTTAACCGTAAACTTAAACCCAACACTTTCTTTTAAGGCAACTGATAAATTGTCTCTGGGCTTTGGCCTCAACTTACAATACATTGACGTTAAACTCAGTCAGATGGCTGACTTAGGCGCAAAGTTCCTGGCATCCCCCCAATCGGCAGATGGCAAAGTCAAATTGCGTGCTGATGACTGGAGCTGGGGTTATAACCTAGGACTTACTTATCAGATCCAAGAAGCAACTCGACTCGGTATTGCTTACCGCTCAAAGATCTCTCACACCTTAAAAGGTGACGGCAAACTTCGTAACGCTGCTGGCACTAAGATGGCTGAAGAGAGTATAAAATCCAATGTTACTGTACCGGAAAGCCTATCCCTCGCACTGCATCATCAAGTAAACGATCAGTGGGCTGTAATGGCTGATGCCTCATGGACTCGTTGGAATCGATTTCAAAATCTCATTATCAGCTCTGACAACGGCACATTTGACCAAAACAAGCCGGAGAAATGGGGAAATACAATGCGCTATGGTCTAGGCGTTGATTACAAGCACAGTGATAAATGGACCTTTAGAAGTGGTATTGCTTTTGATGAGTCACCTATTTCTTCGCAACACCGTACAGCGCGTATTGCTGGCACAGATAGAAAGTGGGTGTCCGTTGGTGCAAGTTACACCTTGAAAGAAAATATTGTTGTTGATGCAGCTTACAGTCATCTATTTATGAGTGATCCTTCAATCAATGAGACTAATGCTAATGGTTACATCTTAAAAGGTAAATACGATACAGATGTTGACTTATTAGGGGTTCAGGTTCGCTGGTTATTCATTTAAGACAGCTGTTGATAATGGGTTTGCATATTATGTAAGCCCATTCTTGTCTTCTACTACGTTGTCTTTTTGAACAAAGAAATCTATTTCAGTCATTTCACTTAAATTAAGTGGTTGCTTAGAAACATATAGAAAGTATTCTTGATTTAAAAATGGCGCTTTATCCCCATTGCCATAAAATTGCCCTAACTCGCTGTCCCAGTACAATATAAAATCAAGAAAATCATATTCAATAACACAATAATACCATCCCGATTTTCGGGCTTGTGAATCAGGCATACTTGTGTGGTGTTCTAAATCAAATATACCCACCTCAAGTGATTGCAAATCAAAAATCGGTGCAGCTGATTTAGGATCTACAATACGCGTTTTGTGCTGAATACCATCAATAACTTGATAATGGTAGATCTGTTCACCATCGTGATGCACTAATGCTGGCTCACCCATTATTTGTGCAACTTGAAACATGGCTGAAATCATGACACTTCGGTTGTTTTTGGTTTAACAAAGATCTCTACTCGTCGATTTAACGCTCGACCACTTGGTGTGTCATTTGTTGCTCGAGGCAGTGACTCTCCTCTTCCATAGGCGGTAAGGCGCGAGGTAGCAATGCCTTGATCTGAAAAGTAGTTGGATACGGTATAAGCACGACGTTGTGATAAGTTCATATTGTATTCATCGCCTCCCTTGCTATCGGTATGGCCCACGACCGTAATATTTGTATCAGGATACTTCCTTAAGATCTGAGTGATCTTTGCCATCGCAGGCCGGATAGTTGGTTTTAGCGTTGACTCGCCTGAGTCAAATGAAACTTCACTATTAATTTCTATTTTCAACGTCTCATCTTGCAATCGCTTTATTTCAATAGCATGAGTTGCTCGCTCTTGCGCCAACGCCTCTTCCATCTCAGCCTGTTGATTGTCCATTTTATTGCCAATAACGCCACCAGCAGCCGCGCCGATAGCACCTCCCACCAGCACGCCGCCTATCCCGTCATCAACGAGATACCCAATAACCGCACCTGTGGCCGCCCCAATGCCTGCTCCGGTTTTTGTTTTAGCGTTAGGGCCTGTGCAGGCGGAAAGAGCCAAACAAGAGGCAAGAGCGAGCAATAGCGTGGTAAATTTCATGAATTCTCCAGGATTATTATAATCTAGTGTATTGTATAGCTTGAACACATACTATAGCAAATCCTTAGAAATATAATGAAACCTTATATACCTAGTACCAAGGTACTATTTTCTTTCCCCGTCACTCCTTGTATAATAACTGTAATGAGCATATGTTACACCTCTTAACTACCCATCTACATCTGAACAAGGAAAGTCACTTATGGCTGAAGAATTTGGCATTGTAAAAACAATTATTGGATCAGTCGTCGTCACCTCATCTAATGGTGCACAGCGAATACTGCAGGCTGGCGATAAGGTTTACCCGGGTGAGATCCTTCAAACAGGCCTTCTAGGTGCTATAGAAGTTTCATTACCTAATGGTGACTCTATCGATTTAGGTAGGAATTCTAACGTGACACTCGATATTGCTGATTTTAGTGGTCTCGCCGTTGAGAGTAGTGAGGCTACTCTAGCTGACGTTGTCGCGCTTCAAGAGGCATTAATGGAAGGGCTGGACCCTTCATTGATTTTTGATCCAACAGCTGCGGGGGCAACCTCAGAGCCGCCAAATCAACCTTTACGGTCAGTCAAAATTGATCATATTGCGCCAGTGACGCTTCCTGACGCAGGTTTTGATACAACGGCTATTGATTTATTGCTAAGCGCTGAAGCTCAGCGTAATGGCCAAGAAATACAACACATTCCGCCCACGCTTGATGTAACGCTTAATGCGGGTCAACGTGGCCCCTTCTTATCTTCATTAGACCCTCGTGATCCGACTGACACGGAGAGCAGCGATAGCGGTCTCTTTTCTGCGCTCTTTACAGTTGCTGCGGATAATAATATACAACCTCCATCGTTGGCGTACAGTTTATCCACGTTAAATGCCATCACTAAACTGACGAGCGATGGCGAGGTGGTTGTTTTGACACAAGATAACGGTGTTATCGAAGGATCAACTCTAACAACGTTAGTTTTTTCTATTTCGGTGAATGCGTTAACCGGTGAAGTCTCATTAAATCAATTTGCAGCCCTTGATCATCCTAGTGAGGCGTTAGGTGGTTCTAGTTTTAATAATAGCTCTGCTGCACTAGGGCTTTCTCGGGGGAACGTGTTGCTCACTGCGAGTGGAGTTGTCTCGGGTAATGCCGGTGCTACTGCTGCTGATCACCAAAGCGTGGATATTAGCACTGTGTTTTCTTTTACCGATGACGTGCCTAATGCGCACGATGATGCGCATGTTATTTCCGAAGATAGCCTGATCAGTATCGATGCCAATGTAACGGACAATGATTCATTCAATGCTGATGGGGGCCAGTTTGACAGTTGGCATGATGCGTCAGCCAATTATGGAACGTTCCTTGATTTGGGTAATGGACAATACCGTTACACGCTTAATAGCTCACAGCCTGATGTTGCCCAGTTAAATGATGGCGATCATCTATTAGAAAGCTTTGAATACACTATTGTCGATGGCGATGGTGACAAATCAACTGCAACACTGACTATTTCGATTAATGGCACCAATGACGCGCCAGAAGTCTCGGATAAATTTGTTGATTTAAATCCTAATGCCGATGCAGTCAATATCAGTCTAGCTGCTTATGGTGATGGTGGAGCAAAAGATGTCGAAGACGATGCAGACAATACTAATGGTGGCAATGCCATTACAAATATACAGCTTGAATCCATACCTGAGTCTGGAATGTTACTCGTCAATGGCCTTGAGGTGCAGGTAGGCAGTGTTTTTTCTGAAACAACAACCTTTGATTTTATTGCTGACTACGCTGATCCAGTGTTATTTGGAACTAAAAACGACGCTGGCAGCCGTTCTGACTGGGGTAAATTTGAAAGCGATGGCACAATTTCGTTAAGTGCAGGCGACATTATCGGTGTTGTGTCCGGTGCACGTGATGGCAGTCAAGCTACTGACGTTGGCTTTCAAAGTGGCGGCATCGCGACACATGATGGAACAGGCATTGGCGTTAAAGGTAAGGACGGCAGTCAAATCGATCTCACAAACCATGAGGCGCTGACGATTCGCTTTAGTGAACCTGTTGCCAATGGTGAAGTGGGCTTGAGTAGCGTTGGCGGGTATTTTCTTCCGGGATCTGAATCACAGCCCGATGCAACGGCACAATGGGTTGCCTCTCTTGACGGGCACGTTGTAGCCCAAGGTGCTGAGCGACAAGATCCTTTTGATGATGGCAATGCAAATACGGCGGTGATACACGTTGACGTTGCCTTTGATAGCATTGAATTTACGGTAGAGGCGAACGTTAATGCTAACTATTCCATTCAATATATCGAAGTAAATACCATTTTCGAAGACAGCTTTACCTATTCAGCGGTTGACAGTGACGGCCTTGCCTCCTTGGATATTGCAACTGTTACCCTTTCTGGTTCTGCGAGTAATTTTTCGCCCGATGCAATGAATGATTATGGCGAGAAACAACTTCGTGGGATGGAAGATACAACACTCACTATAGATGCCGCAACTCTTCTCGCTAACGACATGGATAGCAATGGGGACGCACTGACGATTATAGCGGTCAATAACGCAGCCCATGGTGTCGTCTTGCTCAATGCAAATGGCTCACTCTCATTCACGCCAACATCTAACTACAGTGGTCCGGCTTCATTTGACTACACGGTTACTGATGGGCATGGCGGCAACTCAAGCGCGACTGCAACACTTAATATTCTGCCTGTGGCTGACGCTCCCAATCTCTTTATCAGTATTGGCGAGGCAGTTGTTGAAGCTAATCATCAGGCCATTACAGGTGATAATGTAGCTGACACCGACAATGGCTTTACGGTTACCGCTTACGACATTAACGGGGATCATTCATCGGTTAGTGTCGTATCGGGAACCAGTCATGATGGTTTTGGTGTAACAGGGAGGGCCTCTGGCGCTAATTCTGAGCTGGGTTCTAATTCAACCGGCTCTGAACGGTTAGAGGTTAAATTTGATCATACTGTAGAATCTGTTGATGTTGCTTTTGCCTGGCTTAGTAGCGTTGAAACAGCGGTCTTTACATTTTATCGCGGCGACACTCAAGTTGGCGCTGCAGGAAGCGTGAGATTTCAATCAGACAGCGTGGATAGTGGTTTTACATTAAGTCCTGGAGCAGACTTTGATCGCATTGATTTCACTGCCCCCTTAAATGGTCTTGATGACTACTTAATTAATTCAATCAGCTTTAATAAGGTGTCCTCTTATTCTTACAATGTTAATGTGCAGGCTGACTTAACGGATCTCGATGGGAGTGAAGTTTTGGGTGGGGTTACACTTAACTACTTGCTAGAGGGTGTGTCCGTTATAGGTATAGCTAACCCCGATGGCACTTATTCCCCGAACGGCTTAATGCTAACGTCTGATCATCTCTTATCTGGTGAAGAAATTAATAGTATTTTAGGATCTGTAATATCCCGCGATGGCAGTGCCGTTACCGTGACGCAAGCCAATGCTAAAGTAGTCGCTGAACAGATCGATGACCATATTGATTTTACGGCGTTGAGCCTAAAAGGATGGGCTGGTTATCAAGATAGCGCCCCTGAAGCAGCAACAACCATTAATGCTAACTTATTAAATCTATCTGGAAACTCTTGGAAGGCGGCCGCTTTAACCGATTTAGGCGTGGGGAGTGATTTTGACTGGTCTAACGGCGTACTGACTTTTGAAGCTAAGATTGATGTGCAGGGTGAACTCCAGGGGATTTTATTCGAGCATAATTTACAAAACAACCACACAGCCGATCAAGCAAACCTTGTTAAGGTATCAGGATCTCAAGTGTGGGGCCGCAATGCCGAATTTAATTCAGACGATTTGGGTGACGGTTGGATGAAAATTGATGTTGATTTAAGCTTATTAGATCAGTCTTCCGGTGTTTTCACTAATATCGTCTTTGTTAATGATGATGATAATGAGGTGAATGGAACGGGTGATATTTCATTTAGAAATCTGTCCATCTCAGATGAGGGTATTAATAGTCCTCCAATCACAGAGACTGCACTCCTGCTAGAAGGTGACAGTGCACATAATGATCTTATTGCTGGTTCAGGTGATGATGTTGTTTTTGGTGGTGGTGGCGATGACATTTTAACTGGTGGCCAAGGCCAAGATCATTTTGTTTGGAATAAGTCCGATCTAGGTACAGCTCAAACACCGTCACACGATACGGTTACCGACTTTAATCCTGATGAAGACATATTGAATTTAACAGATTTACTTTCTGATGGCTCACATACGATTGAAGGTGTAGACGTTAATGATCACTTGCGTGTATCCATTAAGGATGAGACGGGCCAGACTGTACAAGAAATCGATTTAAATGGTGTTGCTATTACGCTTGATGCGACAAGCACGCTTGACTCATTACTGTCGTCGGGTGCTATCCATGATGGCATCTAACAAGATCATGCTAAGCTAGCTAAGCAAACAACAGCGAGGGATTCTCCTCTACGCTGCTTGTTATAAGATCTAATAATGTTGCTACTTCGTCGTTGTGTCGACTTAACTCGTCCATCAGGTGTAACGTCTGCTCATCGCTGTCTTGCTTAGGAGCCTCTAATAATGCGGCCCCTACTTGAAACAGTTTGGGGTGAGAAATCGTTAACTCTTTAAATCCTGGTATTTTAGTGAAAAAGTTACTCCCTTCACCCGAGGTGTACCACTTACCGATCCGAGATTCTTTTGAATATAATTCAAGTTGTCTTACGTTCGTTTTGGTTGGGTTCTTTATCTTGTTATGGATCTGCATCATCCAATCTATTTGTTCTGCTTTGACCAGCTCCATAAATGCGCGCAAGGCAGAGCTGGACACCACTGACTCTAGAGATTGCGTTAATGCTAAAATTTCTCCCACACCGAGTAAGGAGCCTTCAATTTTTGTGTTAAACCGTTCTACCTCTTCTTGTATAACCTTCACTTTACCTGTTGAGTTTGCGGCACTTGCTTGAATGTTAATGACAATTTCTTTTATTTGATCGCTGTATGATTTCGCCTTTCCTGATAGCGATCTCACTTCATCAGCAACTACCGCAAAACCGAGTCCAGCATCCCCTGCTCGCGCTGCCTCGATGGCCGCATTTAACGCTAATAAGTTTGTCTGATCAGAAATAGAATTGATATGGCCAACGAACGCTGAAATTTTCGCTATTTCATCACCCAGCTTTTCTATAGACTCTGCAGACGCACCAACATCATTACTTAGCGTTGCCATTTCGATAGAGATGTCACCGATACTTGCCTGTACGGAACTTGATACCTTTGATACCTGCATGGCTGGCCCTCGTCCTTTAAGCAATATATTCGTTACGCCTTTGAAGGAGTCGGTGAATTGGCCCATGGTGTTTGAAAGTAAATTAAACTTACCATTAGAGCCTGTTAGATGAAGATCGCGCCTGGACAAGTCTTCAATTTTCGATTGCAGTTTATTTATTTCTAGATCCTGAGCACTAATAGTGTCTTCAAACGATTCTATTGTGGTGCTCTTTTCTTTTAGCTGTTCTACTAAAAGGTCTATTTTCTTTTGCTTAGTGCCAAACACGTATCATCCTTTCTCATATCGTAACGTATACCTATTATAGTTCACCCCTAATCGCACCGTCAATGAGATTCATCATAAAACACAGGATACTTCTTGGTTTCGACTAGACCAGACATGATGTATCATATATACTTTACGATTTTTACTTGAGTGTATTCTCATGCAGAAACATGAAATCTGCCGTGCCCTTGCAAATGAAATGAAACGGTGGTCTTTTATTGCGCCTAAGACCCCTCCCGTGCTTTCGCAAATATACATGTCCTGGCTAAGATCAGGCGATGTTCCTTATGGCGGAGCTAAAGACAAGGACGGCCGCCTCCTGGAGCTCCATGAGCGCTGTCATCTTTTCATGAAGCTAATGAATGTGTGCCTATCCCCTTTCGGCCGTCCTAGCGCACGCATCCGAGGTGCCTATGACACGTGGCTCCGGACCGGTATATTGCCAAGTGAAAGCGACTTGAAGCAGGTTATTGAGATTAATTTGGAGCAGGCCTGATTGACTACCCCATTAATTGTGAGAAACGGTCAGACCCTATCATGCTGAATCAATTGCTGCCCTTCACTTCTAAGTGATTTCCTGTCATAAAAAGCACACCCTTTTCGGGACAGAAATATCCAATTTAACTGGCCGCATCTGTTGTGATTCCAATCGTGCCATTCGATAGCTCTATGCGATTTCTACCGCCAATTTTGGCTTGGTACATTGCGCTATCGGCCAACTCGAACAGACCATTCAGCGTAACACGTTCCTTATCTTGCTCTGACGTGCTTGCTATACCTATACTTAGAGAGACCTCTATGCCTGCAGGATTGAAGTTCTTCAATCTACTCTGTAACCGCTCAATTAATTGGCTTGCTTCCTTTTGACTGCAGTTTGCCAGTAAAAAGATAAACTCATCACCAGCCCAACGAGCCACAAGATCAACATCTCTCGCAAAGCGCTTTAACCATTTACCAAGCTCACTTAGGACTTGGTCGCCCACTATATGTCCGTTCTCTTTATTTATTTTTTGGAAGTAATCAATATCCAGAACAGCCATTGAAAGTGGTTGGCCCAAGCCATATGCATCTGCAAAAAACTTTCCAGAAAACTCTCGCAAGGCATGACGATTAAACAGGTGCGTTAAATCATCCAGCATCGATAAACTGTAGAGGGACCGCTCTTGCGTGCGAAGCTCTCTAATGCTTTGGTACGTTGTTATGTGATTAATGACACGCTGGCGAAGCTCCTCGCGGACGACAGGTTTGGAAATAAAATCGTTAACGCCATGGTGAAACAACTCTACTTTACGGGCTTTATTGTCAAAGCCAGAAGAAGCAATAATAGGCACATTGCTTTGTTGGCCTTGCATGCGTCTAATATTCCTAACTAGCGTAAGGCCGCTCATTGTTCCCCCTAAGAGTATGTCGGTTAACACCAGATCATAATCACCTTCTGGGTAGACGCTCCACGCGTCCTCTGCATGCGTGTACGCATCTACGTCTAAGCCTAGCTCAGTTAACAGATCAAACAAAATTGCCTGCAACACCCGACTATCTTCAATTAATAAAACACGCCCTGACAGCTCAAAGCTTTCTCGCTGAACAAGTCGTTCAATGTAGCTTCGTAGCGCGCCAAAATCATGCTTACTGAAGGTATCTGTTGCACCAGACAATAATGCCTTTTTAAGTTCATTTGCGGTATTTTGCTCTGTCATTACTAAAATAGGCACAAAATCATAAGCTTCAATCGCACGCAATTGGCCGCAAAAGTCACTCGCTGGCATTTCAGTGAGATTGTTGCTATAGAGAATCAAATGAAATGACTCAGAAGCACTCCAAGCCAAGACCTCTTTGGCGCTTGACGTGATAGTGACATTTAGACCTGCTTCTTGAAGGATCGGGGTAACTAAATCATTAAATGACTTGTCATCATCAATAATCAATACTTTTAACTTTCCCACATTGCTCTCCTGTAAATGGGTTCCTTTACGTTATCTTAAATCGCCTTGATGGCAATTTTAAGCATTTGACGCCGAGGTTATCCGAATAGGTATTGACGCAGATCGTCACTACCTGGAATTGTCTTCACGATATCCTCTAAACTTACTGCTTTTGAATCTGAAACGGCTGGGTAGGTAGATGTATAATCAGGATCTTGCGAATTAAGAAATAGATCTACGACCAAATTCACTGCATCCTCGTCAGAAGCTGATAAATCACTACCCTCTATGTGAGCATCACCATAACTCCCTAGTACTATATTTTCTTTATCGGGCTGAATCTCATCTACTTGTTCTATTTTTGATGACAAAACACTATCAATCAAAGGCAATAGATCTTCAGATCCCAACTGTTTGCCACCACCTTCTACTGAGTACGCTGCACCGGTAATAACCCGCCCAAGCATTGAAAGGTGCAACCTATCTGTTTGGTAACATAAATCAAGCAACTGCAAGCGCGTGATATTCTCTACGTTCCTAGCTATCATTGTAACGAGTTCGATAGCAGTTGCCTTATTAAACCCCATAATATATTCTCACCTTAGTTTGTTATGTATCTATGTTACACATCTTAAAGCGAAATGCAAGGCCTCCACACTGAGAGTGTGAACATCGTCACACCATGTAAGTCTAAGCGTTACTTATATTAATCCTGTTTCCGTTTTGCTCGCCACTTTGCCATCTGATCTGAGTGGTATCGCTTTAGCTTGCTGTGCCGTTTTCAGCGATTCCCTAAGAACGCTTGCATGTTGCACCTCCAAATGTAGCAGATGTATGATATAAGCTAGGGTGCGAGCTATCAACAAGGGAGCATTATCCGTCAAAGCAACGTAAAACACCAGGTAATATGCCGGATAACAACCGTTTTCGCGATAAGGAAGCCCTTATTACGATCCCAAATATTGACTTCGCAGAATATACCATCTACACTTCCGTGAAATTTTGTACAAAGGAGTTACAAGATGTCAATAACTGCACTAACTAACAAGCCCTTATCTATAATACAGATAAAGAGCAGACAAGCTAAATTCAAAACACTTTCGCCTAGATATAATAAACCCCTTTCCCGGTACCGCTTATTTGCCGGTTTGTCTTTTGTCTTGTCTTTTCTTTTAGTTGTTTTAGCTGGATTTTTGATGGCTACTGAACAAACGTTAGGAATAATTCCGCTTTCTGCGCCATCCTGGCTTGCCGCTTTCATCTTTGGGGTTTTACATTTTGGCGCAAATACAAAAGTGTCGGTGCTTGACGAAAAAAGCTTAAGAATTGCTAGATCCCACTTTGAGCTCTCTGAGCTTTCGTCTGGACAGTGTACTGCCGTTGTTAAATCAATCGCTACTCTAGAAGCACATCCTTACTTAAACAAGACTGTTTTAGCGTATAGAGACAGTGTGGTTGATCTAGGTAGAAAACTAACGTACCAAGAAAGTGAGCTTATTATTGATATTGCCGACAATGCGGCCTCAACTGAATCGTGCGTACTCTTACACACTAAAAACTCGATGAGGATGCAGTAATTAGCATACCTGAGCTGACATTAACTTCATTTTATACTGCGTGGGGTTTAGCCTTGTGTGCCTATCATTGAGTATTGCGATAATTTTTTCTCTACAGTATATTTATAAACCATAAAGCTCGCATTGCTGATCTTAGCTATCGCCTCACGCTGTTAGAAGCAAAAACCACAACCAGTAAATAAAGGATCATAAGTGAATTTACCATCAAAAGCCCCTCTATCGTCAAACCAAATAACGCGACGCGCAGAGCGTATTAATTATCTTAAACATAAATATACTGCTGCAGAAATATTTGAGAGAATCAAGCGACTCCTTAAGGAAAAGGAAATGACACAAAATCAGCTGACAGGACCGCTTGGACTCAAAAAATCAGCGGTTAGTCAGAAACTCAACGGTCACCGACCGACGGGCATAGAGGAGATAATAATTATAGCGAAAACCTTAAATGTGAGCCTCTCTGAGCTATGCGAGGATAACATCGTATTGACCCAGACAAGAGAAAATGACTCCAGCTACGCAAATTCACGCGCGGAAAAAAGAACCCTTAAACTCATAAGAAGCCTGTCAGAAAGCGACAGAATTATAGCAATTAGAGTGCTTGAAGGCTTATCAGGAAATTAACTGTCAGATCAGGTCTAAGCTACTACATTTACATTAATCCGGCTTAGCTCGCCGAATACCTGAATAGCAAAGGGTTCATTAGCTTAATCGAAATAGTCCCAATATGTGATTTCAGCCGACCATACATGACTTTATGTATTCTCGAACATCTACGACGCGATAGCGAATTGCACCACCCATTTTTACATATTTTAGTTTGCTTGTACCGTTGCAGCGCCAATTATTTAGCGTGTTTTTAGACACCCTGAGCAAGCTTGCGGCTTCTTCTACTGTTAAAAGTTCCCACTCGTTGTTTTGTTCCGACACCTCACCCTCCTTCCACTGCCTATTTAAAATATTCTACGCATTAATTTAAGATGCAATTTTTAATTTAACCGGTTTACGTAAGCTATCTAGATCCACACCCTTGCTTTCCAGGAAACTCGCTAAACGCTTGTACTCTGCAACCGCACCATTCAATTCACGCTCTGACTTACTTAACGGTGTAAACACTGTTGCCTGTTCTTCTTTTTCGGTGGCTTCAACTTCTTTAGTCGACATCCCCATGGCTTTTAAGGCTGCTTTACATTCAGTGATATCCAATTGTTGTTTTGCACGAGTAACAGCCACATATAACAAGTTACTCTCTTCTTTACGGTAACCTTTGTCACCTGGCGCTCTAAAGTCACCTCCTAACTTAACACTATTCCACTCTAGGCCCTTGGCCTTATGGGCAGTTGAAATAATCATGTCTGCATTTGATTCGGTGACATTTTTAATGGAATTTAGGATCTCCAATAAATAGTCAAAACCATACTTCTTAATCATCAAAACAAGTGGCCTAAATTCAGATCCGTCTTTAGAAAAAGCAAAACCAGCAAAATCTTTGTATGATTTAAACATAGCAAAGTCGACATGATTGGTTTTGCCTTTTTTACTTAAGGTATTGAGCGCTGAGATCTGTTTAGTTAACTCCGTACTGCCGCCGGAGAAGGTCACTTTCATGTTGTTGTCTACTGCCTCAATCATGTAACGCATTGCTTCGGCATTCGTTCTACAAATAATGGCATCTGGATGGCTAATACGGGTCACTTCACTTTGAATAGGATCAAAACCAGACAGCTGCATATCAGTTTCAACGTGCTTACTTAATATCGCATTGGCCACTTTGGCAATTTCATGGCCGAATCGGAAAGACTGTAAGATCGACGCCTTATTTGTTATGTCAATCTTCTCCATGGCGTTAACTGCACCACGCCAGCTATAAATAGACTGATGAGTATCACCTACCCAGATAATTTGGCAGTCTTGTTTTTGCAGTAAATCAATTAATACATCATTGGTATCTTGACTTTCATCCATAAGAATATAGTCAACACCTAAATCAGGTTCAGATAAAGCCCACTTCTTCAAATAGAAATCATGTGTAATAGGCAGTTTACTTCGCGCCTTATTCATATCATCTAATAGCATCTTAGCGTTCACTAAAGTATCAAATACAATTGCTTCACGATCAGAGTTGTCTATAATTTTTACTAAGTCGGCTTTAGGGATATGTTTTCTTTCAATTTCAATGCTATCTGAATAACAGTAACGATTCACAGTGAGAATAGCTAAATTACCCATCGCAAAGGCACTAATGCCGCCACTGCCTTCCAAGTCAAGATGTTTAGCAACCATACCGCCTGACAGACGTTTTTTAAGACGGCTTCTGTACTTTCTTCCTACTTCCGCATACGCCAACTGATGAGCGGTACGGCACCTAACTTTTCGCGACGGGAATATTTTTTGCGCTGCATCTGCAATGGCTCTGTTAAAGGTGACGTACAAGCCTTTACCTTTTTTTTCTGTCGCCAAGGCTGCTAATAAAGTGGTTTTACCTGTGCCAGCCCCAGCTTCAATAACAAGATCATCACTACTAAGCCCCATGGTTATGGCGTGAGATTGCGGTTTTGTTGCTGGAAAGCCACCTACTGTGTATTTTTTTACCGTCATAACTAGGATCCCTGGAGAAAGCGTGAAGACTTAATTTGATAACACATTAACACATAGTGCATGCATTGTCAATTGCTTCCCCCTAAAACGATAGCGCTTCCTGGTCTATAAGATCGTCTATATATTGCTTTAAAGTGTCGCGCACTCTCCCTTTTCTTTACTGTGTTAGTATATAATCATTAGTAACGACAAGGCGTTGAAATAGAACGCTTTATCTTTCAGTCCTATCACTACACGTAAACGAGAGATAATATGAGCAATATCACAGAGTTATCTTCAGAGCAGCGCAGAGTATTTGTTGATACTGTTCAGCTGTATTCTTCCATGATCGACATTAGAGATCAACTCGATAACTATCGCGGGGGGATGACATGGAAAACGGTTTCTGGAAAAGATTATCTTTATAAAACCCATGGTCGACGCGGCCAAGGAAAGAGCCTGGGTGTTAGAAGTGAAAAAACAGAACTGATACACGACAGCTTTCACGGTGAAAAAGAGCGCTTGAGCGTCAGCTTGACATCACTAAAAGAGGGAATGGTCAGGCAATCTAAGATGGCTGTTGCAGTGGGCATAAACCGTATGCCTACCGTTCCTTCTCAAATATTAAGGCTCCTTTCAAAAGAGAAGATCCTTGGTGATGGAATGTTTGTGTTGGGTTCTCATGCCCTTTATGCTTATGAGGCTGCTGCAGGTGTGTTCGTTGGTAGTGCGTTAATGGAAACAAGAGACATTGACTTACTCTATAACGTAAATAGTAAAATAAAATTATCCCATTCTTTTAAAAACAGTGGATTAATTGGACTACTGGAAAAAGCCGATAAAACATTCAAGCTGGCAGGAAAAGGTCATTACAGGGCAGTCAATGACGATGGGTTTATGGTCGAACTCGTCAAAATGGCTCCCGATCCTCCCTCTAAGGTTGAATCTCAGCACTTGGCTTCACCTTCTATTGGCGATTTAACAGCGGTTGAAATGCAGGGACTTAAATGGCTCAATAGTGCGCCGTTGCTAAAAAAAATGCTTATTGGTGGTGATGGCGTTCCACTGGAAATGGTGGTTCCTGATCCCCGCTATTTTGCATTAAATAAATTGTGGATCAGCCAAAAAGAAGACAGGGACCCAATTAAAAGGCCTCGTGATTTAGAGCAAGCGAAGGTTATTGCAAATATTGCCGTTAATTACTTAAATCTTAAGTTTGATGACTCTTTTATGAGGGTGTTTCCAAAAGAGATCCGAAACCTTATTCCTGAGCTGATTGCATTTGCTGAGCAAATAAAAGATCCTTCTCGAGAAAAATTGTTGAATGATCTCTTTTAAATGATTGTTCATCGATGGTCAAATATCCGATCCTATCTTTAAACCGATCTTCCATTGCGTTATACAGCTTCCTCATCAGCGCATGATACTGTTCAGGTATACCAGCGAGACTGCCGAGTTGAACGGGCATCATCATAATGCGCTCTCCGCTAAATGCTGGGAATACAAAAGATGAAGGGCTGGCTACCCTATTAAATACAGAGTTGAACATAGTTTTCGCACTCCAGGGCTGTTCTTTTTTATAAAATTAGGTGCACGCTTTCTCAGCGAAGCTTATTCCAGATCAAGTTTCTTGTCGGCAATCAATTCCAAGCGGTTTTTCAATAGATTCAGTTGTGTTCTATCTAGATTGTGTAAGCAACCACACATGGCATTTGTGCCTACACCCTTCCGCTTTTGAACAACACAATCATGATTACTACAACCAGTGAAGCCTTCAAATAAAATCTCCTGGACTGTCTTCCCTTTTAAGCTTACTGCTGATGATGACATTTTGGAGTGACCTTATACATATTATATAGTCATTACAATGTATCACGTTTCCGGATATTTGTAAACATCCTTCTGAAGTTAAGTATCATCTTCGGATATGTATTTCTTTTCTGTTCTTGCCTCTTGCTCTAGAGCAATCTTAACGGCTTTTTGTTGTAGCTCATGCCACTGCGCTCTTAGATCCGGACTCCAAGGGAGCGCGTCCAGAAATTGTTTAGCAGTCTCAAGGCAGCGTGCACTACGTTTTATTTGGTTGGCTTCACTAGCCTTTAACACTGCTTCTCTCCTTTTAAACCTACACATTTAGTTGTTCTGGCAAGTGCCACATCAAAATAATACTTCATACGTGTTCTCCATAAATCCCCTGTTTTAGCCTGCCTTCTTATTCTTCAACCAAATGGCTATTTCCCTTAAGAAAAGCTGCTCCGACAGCAGTTAACGTCTTTTTTGTTTCAGATTTTCCGTCATAAATAAAGCCAGCATTAACAATTAAACTATAAACAGTCGACCCTGCCCAGTAGCCCTCTTGCTGGTTACGAAGCGTTTTAACAAGAAATTTGCGTTTCTCCGTAGTGCTTGGATCTATTTCAGGGCCAAAGTATGAGCCCTTAAAAAGGCTTTCAATAAAATCATCGGTAAACGTGATGCCTGCAGCACTATCCATAATTCCCCTGCTTTAATTATTCTCTAATGGTTTGTTATCTTAAGTGTATGACTCACATGCCACACATGCCACACATGCCATGTGAGTGTTTATCGTGTTCCCTAGGACTCACTATAAATATCTACTTTAATGTCGTCATGCTTAATACTTGCATCTTCCAGGATCTCTACAAGCGATTCTAGTCGCTCATGGCTAAGGTTTTTGAAATTGAGTTGCCATCTCTGATACAGTGAGTATTCATGCTCACTACCAATAAGGCTAGGATACTTGTCTGCTGATTTATAATAAACAAGCTCCATCGTGACATCATGATCTAAATAACGAGCAAGCTCGGTCATTAAAAATCCTAAAACTTCTTTTTCGTAGTCAACTGGAATAACGCTACTCTCGACATAGGCATAAGTATCACTGCCATCAAGGTAGTCATCCCAGATGTTGACGGAAATTGATTCTAATAAGTCCGATCTAAAGTCTTTATTGATCTGCGCCTGTTCTTTAATAAATTTCTCATCATATTGTTGACGATATAACGCACGCCCAAAATTAATGACGATCTGCATTTTTTCTTCAGAAAGTTGTTTTAATATAGTACCCAACAATATACCGTCTGCCCTGGCTTCAAAGGCTATATCGCCATCAATACATGGCACCTTAGGTACAATTGCAATTGATCTTTCGACTAATTGTCCCTTTAAATACTTAATTAGCATTCCCTCGGCCTGCTTGTCTTGAACACAAGTGGTCTTTTGTATTAAATTATTTTCTGACATCCCATTTCACCCATTTAGTTAACTGTTTTTCGTTTCCTTTTTTATCCAAAAAGCAGACGCGCGTTCGAGTGCCTCTAGCTGTTCCAGATCTAACTAACTCATCCCACACCTTTATTATTTTGCACCCCTTTAAGGCCCAAGGAGGAATATGCACACTAAGCATTATCAACCCTTTTATTGGTGATAGGCCTTAACACTTTTTCAGATGCGGCGTGATAGTCCTCGTCATATCGCACTACAGCAACTTTAATGTTATCTATTGTGTCATGTGCAACAACACTGCATCTTGCCCATTTTGTTGAATGAATGTGAAATTCACAGCTACTCCCAACCGGAGGTAAACCCTCTTGCCAATAAGTGTTATCCATTGCTTCCACCACTGAAATTTGCTTTATGTCATCAAGTAGGGCGACCATTTGCAATTCAACGTCTTTAAGTGTGACTTGATACGATTTTGATAATTTACTAAAAGGCAGAAATACCTTTATTTTATTTTCATGAGCCATTGAGATCCGAATGCACTCTAAAGACATCTCTAAAGCAGCCTCAATACGGCTAAATACACCTGTCGGCACTTGCTTCTCGCTACACCAGGCATGTTTACAGTCATCTTCGCGGCACCGCCATGTGATATCCGAAAGCCAATGTGTTAACTGAATTTGAAGAGAGCCGCATGATGGGCAGATTTTTCCCTTATTTTGTTCGCGCACAATCTCGTAAAGAGATGAATCTCTACCTAGATTTTTGGTTGCACTGCACTTTTCACATAGGCAAATAGAACCACCAAAGCTGCCTTCAGGAGCCATCTCATTTCTACATCGGTTGTTAATTGACACCATCATTAGTCCTTTGAGATTTTTTATTTGTCAGCAATGTCGTGGATCTTCTTTTCCACCCAGCGCACTTTTTTCGCTTTTGTTTCGCTTTTAGCAACTTCACTTGTCGGCCTAGGGCAATCCATTGGTACTCGCCAAAACGTAACGATGCCAACTTCATAGTCCGCCCTATGTGGCACTACGTTATCGGTCTTTTTGCAACCAATAACCTGCACTATTCCAGGCGTCTTCATTACAAAAGGGCAATTACCACAGGTAACTTCTTTACGCATACATTCTCTTTCCATTGATTATTGTCAATTTAAGTGCTTAAGCGGCTGCTTGTCGCTCTAAAAAGGCTTGATATTCCGCTTCCATATCGTCACGGTTCACCCATGATGTCCGGGTATGGCCAGCATGCTTTCGTCCATAAATGACAAAACAGGAGCCGCGGGTATTACCTGTCATTGGATCACCCTTTTTAAAATGCCGATCGGGCTTGTCATTTTTGCCTTTAATGGTGAAATCTTCAGGTGCAATAAAACTGATTCGGCCATTGATAAAGATTATTTCACTGGCATTACCAAAAACATGATCACGGTAAGCATCTTCACCGTTGGGTGTTGGTATTAAAAATACCGATCTAAAACCACAACGCGCTTCATGCCATGCTTTTTCTAGCCACACCTTGGGTTTTGAGTATGGCGGATTGCAAAAACCATCACCTTTTACTTTATGCCAAGACTGCTTTAATGCATTCGTTTTTTCATCAAAAAACATAGGGCACTTTGTACTTTCACTGTCTGCGGATAGATCGATCTTAAAATCAAAATATTGACTGATCCAATAAAAGACGAAATCAGGTGTTCTTAATCTATCCCTTAGCGCTAGAGGGGTGTTACTTGATTCTTGCTGTCTTGCCATTATCTGCTGACCTTATCTATTTTCAAGGGTATTTGATTAACCCATTATACATGTAACATATATATGATACAAACCACAATAATCAAACTAGTGCCTATCTTTTCAGGAGAACATCACATCTATATAAGTTAAGTAGCTAAGACTTTTCCTATGATCCATCCTTATTTGGATAGCGTGTCGCCGCCTAAACACTCTAGATTCTCTCCGTTGACCAACTGTGAGAAACATGCAACTCCATTTTGTAATCTTTACCACATCTCACGCAACTGTTTGTCTCGCTAGCTTCGTTATAGAGGTATCCCTCACTGTTTTTGGCTAAATCAACGTGTCCACAATAAGGGCATACCGCGCCCTCATCGCTCCACCCTTCTGCTTCCCCACACTTGCACGACTCAAATTTATCGGTGCAATAGAAACATACCTCAGTCATGGCAACCCCCTAAGCTTCATATAAGTTGTACTTTAAACATATCTTGTGAATGGCAGGTATCGCCTTAAACGTATACAAATCCCCATCATACTTACCTCTTTGACGTATATATTTTTCACCTTTTTTGATTTTCCACCCGTTTCGTCTTGCGATGACAATTTCTCTAAGTTCTGCAAAAGAAAAACCAAAACCATTAATGCCTTCATTAAGCAGCCAGTCCGAAGCATCGCAGCAATATTCTTTTCGTGCTACAAGCGTGTTATTAGAGAGCATTTCAATCATTGAACTTCCTTTTGTGGATTGCTATGAAAGGCTATCTGCTATATTGCCGATCTTAATCTCCGTTTGTTCTTTTCTTTCCACTCGCTGCAGTTGATTGCGCTTTAATATGGCGTTAATGGCTTTTTCAGCCGCTCTTGCCTCTATACCGACACCTTCATCAAATCCGCCACTCATGGCGCTCAGTGTCTCCGAAACATCCATTAATGCCTCTAATTCAGTTATTTTTATATAACTAGCCATCATTCTCTCCATAGGGATTTACGCCATTCTTTGAAATTATTGGTTGCGTTATTTTTCAGGTTTGCCCGGCAATCCTGCATGAATATAAGCAATATGAGCATTATAACCACAACGTGCACAATACTCTGGCGTTGGTTCACCGGTATCAAGATCCATCATGCAACTGAGTTGATGGCCTTTCCGCCAGCACTGAAATTTTCTGAACAAATTGCCTAGCATAAGCTACTCCGAGTAACAAAAAAGTTTGATGCGCCCACCTCATCTTTTATGCTATTCAGCTTCGCCATGTAATCTTTACGAATGGCAATGGAGGCTGCAATCTCTATTAAGGTTGCTTCATCTTTAATCTCAAAATACCTTTTATACATAGTCATCTCCCGTCCTTAGTTGCCATTAAATTCATCCAGCTCAATTACCAATAAGCTCGTCAAATTGCTAATCCCAGCTTTGAATATCTGCATCTTCTTTGATACCACCAGCCACATTGTCTTTGCCTAGAGTAAACAAGTCATAACTACCGTTTTCGCCCGGTGATTTATATTGAAAAGGACGGTTCCACGGATCGTTAGGCACTTTTTTCTTTTTCAAGTAGGGTCCATTCCATGTAGGGACCGCTTCCGGCTGTGCAATTAGAGCGTTCAAACCTTGTTCTGTACTGGGGTAGTCGCCTGTTTCTAAATAATAGAGATCTAGCGCTGCGCCAAAATCAGCGACCTGTAAACGTGCAGAGTCTGATTTTGCTTTACCAACGTTCTTCATTACCTGTGGTGCCACTACGCCCATTAGTAACCCTAAAATCACTAATACGACCAATAACTCGATTAAACTAAAGCCACCTTGTGCTAATTTCATTGATCTTTACTCTCTTGTTGTGAATACATTATGTTTTTGCCCTTATGCTAGCTAGACTCTTTATCCTCACTGCTTTTTCCTTCAGCAGGATCTTTATCCAAAAATGACGATAAGTGCTTAATAACATTTTTTAATGGTGTACCTTTGGGGATGGAGAAATCTGCTGATTCATTCGTGCCTGTCTTGATTTTTATAACGGTTTTTGATCGTATTTGTGCAGCCATCGTCCACGTCCTTTTATTTCATTAATTAAGTGAGCTGATTCTGTCGATATCATAGCAGCCTGCTTTCCCTTCGAGCTGCACGACCGCGGTACCGCAGACGTCACGGGCTATCGATCGGGTAGCCGTTTCTTCTTTACTACCAAAATCATCGGTGTACATAACCGGTGTTCCTGGTGGGAACATTTTATTAAACGCATCTAGAGACATAATTATTCCTTTATTGATATTAAGATTACCCGTGGTTCATCCATTGTTCAGCTGCGTTATCTGGCTAATATCTTATATCATCATGATTACACGACAGAAAGTGTACGGCATATATGATACAGCGTCAAGGTACTGCTTATTTTCGTCTAAGCTTAACAATGATTGCTTCGCACACCGCACGCTGGAAAAAATCGTGTTCACGAATCGAGCCATTTGAATGAGGTGCGCATGACGCAATCTTTTTCCCTTCATCTGAACTTACCCATACATCATGCTTCTCAATAAGCCCAAGGCATTGAGAGCGCCCTTGCATGGTGTTTGCGGTGGGTTCGTAAGCCGAGAGTTGCTCAACAGAAGAGTCCATTAACGCCTTTCCATCACTGCCCTCCCAACCTTGAAGATCCATAAGCAATTGATGTATCTCCTCGTCCGTCAATTTTTCTAGCGGTTTATCGGTCATCATCCTTCCCCTGATTATAATTATTTTGCGAAATACCAATATGGCACATCAAACTTACATTTATATTTAGTGCAGCACGCGTTAATAAACGTATCGAACGTTACATCGGTGTCAAAATCTTCATCTATTTTTGGCCCGTTATGCCCATCCATACGTTCTAGCAACAAATAAAAATCATGCACAGAGCCGGGGGCATCCTTAAATCCAACACAAGCATATCGATCTTCATTTACTTCATTTTTTGCTAAGTATTCTTGGATCTCTTTTTCTAGCTGGTAACGATTTGGCTCTATCACCGTTACCAGATATTTTTTATAAAAAGGGGTCTCTTTAATTAATGAGCGTGTCGGATCTGCTATCTGTTCTGATAAATTGTTGTGTGTTTGATTCATTTTTTATTCTCGATTTACCGGTTCCATAACCATATTCACTTCCTAAATCTATCCATCAAATAATAGAGTTCCGCCCTCTTTTCTGAATGCATATAATGCATCGCACACAAAAACCGTCGTCCTTTCTTATTGGCTGTCCTATCAGCTTTTAACAAACCAAAACTTCGAAGGAAACCTTCTTCCGTATGCGAGTTTCGATAACCGGCATTTGCTTTTACCATTAGCTCCACCAGCATTAATCGACCTTCGTCAACGCTCTGCGTGAAATGGAGTTCATTTAGTGTTTTTTGTATTTCTTTATCTGGAATTGTTGTTTTACTATCCATTTATTTCCCCTGCATTAATCTCATTTTTACTTTTATGCTCAAGGGCTATCTTTTCAAAAATTGCGGAGAGATCTTTTTCAACTATCGATTCAATAACTTCAAGGCGCTGGGTTTTATTAATAATACTTTTGGCATGTTCAATGCCCTGGCCAACCACCATCATTCCCTCCTCTGACAGTGTGATTTTAAAATGAGATTTATTTTGATCTAATGTTAATGAGGGAGTGCAATAAATCCCAGTATAAATACCTTCAACTGAATCATTGATCTGCACGTTGGGATAACAATAGTCTCTAGCGGTAAAACGATAGAATCCTTCTTTGGTGTGTGCTTTTATAGTTCTTTGAGGCATCCATCCTTCACCGGGAACATAAATGAATGTAAATTCATCCACAGAGGAGACCTCTACATATTCAATATCAAACTTTTTAAATAGTTCAGCATATCGGTGCGTGTTCGCGTCCCTTATCACAACCTGAGCCTTACCCTTACCCTCATCCTCGCCATCCCACCCATATTTACTGAGACCAAAAAGCGCCATAAAGAGACAGAAAGCGCCTAAGATCGCTAATATTAGCGATCCCGCGTTACCTGTCAGGCCAAATAAATTCTTCATAATTCATGCACTCCTATCGTTAATTTGCATTTCCCGTTTCGCACTTGGTTTGCAATTACTCTAAAATCATTAAGGCAGCCGTTATATCCGGCAGCAAAATCCTGTTTTCCTACTATTGATGGCGCAGTAGGTAAATTATCTTCTATCGTTTTTGCAATTAGTTCAGGTAAAAAGCGTTTTGCAATTTGCTCGCACATCCAGTCATTATCTAAGGCATCTTGTTTTTCATCGAGTAGCTTTTTAATAAAACAATCTAATGCATATGCAGCGTTCATAATAGGCGCCTTTTTAGTTGGTGTTTTCATCTGGATATGTCGCAGTCCTCTCTTGTGCGGGAAGTGATAATTCACGAGCGATCATTTCCCTTCTTTTTGTTTCCAGCTCCGATCGCGTCTCCTTCGATTGGTTAACCGCTTTCAATTCCTGGATCCTTAGATAGTCAGTCCATCCATCGGATATAAGACCAAGCGCAAACACAGAAAGTAAAAATGTCCAAAAACCAGGCACAAACCGCTCGCCTTCCTCGCCACTACTGGCCGCGTCCCTTTTGTACTTGCAGTTATCACATTTAGATGTATCGTCCATCCTGATTTCACCTGCTTTTGTTTATTAGAAGTTTGCTTCTTTCATTATTTTCAAGAGGTGCTGAGCCTGCCAAACTGCATCATCTATCGCAATGTGCAGTCCTTTACGTTCCCCTCCATCAATATGGGGGTAACGATTTTTAACTGTTCGATAACAGCCGTCTTCTCGAAATGTCCAAGGCGCTTCTATATCACATGCCTCATACAAGTTACGTAGCGCGACATTGTCGGTGGCCGCGCCATTTCCCCAAAGTGTTAAATTACCATCGCCTTTGTGGCGTTGATGTCTTACCCACCCACAAAAAGAATGCAAGGCATCTTTAACATCACTGGACGCATCACTGGACGCTTGAGCTCGCACCGAATCATTTTGTTTCAGCCACCATTTGATCGTCCCCATATCGGCAACGGCATCAAGGTTGTGCTCTTCATAGCTTTCTATATCAATAGTTTGAAAAAACCGCTCACCCAATGTGCCTTCTTGCTCATTGAGGACCACGGCCCCAATTGCAGGAATGATTGGATTGGATTTCAAAGAGAGCATTTCTAAATCCACCATAATATGAGTAGTCATGAGGCAACTCCTTGTTGCTCATTATTCAATTCATGCGTTAGCTGTCCAGTCTTCCATGCCTTTTTAATGCTTTCTGGAAGAAGGTCAACAACGCTCGCGTTATATTCCATGTAAATGTCCAAGCACGCCTTGGAGGCATTCTTATCGTTCTTTAGCTGCTGCTCAAGCTCTGTGATACACACTTCCGCATCCATCAATGTTCGCAAATGACACGTTTTAATCTCGCCTGATTTTTGAGCTTCGTGAAACTGATATTGACGTTGGGCAGCTTTAACAACCGAGCTTGATTTAACACGGATACCAAATATTGCTGCACCAACTTTAGCTGGCCTTTCTAACAATTCAGTCATTTTTATCTCTATCCTTTATCGATTTTTTGGTATGACTTGTAAGGGGTTACAAGATCGCGTCTTCTTACACGTATTTAACTTTCACCTGTTTGACTATGAAGTTCACTTTTGTAATCGTTAATCAGTCTGCAAGCAGGCCTGGCTAATGCGGGATAGTTTTTAGTTAACCAGTTAACCGCATCATCAATCGTCTTATCTCGAAATTCAAATAGGCTGTGTTGCTCTGTTTGAGAAAATAGCTCGGCTGCTTTTGGCTGGTCGCAATTGCACTGTCTGCCTACTTGCGTTATCGATCGGCAATCCAATTCGTGCTCAAGACTTTGGATCCTGATAAATTCACGCATCTCATTGCTGTTGACCATCACCGCATCATGCTTCGCTTGAAGCCGCTCAATTTGTAGATCCCGCCATGCTAGCTCGCCCGCTATCGCTGCTTTACTATGAAGGCCCTCTCGCGTCATTGCATCTACATGCTTGGCGTAATGATCATCCATGGCCTCATCATCCCTGTCTGGGCATTCAGTCATCGCGCACGCTTTTCTAATAACTCAGCATTCAAGTAGGTGTGACCTAAGACTTCGATTTCAACACCATCAAAGTTAAGATCATGAAATCCCAGTGCCCTAGCCTCCATTGAGAAAAAGGACTCACCAACCCCCCAAGACTGTTTGAATTTATTGTCATTCCAAAATTCAATCTGAAATTTTCTTGCTTGAACTTTAACGATAGAGGTGTAAGACGGATCTGCTTTAAAGGTTAGGCCAACGATATCCTTTTCATAGACATCAATGTCATGTTTATCTTTAATGCCGACATATTGAGTTATCTCTAAATTGATCAAGTCACTGGGTGGCGGCGGCGTCAATAATGTGCATTCACCAAAGATGGCAAAACCAGTAAAAGTGGGGATCCATTGGCTACTTTCTCCGTACCATTGCTTGTTAGCCTTATCCCAAGCCCTAAATTTCTTTTCGATCACTGCCGTCACTCCATTGTTTAATGAGAGGGCTATTAAGCCGCTCCATAATCAAATATATGGCGAAGTGTACCTGGTATACGCTACAGAGTAAAGAAGTTTCTTCCTTTGAAATAGGTAAAGTGCTACTCTATAGAAGATAATCAACATTTTACGACACTTGTGCGATCACTAACTATTCACGCGACCTGTATCGTAGGATAACCATCTTATTATTTCATCATGGATAAAAAGACAATGATTAAAGCCAAATATCTTTTTCGCGCGATTTTAGTGCTTCTTGTGCTGACGCCTTCGTTCTCTGTTGGTGCTCAAGGACTCTCATCTTCAACATCAACAGGGAGTGTAGATCTAATTGGAGGCGCAGTGATTGGGAATCCTGCTCCACCCGTATGCATGGGGGAAAACGCACTTCAATGGACGGGCAGCAGCTGGTTATGTAAAGCCTTTATTCCACGCGGTAGCACCTCCGGCACTGCAGGTGCGACAGGAGCAACGGGAGCAACGGGAGCTGCCGCTGGCTGCTGGGCTTGGAAGGGAACTATCAAAGTGTGGGTCGCCCGTTGCTAAAAAGACAATAGTGCAGGGCTCGCCGATTTGATATTATTATTCAGGTGTCCCGCGTAGCCCTGGAGCTGGAATTGCCTGGTTTTCAACTTCCGTTCTTAAAATGGTTAGCAGTGGCGGTGCACTAAAGCTTAATCTGACTTGATTCCCGTGAATTTCTCTTACTTGTATTTCTATTTTTCCATTTGCAAATAACTCACCAACCGTCATGTCGGAGGGTAAATCGTTAGGGAAGATGGTCACTGATTCGTTTTCGCGTCGAGAGAGTATTAACATTTAGATCTTCTTTGGTAGTGATTATGAAAGTTGAGAATTTCAATTCACCCTATACTAATTCCCTCACTTTGTAGTGGTGCGATCTTGCTTGTAAGGGGTGCAAATGCGCACCTCATTTTTTTTCAGTTAATCAACCTTTCTTTTTTACTCGATAACAACCTGATTCAACATGATAAATGGTATATATCATGAATATGTTATAAGTTAGATTAAAATCTAAAATCAGTGGACAGTCCCGTTTTGTAGATTATATTATTCTTTATATTGTTATTCCTATCGATTGCTGCGCAAAACAAATCGCGCTCGGACATAAGCGTCTAGCTGTAGGGATCCCCGTCATTTAGGGCGGGGAGGATGTCAAATTGTTCGGGATAAGAGGGGGGTGTTAAAAAAAATCCTGGAGGCAGCTGTGAAACATTTCTCTTTTCGTGTTTTCTAGGCGGCTTAGCCGCTATCCTTTATTCGCCGCAGTAGTGTGTAATATCAAGCACCAAGTTACCTTCTTCATCGACGCTAATCTGTTCAGCTAAACACCCTAGTGCTGAACCATTAAACGTCACCTCTACGTCTGCATCATCATTCACCTGGCTTATTATATTTTTAATATCTTTTGCTTTGATGCTCATGATCTCTCCTTAGTGTCGGGATGAACCTCTCCGAACTTTCTCGCACAAAGATATTAGCAGGTTACAGGGCAATTGTCAACGCCATGCTTAGCAACTAAATTAAATCGCCTAAAAACAAACAACCTATACAATCCAGGTGTCAGTGCTCGTTCCTTACTCATACAACTGTCTTCTTTGGCCATTGTCTATATTCACGCCCGTTCAATTTACCGCCACCTTTGCCAATATTATTGCCACCATTTTGCTTAAACCAGATAGCAACATCTTGCTTTTCGCACGCTACAATCAGGTTTTCCGCCCATTGTGATGCCATCCTTCGATAACCGGGACCGCTCTCACCCCCAATGATCACCCAATCAATGCCGGCAAGATCAACTTCAGAGATCTCTTCAAGCAACGGCTCGGCACTAATAAAACGTATGCTTGCAGGAATTTTCCGAAGAATATCAACGCGAGGTAAGCCATATTTTTTATCTTCACAAGTAACACCAAGCCACACGTTGTCGTAGCCGTCACCCCAATCACTTGGCAGACATTTTTCAATTAAGGTAGCTCGTTTTGTAAGTAGCTGCCAATCTAGCATTGGTGTCGCCTTTATTAGTTCAAAGAGTGCTTCTCTAGCTCCCTTAGGTGCATCTTTGTCGCACCAATCCATCATACTGCCGCAAAAGACGCGGTGGCGAACACCTTCCTCTTCAGCCTGCTTATTCCACTTGATGACTTTATTCCAGTTATTAAATTTCGTTTGTCTTGGTTTTTGATGGGGCTCCCAGTACTCACCACCTGTTTCGGTATGTTAATAACATCTTGATCTTCAAAGACCAACATCCAATCCGTTTGATTAAGGTCATTATTCATAATGCGTTTACTCATCCTCACCAAAGAAGTTTGAAAAGTTTGGACTTGCCAACCAATTAGTGATTTTGCCTTTTTCATCTATTTGTAAATCAATGTAATCACCATAACTGCCAGGAAGAAGAGAGTTAGGTACATAGTCATTTTTTAAGGTTTTAATCTCATCAAAATTTTGATCAAAGAGTGTATAAGTGCCTTCATCGCAGACTTTCATGCTTAAGCGTCCAACACTCCCTTTGGGCCAAGCGATAATCGATGCATTATCAATGTCAATCGTGGCCACCCAGGTATCTCCTTCACGAAGCGGGAAGTCATTGGGGATATTCTCTTCTTCATACCGGACCGCCACTTCAACTTTTATATATCTAATGTCGACTTCTTTTTGTATCGTAATTGTTGTTTTCATGTTTTTCCTGTTTATTGTCCACGCCCTTACTTTTAAACGTAAGCTTCACTGTGCTTCAACTGTCACTAACAGCCAAGTTCCTTCATAAACTTGCTCGTGCGAGGTGCCCGACGGCCGTTACACCAGTTCATACCAACTTCATTAATAAAGCATTGCTCTAACTCATCCCAATGCGTCACAAGCGTTTCCCATTGCTCACTTAAGGCAGCTACTTTATTCCAGTGCTCTCTAATCTCCGGCACTCTTTCCAATAGCAGTAAACATCGATTTAAATCATCCAGATCGACAGGGTGATCTTTTCTAGCGGGCACATCAACAACAGCAGCGGCCATTGCTTTTGAGCTTGAATCTACGCGACCGGTTGCAAACCATTTTAAAATATTGTCTTTTAGCATTAACTTTCACTCTATTTACTTCTTCATCCCTCAATTTCAGCACCTCGCCCTTCAATATAAGCAACTCACTTTGCAATTGATTAATGTTCTCTCCCTCACGTTCCAGTTCAGTCCATCTGTTTGCAATAATTTCGCGATAGGATGAACGTGTCACTGGATTTCTTGCTCGTTCAAACTTGATAAACAATTCACCTAATGGCGTGTAATGGGCCATCTTATGCCTCCACATCCTTAATGCCGGTCATATGTGACTGCATGCAACCATCATTCATCGCATTAAATACCTCTGTCGCGGTCATCTCCTTAGGGATATAACCAAATACAAATTCTGCAATCTTCAGTACGTTATATAGGCCTTCATTGATTTTAAATACTTGTTTGGCTCGCGTATGAAAATCGGGCCAATCAAGATCTTCTGCCTGTCTTAATCGCTGAGTATCGCTTGCTACCATTGCCTTATAGTTACACGCAAGAACTTCAGGCTTGACTTCCCTAGCAACGCCTATGGACGTCAAGCCCCAAAGGCATAACCCGATACAGACTCGACTAACAATTGACTTTGAATCTAAGATAATCACATTCACCACCTTATGACTGGTTGCTCCAATTGGATTGTAACAGGTATAGGATACAATTAGTAGTGGCGAGTTATATTGTTATGTATGATCTTTGATTTATTATGGGTTCGGACTTGATGTTAAAATGGGCACAACAACCTTGTGACCTAAACGCTCTTCTATCTGCTCATGCGTGAGCTTTTGAGGCGTTTTCTGATAAGTGTATCGTTCAATCCATTCTAGCCGTGTTGTTTGACCATAAATTTGAGACTTGAGTCTATCGATCTCTTTTTGGCTTGAGCCACTAGCCTCTAGTTTAGAAATCAACTCTTCATTGTGTTCAATCTGTTCTTGACTCACTTCTTTCGCCTCTTTGAGCTGTTCAAGAGACAGGTGTTTTAGGTCACTCATTCATCTTCTCCAAAGATGTTTCATCTCGTCCACGATACCGTTTTATTGCGATATTTTTTTAGTTGCAACCCACACAATATGCATTTTCATAAGGATCATAATCCCAGGTGATCCGCCCACACTGAGGGCAGTTGCCTCTGGTTTTACCCGTCGTTGGCCGTGAGAGTTTAGGTTTCTTGATTTTAATGCCTGCATTAATGCTCATCGCTTTCATATCAATATTGTGTGCTTGAAAAGTGCGGCGGGCGATTTTGTCTATAGAAGCCTTAGAAAACACCGTATAACTTTCCTTATCAAAAGTAAGGGTGTCTTTAGAAAATACTGCAGCCTGTTCATAGTTGTAGGTAGCTTTTTGCTGTCCAACAAAGCTAATATCATTGCCGTTCCAATAACCCTTTCGCTGAACAACGTATTGGTCATTGGGATCGGTTAAATCCTCTTCTGGCAAATACTGGCAATCAACCGCCAGAATGCTGAGCACGTCCACTGCTGATTTCAATAGTGGAATGTCAGTATTTCTACTATTATGCATCTGCTGTGCTTGTTCTAGATCATACATCTCGAGACGCTCAAGATGAGTGCCGTAACCACTGCCATTCTTATTCCAAAATGCAACATTATTGCCGGTGTTTGAACGGCTATCCCGCAAGTAAAATACTCTTTCCACGTTATCGGTCCTTTTCGTTATTTGCCTCGTCTTTTTCCGGAAGGAAGTACCTCAACAATTGGGCACATCCAATATCTACTGAAACTTAACTCTCTCTACTCCCTTAACTGGATCCTTTTTATAAAAACATGATGCATCAGCTGTTAAAGCGTATAAGAACTGATATATAAGCTAAAAATGAATCACTATTCGTAATTTCCGAGACTACGCTATCGCGACTTGATTAACTTGCTACCCATTTTCCTTAAGCAATTTAAATGGCCTAAGAAAACAAAGGAATATAAGCGCAATGAACGCTGTGAATAAACCAGCACCAAAGATGACATGAAATATACCTTTTGTCTCGGCTGAACCGGTGAAGGCACTAGCAAATAATTCCCCCAAGTACACCCAATGATAACCCTGTATCGAATAAGGGTAAGGAACTGAAATCTCCAGCCCTGTCATATACACGACGATAAACACAAGTGTAGCACCACTTGAGAAGTCATTGCGCTTCATGCTGAAACTGGCTTTTCGCAAGTAAATTATTCCCACAATCATAAAGATCATTTTCACTGCACCTGCTATATCGTCTGGCATTAATTCAATCATAAGAACCCCAAAGTTAAATTACGCAATCCGGCCAAGCTGAAAGAAAGCAAGAAGATGTCTTTTAATGCTTCGAACCACCATGTCATGTAGTTTCACATCAACACTTTGACCAATAATTTCAGAGGCAATGGTTGTAGAGCAGTTTTCTAGTGAAAAACTTTCGCCAATGGTCATTAACCGGCGCATTAATGCTTCTGTTGGCCAATAAATCTTGTTGTTATCAATGATTGCCACACTATCTTTTGCCATGCGAAGTTGAGATTTTAAAATAGTCGGTGAATGACATGACTCACGAGTGATTATGCGAAGACGACCACACGCGATCCCATCATTGAGGGACTTGCTGTGAGTGACATCTCGGCACTGTGGCAGGTGCTGCTCAATAATATCCCAAATTGGTGTCTCTTGACGCTGCTGAGCTGCCTCCCAACTAAACGGAGCTGGTAGTGCAGTAAAAAACGAATAGGCACGCTTACGACTGGTCAGGCCTTCGTAGTCTCTCGCATCCGCCACCAACTTATATTCTTCGTAACCCCATCGACGCAGGCGAATACTTAATAGCTGATAGATCTCGGAGTTCATCCAACCCGGTACATTTTCAAAGACAACGGTAGGCGGTGCCAAGGCTTCAATAATGCGAAGGGCATCGTAGGTCATATCGACCGTACTAGATAAATCATCTTGTGAGCGGTCTTTTAAGCTTTTAGACTTCACGTTACTAAAATCATCACACTGCAACGAAAAGCTTAAATTTGTAAATGGACTGTCTGCCACACGCTGGGCGATCTGGGTCATATCAATGGTATTAATGTTTTCATTGTAGACTGCTTTTAAATTTGCCACATTAGCTACTGCACATAAGGCTCCTGTTTCAGACAAATCTCTTTTATCACGCGATTCTCTAGGTCGGTATTCAATAATTGAATGCACAGAAAAACCGTTGTCCTGCATGCTGTGCAAGTCCACACCTGAGGTGCAGGCGGCAAAAACTGAAAGTGGATCTTCGGCCTTTTTAGCGTTTGCTACGGCCTTTTGTTGGTGGTCTGTTAATGGACGGATCTCCACAAGATCAGGTGTGAACGTAATATGAACATGCATACAGTCTTGAGGAAAGGAATCATTAATGATTTGTTGGCCACTAATATCTAGCAAGGTTTCGATAGGATTATTGCGGCGGTGCTTATACGTTCGCGTATAGACTTTTTTCACCTTTTGTTGTTCCGTTACATCACGAACCCGCTCGATGTTAATGCCCTTGCCGGTACCTTGTGATATTTCTACATTAAGGGAGCCTGCTTCAAAGCCCATTAGCGTCAACCAATTAGTGCTCACAACAAGTTTTCTTTTGCCGTCACTAGTAAGCTTAAACGCGAGCTGTTTAGTCATCTGCTCAGGGATATTGAACTTCAATACTTCGGTGTTATTTTGTGTGCCCATGATCTTCAATGCTCCATATACCGTTTCATTTCACCGCCCACCCACCTGGCAGCTGGAATCGACACTCCGTTACCTATTTGAACATAAGCTGCGGTATCGTTGACGGGAAACTCATACCAATCTGGCACACCCTGAAGGCGGCCATATTCGTTAACAGAATAAGGTCGGACACCCATTTCAAAACGGCTGTCTTTCACAAGGCGAGTACTCTTATCTTTTGCGTAATGAGCCATGCACGTCGGCGCGACATCATTTTTTGCCGGATCAGAAATAATAGGAAGATCGCGATATTCACCATTCATTCTTGCTTTAATGGCTTTCGGAAATGTGATCTCAGGATCTTTTTCTAATATATCTGCTAACTTAATCGGTTTCGTTGCAGCGGGTTCCCGTAAGTTAAACGGACGACGCGTACCTATGATGAATAACCTGTCCCGACGTTGAGGCAACCAATGCTGAGATTGTATCGGACAAACCACTTGCACATAATAATCAGGCATTTTTGTCATCGCTTCCATGACAATAGGAAAAGCGCGCATGCCTGGCACATTTTCAATAACGTAAAATTCGGGTCTCGCTATCGCCAAATGACGAAGGGCATGTAAAAACAATTCATCCCCTGTTCGCGTATTATTTATATCTGCTGCTGTACTGTATTTTGTGCACGGGTAAGTAAAAATCATGCCGTCACAGCTATCTTGCTCTAACACCATTTGCTGACTAAGATCACACTGCACCATGTGGTCGCCAAGGTTATGGCGATAAGATAAGCAGGCTTTTTCATCCAACTCAAAGGATTGGTTAATATCAATGCCGGCTTCAATAAGTCCAATATCCATTAACCCCGCACCGCTAAAATAAGTGTTCACCGCAACCATGGTAACTCCTTTGAAATACCAGTTCTATAGTGTGTATTGTATATATGTTACACAGAATTGTCAAGTTAAAACTTAATCCATCACGTAATCTGTGGTTGTTAACAGCCTTGTCTTTTTTGTTACTTTTTCGCCAAAAACTAGTGTGCCGTCTTTACTTTTCTTAATCACGCTGACCGCCTTACCAAATGCACGCTGTGATAACACGCTGGCCGCTCTCTTGGCCGGAACGCGCTTTAGCAAAACACCGCATACTTTTACGTTTCGACGATCTTCAGAATTCACAATGATCGGCGTTTGGCCGCTTAGTCCAGACACCATTTGTCGATGATGTCCAACGATTAACACCGCTTCAATTTTGGTGCCTTTTGTCCAAGCGAAATGCCAGATGGCGGGATCGTATTCAGTTAAAATGATGGCAACCGCTTTATCTGGTGAGTTAACAATCACTTCAAATGTTTTGGCCATTTGGCCACTTCCATCGATATAGCGCTGAGTTCTCTTTCGATTGACGCCACTGCCTGCATATACAATTATTTTATCTGACAAATCATAGTTATTAAAGTGACAGCTTTGTTGTTTATTGTCCGGGGCTGAGTATTTTTTCAAGGTATAAGAAATGGTAGTATCGCGTGAAAATGCAGGGAACGACAGCATTGACAGCGAGATAATTAATAGTGAGTATTTCTTTATATTTGGGAGTTTGATTTTCATATTAATGCTTAAGCAGCTATTTTTTGTTTTAGATCTTTAATTCTCGCCGCCTGACGCTCTAATAATCGGATCCAGTAGTCCCGCTTCTCTCTGTCGCTTACTATTTTCTGACGAATGGCAACCATAATGTCTACTTGTTCTTTTACATGTGCATCTTCATCCACATTGAATTTGGCTCGCACCGCCTTTTGAGACTGCTGATACTTCAATATGCGATCCTGCATTGCATCTAAAAATAGATATGCACAGGAACTACTTTTTGTTAACCAATCATTCTTAGGAGGACGATCATCTTCATCGCCTAATGTGATAAACCCAACAACCATATTTGCAACAAAAATAGCGGCAGCAATAATAAAAAAACCAATCAGGCCCACTGCTTTATTAACAAACGAGACATTTTCCATTGGATAGTAGTTATATGTACCATACGCCAGCCCAAAAAAGACCAAACTAACCAACAGTAGCGCTACTCTATAAACATTTATTTGAACCATGATTCACCTCACTTATCGTGAGCGTATTATACATACACTACAAAGTGCTCGCAATGTTGTTAGATTCAAATATTGATATGTCACTTTATAGAAGAAACTCATCTTCTAATACTTCAGTTGGAATACGTTCATCATCCTGGTTGCTATCAGTTTCTATGTCAGAAATTTTCATATACATTAAGTTCTCAAGTTGACATCCTCCCCGCCCTAAACGACGGGGATTCCTACAGCTAGACGCTCATGTCCGAGCGCGAGAATGTTTTTTGC
>ENA-OSET01000497-OSET01000497.1-sediment-metagenome-genome-assembly--contig:-NODE-497-length-44146-cov-12.198779_pt1 | contig 44146 bp, 39 predicted proteins | sample MGYA00237882_ERZ534229 | MGnify/ENA primary metagenome ERZ534229 (study PRJEB26408, sample SAMN06266212) | sediment metagenome | isolation source: Hudson Canyon methane seep mesocosm | place...
AAAGACGTCGATTCGGCAATCGTGTCAATGAATCATGCATCGCCACATAACGTAGTTCTTGTTCCATTTCTTTGCGTACGGTCAAGTCGAACAACTGTATCAGCAGGTGAGATTGACCATTCAACAATGTCGGAATAATTTGATATTCAAACCACACTAGCTTGCCCAACGACGTGGTTATAGTGGCTTCACGTTTCTGCGGTTTATGATCTGTCAATGCAGTTAGGCAATCAGCTAACAAACTACACTTCTGCCATGAATCTATATGGTGAAAATTTTGCGCTAACAGGCTGTCCTGTGTAGTACCTAAAAATTTAGCATAAGCATGATTTGCCAGCACGCATTGACCATTAAGCTCATACACTCCAACGGGGATCGGTGAGCTATGTAAAATAGTTTCATTGAATGCCACTGCATCAGCAAGATTACGAGTGCGTTCAGCTATTTTTTGTTCCAGATCCAAATTTACCTTTGTCAGCGCACCGCGCGCTGTGAATAAGCGTCGTTGCATTTTGTCCATAGCGCCCATTAAGCGTCCCAATTCATCCTGTTTTGACTTTAATTCTTCAGGAATAACTAACGGTATGGCTTCCTTCGACTCAGCGGCAAATTCCAATCGTGATACAACAGCCGTCAATTGAGACAAGGGCCGAGACAGACTTCTGGTGATAACCAAATAAAATATTATCCAAAGCCCTGTTGTTTTGATCAATGAATTAATTAAGATGACAATAAAGCTGTACTTCACTCTATCAATTGCGATAGAACGATTGCTGTAGACCGTCAATTCGCCCAAGTCACGGATGCCTGTAAGGCCTTGTTTTTGTAAACTCGAGCTGTAAAATTGAGTATGCAAAAGCAGTTTGTTTGGATCCGTAAATTCTGAGCTAGGGAGCTCTCCAATAGCTGCAAATATTTTCCCGTTATTCGACGATATTTTCACTGCAGTGATAATCGAAGATTGGGCTATTCCCTGTGCAATGGTATTTAAAAGAGGTTGATCCATCTCCCACATAGCACCCGTTACAGCACCATTGAAGGACTGTCCGATGGACTTTAGGTCTTCGGAGATAGTTTGTTGAACCGATGAGTACTCTAGTGACAACTGGATCACCGTCACAGCCACAGCTAAGATAACATAGCCGCCAAAGACCAACTTGAACAAACGACCGGTTAAAGAGTGCGAGAAACTAAAAGGAGCATTGTTCATCTAGAAGTCAGCCATCCAATTTGCGTCATTTTCCGAGAGATAAGTCGAGAAAATTTGTTTGAAGGTTCCATCACGGCGCATCTCTTTAATTAGATTTCCCCAATCCTTGGCATCGGCTTCAGAAAACCTACTTTTAGCCAAAACGAGAGAGGCTATAATGCCTTTGTCAGTGGGTGCCCAGTCCTGGATCTCTACATCATTCTCGATATTGAGATCACGTAAAAACTTGCGGTATACAGCGGGAGGAGCAAACAATGCATCAATACGACCCAGCATCAGTTTATTGAATAGAATATCAATATTAACACTTTCCTCTACTCTCTTTTCAATACGCATCTGGTCAAGCCACTTTTCAAGTTCCTCGCCATGATCGAAGCTGCGAACGACACCGAATAACAACTGACTTTGATCCCTGAAATTTTCTGGTCCACGCACTGTTGTTCCGGCCTTTGTTTTGATCACTGCATAATTTTTGATCTTATTGTACGGAATAAACCAGCCAAAACTCTTACGTTGCTGATTTTCGATGCCGTCAACGGTCATATCCAAATTGCCCGTGGCGAGATCATTCCAAGTTCGTGCTCTTGGCATCACCTGGGTGATAAATTTGCATCCAGTGCGTTTGATAAGTTCGTCGATAACATCCTGACTGATGCCTTCACCTTGACCATTTTTATCGAAATAGAATAAGCCAAAGTCAAAAAAAGAAAGACTTATTGGCTTGTCACCACAATTAACCGGACCCGCTATTACTGTGGTGCTGAACATACTTACAAACAAGACTAAGCAACTAAGCCGCTTAATAATCATGGTTGAAATCGTCATCTGAAATTGACCATTTTTATGGTCTGCAGATGGTTTTTAACTTGGAACATAAATTAGACCTAATGTAACAGTGTATTAAATCGATCCAGCGATCCACTGAGAACCAAGGGAGCAAGCAACTAGATTATAGCAGTGAACGCCTTATAATTTTGGTGAAATTAACCTTCATATGCTCTGGGCCAAATATCACGCTGGCTGGCCTCTTGATTGGAGGGATTGAAATAGATATTGCATAGACAGCTTGAGTCCACCACACCAACTAGACAGGTTTCAATCGAATCAGATTCAGTCTACATTACTAGCTAAGAAGAGTTCTACCCGCCTATTTCAGCAGCGATCTAATATTCGACATATGGGCTTTTTTACGCTCTTTACGTTCTTCTGGATCCACCTTTGATTTTTCACTGGTCCAGATAAGATCTTCAGGTGGAAGTTCACGTAAAAAGCGACTTTCATCACAGGCTACTTTTTCACCATAACGCTTACGTGAATTAGCCAAAGTAAATACTAAGCTACGTTGAGCCCGGGTAATTCCTACATAGGTTAAACGGCGTTCTTCCTCAACATCATCTTCTTCAATACTGGTTCGGTGAGGCAGAATTTCTTCCTCCATACCAATAATATAAACGTGTGGAAATTCGAGTCCTTTTGATGCATGTAACGTCATCAAACTAACCGCATCTTCTTGGTTTTCATCTGCTTGTCGTTCTAATAAATCCATTAAAACTAAACGTGACGCGATATCACCAATACTTTGTTTCTCAGTATCTTTGTCAATGATACGAGCAACCCAACCTAATAACTCTTCCACATTTTCCATGCGTCGAATGGCTTGATTAGGATCTCCCGTCACTTCTTCTAACCATGCACGGTAATCAATTTCCTCAATCATATCCCTGATCGCTTCCAACAAGTCACCATTTTCAGCACGATCAGCAATATCAACCAACCATTTACTAAAGTAATCTAAATGCCCCATTGCTTTAGCACTAATCCGATCGGCTAAGCCCATTTCAAAACAGGCACCAAACATGCTTGTTTTACGTTCGGCAGCATAATTACCCAAAGCTTGTAAGGTAGTCGCACCGATGCCCCGTCTAGGCGTGTTAATAACACGTAAGAAGGCATTATCATCATCTTGATTCGCTAGCAGGCGTAGATAAGCCATAATATCTTTCACTTCGACACGTGAGAAAAATGAGGTGCCACCGGTTAAGATATAAGGTACATCATGCTCACGTAGAACCTGTTCAACAGGACGTGATTGATGATTACTGCGATATAAAATTGCGTAATCTTTGAACTCTGCATTGTGTTTTAGCTTGTGATAAAGCAGTTCAGACACCACTTTCTCTGATTCATGAAAATCATCACGGCAGGCAATCACTCTAATCGCATCGCCCTCGCCTCTAGCACTCCATAGCTTTTTGTCAAAAATATGGGGGTTATTACTAATTAACTCATTGGCTACTCGTAAAATTCGTCCCATTGAACGATAGTTTTGTTCGAGTTTTATCAGTTTAAGTCGCGGGAAATCTTTTTGTAATTGCACCAGGTTTTCAGGTCGGGCACCCCGCCATGAATACACTGATTGATCATCATCACCCACTACCGTCAGCCCTTCACGAATACCGACCAGCTGCTTCACCAATTCATACTGACAGCCATTGGTATCTTGATATTCATCAACCAAGAGGTAATGGATCTTAGCCTGCCATTTTTTTAATACGTCAGGAAAATCGCGAAATAAAATTACCGGTTTTAAAATCAAATCATCAAAATCAACCGCATTATAGGCTTGTAATGCGGCTACATAACGTTGATAAACCTTTGCGGCAGCACCTTGTATTTCATCTTCAGCAATCATCATCGCTTGTTCGGGTGAGATCATCTGATTCTTCCACTCAGAAATCTGCCACTGACATTGCTCAGCATGTTCACTATCTGCAGCAAAATCACGGCCCATTAAATCACGTAATACAGCGAGGGAATCTTGCTGATCAAAAATCGAAAAACCAGAACGGTAACCCAGGTGAGCAAATTCTTTACGAAGGATATTAAGACCAAGGTTATGAAAGGTCGATACCATCAAGCCGCGCGCAGAAGATCCTCGTGAAGCCATCATTTGGGCGACACGACTTTTCATTTCTCGAGCCGCTTTATTGGTGAAGGTAACCGCGGCAATATTACGCGCAGCAATGCCACATTCCTCAATTAAATAAGCAATTTTACGGGTGATAACACGTGTTTTACCGCTGCCAGCACCGGCTAAAACAAGTAGAGGTCCATCTACATGACGCGCAGCATCCCGCTGCGGCGGATTTAAATCATGCACTAATTAATTAACCCTAGTATCCAATCGTCGATAGCCAATAGCTTCACTTAAATGAGCGGTTTGAATATGTTCTGCACCGGCAAGATCAGCAATCGTCCGTGCTACTTTCAAAATACGGTGGTAAGCACGTGCTGATAAGCCCAAACGACTAATCGCCTGTTCTAATAATTGATAATTACTCTCACTCAATGTGCAATGAACCTCTATTTCTTTGTTATCTAGCAAATAATTGGCTTTATTAGCCCGTTTAATTTGTCTTTCTCTTGCCAGCAATACACGTTTTCTTACTGTGGCACTATTTTCTTCTTTTTCACCCTGCTGGGCAGGTCGTAACATCGATTTAGCAACCGGTGGTACTTCTAACAATATATCAATCCGGTCCATTAAAGGCCCCGACACTTTTGCCTTATAGCGGCGTACTTGATCTTCCGTACAATGACAGCGAACTTCTCCCAAATAGCCACAGGGACATGGGTTCATCGCAGTCACCAGCTGGAATCTAGCTGGGAACTCAGATTGATTCGCAGCACGTGAAATAGTGATCTTGCCAGATTCTATCGGTTCACGCAGTACTTCTAATACTTTCCTATCAAATTCTGGCAGTTCATCAAGGAATAAAACACCATTATGTGACAATGATATCTCCCCTGGGCGCGGATTACTGCCCCCGCCCACCATGGCCACTGCTGAAGCAGTATGATGAGGTGAACGAAAAGGTCGTTGTCGCCACTGTTCCACCTTAAACCCTTGTGACGAAATAGAGTGTACCGTGGCTGTTTCAACCGCCTCCTGTTCAGTCATCTCCGCCAAAATACTCGGCAAACGACTGGCTAACATTGTCTTCCCTGTTCCTGGCGGTCCAGAGAAAAGAATACTATGTGAGCCTGCTGCAGCAATTTCTAAAGCTCTTCTCGCATGTGCTTGGCCACGCACATCTTCTAAATCAGGGTAGTGACCATTTAATACTGCATCACTTGTCTCGGTAAGATCTAAACGTTTCTGCCCGGCTAAATGAGCACAGACATCTAATAAATGACCCGCGCCATAACTTGTTGCCTGTTCAATTAATGCTGCTTCTTGTGCATTAGCTAAGGGCAGGACTAAAGCCCGTTTCGCTGTCGATGTTGCCAAGGTTGTGGGCAGTACACCACGAACAGCTCTTAACTCGCCCGTTAAACCTAGTTCACCAATAAACTCTTTATCTGTTAATGCACTTTTAGGCATTTGTTCAGATGCCGCTAAAATACCTAAAGCAATCGGTAAATCAAAACGTCCACCTTCTTTGGGTAAATCGGCAGGTGCTAAATTAATAGTGATACGTTGTTGAGGAAAGTTGAACTGTGAATTCAACAAGGCTGAACGCACACGATCTTTGCTTTCTTTAACCGCTGTTTCCAACATGCCAACAATAGATAAACTCGGTAGACCATTAGAGATATGCACCTCAATCGTCACGAGTGGTGCATCAACACCTATTATTGCTCGACTTTTTACTGTTGCAATGCTCATTTGTAACCATCCTTGGTTGAAGCTATGTATTTAATCTCACCTGAAGTTGGGATTTAGCTTGTTAATTCGTCATTCCGGTATGCTTTTAGCCGGAATCTATATTATAAGTACTAGATTCCCGCTACCAACTCGCGGGAATGACAGGTTTAGTAAATCCAAATAACTTTGCCTCTTGCCTCCCCCTGTTCAAGTTAATCTAGGTATGAACAGCAATAGTCCGCTAATTGTGTCACTTTTAAATCAAATGAAGAGTCAGCGGGCACATTGAATGATTCACCACCTTTAATTGCAATCCACTCATCTGTTCCATCCACACGATATGTCAGCTCACCAGCCATGATTTCCATCAATTCTGCTTTTGCAGTGCCGAAGGTATAATCACCAGGCATCATAATACCTAATGTTTTTGTTGAACCATCAGCAAAAGTAACCGCACGGCTAGTGACATTACCATCAAAATAAACATTCGCTTCACGGGTGATTGTTACATTATTAAATTCAGACATTTTTTTCTCTTAGTTATTTTTTTCTAGTTCAGCGACTTTCTGTTCTAAAGCCTCTAATTTTTCACGAGTACGGTGTAAAACCTGGGTTTGAATATCAAATTCTTCACGAGTCACCAAATCTAATTTGGCAAAAGTAGCACTCATTGCAGCACGAATATTTTTCTCAACATCAGCTTGCATCGCTGTCAAGCCAGAAGGCAATGCACCACTTATGCTATTAGCAATTTCTTCAATTTTTTTAGGATCTAACATCATCATCTCCAATTAGTCATCATGCATATTCTACGGCATTGTTCATGGCACTGAAATGAAAATCAGTCTTGTTTTGTCCATAATACATAAAAGAAAGCCGCCATCGCTAGATCAGACAAAAACCAAACCATTGGTGAATATAAAAACAGCTCTACAATTGGAGTATAAACAAAGCTTAACTCATAAAGAGCCCCCTTACTACTGCCAATTAGCGTGATAGATTTAACTGCTCTGCCTTGTGTTTATTTTCCGTTAAATCCATATATTTCACTTATTGACTAACTATTTCTTGCTCAGCCAATTGTCTAATTCCTTGCCAATTTTCAGAGTGCCGGCAATCACGACTAGCAATGTCTCGTGCTGTAACACCTTTGGTCGTTTTTTGATCAAAGCGAGCACCATGTTTAAGCAATAATTCCATGATATCGATATCACAGAAATTAGCCGCTTTAATTAAAGGCAAAGAATCAAGATATGTTGTTAATAATCTTGGCTGAGCCCCACTTTCCAGCAATAACTTAACTATTTGTGGGCTGCGTTCCACTACAGCTCGATACAAAGGGGTAGTATAGCCTCGCCCCTGTGCATTGGCATCAGCACCACGATGCAGTAAATAATTAACCATTGTCGGGTTGCCGCTTTTCACGGCTAAAAACAATGCCGGAACACGCTGACTTCCCATCTGTAATGGACTAGCAAGATTGGCACCTCGATCAAGTAATAGTCTCACCACTGAAATATTGCCTGATTCGATCGCCTTAGCCAGTCCAACAGGATTATGGCGATCAAAGTTATTCATGGCATCTATCTTTTCAGCAATTAATTTAGGACTTTGCCAGCCTGCAATTAACGATGTTAATGATCGCCTAGCGCCTAAACAAGGTGTTGATAAAGGTGTACCGCCGCCAGAGGTATATTTTTCTCCATACGCCAACTTCATTCTGTCTAGGACATCACCTTGCTCATTAACCAGCTCAACATACCAATAACCTTTATCTATCTCAGTGAAAGTATGAGTAGAAAATAAAGTACCCTTGCGACTACCTTCATTGGGTTTTACATCCTTAACCAGTCTATTCTGATAAAACCATTTATGCCGTAAATTATCCGACTCTATATCCATTAAATGATTAAAATAATAATACGTTGCAGACTTGGCTAGAGGCTGTTTAATAACACAATCAAATGATCGATCCCCTTTCATTCCGGTACTTATCGATGATTCAAGTATTAGCCATGGTGCTTTACTTTGTTGCTGAAATTTTTCAATCAGATCAGCAGCAAACAAATTATGTTTGTCTCGGGCAATTTCATTAGCCCTTTTGCCTAGATGATCATTCATAAAAGGATTAATGGCTTTAAGCTTTGTGCCTCGTTGGAATTGTAATAATACCGCCACAGCCCATTCATTATCCTGTCTTGCCGCCAGCAATAATGGTGTATCCCCCAAGGCATTACGTTGCTGCCATTTCTGGTAGGTCATAATATTATTAATAATGCCTGGTTGAAAACGTTCATCCTTACCCTGAATCCACAGTTTTTCTGTTTCGGCGTATGACAGCATTGCAGCAGTTAACTCGGCCATCCCTTGTTCAGCTGCAAGGTTATAGGGTTTAGTACCATCATTGCCTCGTATAAATGGGTTAGCACCACTATTTACTAAGCTAATAGCACTATTTTCTTGATTGAGTTTTATTGCCTCAAGCAACGGTGTATCACCGTGTTGATTACGCCGGTTACGGTTAAAATGGCCTGATAGTTTGGCGACATCCCCCACTCTAATGGCATTAGTAATATCATCACTATACGCAAGCGATGTATCCCTTTCTTTCTGCCAATAATTATTCTTTAACAGCCACGTTTCAACCATAAAGTCTTGTTCAGGAATTAATGCTTTTGCACTATTTAAGATAATGGTATCAAGCACGTCTTTTGGTTTGTGCCAGCTATTAGCCTTATCAATACCCACTAATTGAGCTTCATCATTATCGTTATGGGCGATTTTAAAGCGTTCTAATAAACACCCCTCAGCCCACACTTGAACTTCCCATTGGCCTTTTCTATCCCTTAATAGCTGCTTCGACCAAATAGGAAACTGATCAAAACCTAAAACAAATTCCTGCTCTTGTACTGCCTGATTATTAAACAGCCAACGATGACTCACAGTTTGATCTGCACCGCCGATAACCGTGCTATAAAAATAAAGTTCTTGCTGGCGCTGCCCCAGAGATTGAATATGATCGACCGGTGCAGAATCAACAATCTGACGGCTAAAGACTCCATTTAACAACATTGGTTGGTGACTACTTCGACACTGTGTTGCATTGTTGCTAACGGCTGTAGCCACTATTTTTGGCTGATGATAATCATGATCACGATCAACAGGTAAGATATTCTTAATTTGTTCACTAACAACATGTTCGCTATCAAAGGTTGGCAGGTATTCACATTGCGGCATATAGTTGCCAATATTGGCATAATCTGTTGTTTCGCAACGCCATTTCAACATACCCGGAACAACGGTGGGAATAAGTCGCACAACACCGCCATCAACGCCTGTTTTAGCATCATAACTCAGTTTAATGATGCCATTTCGTGTTATTTCAGCACGTAGTAAAGCATGATTAGCATAAATTTCAGGAGAGCCTAGACCTACATCTTCATTGGCACTAGGCAATTTTCCATGTTGATAATAAAACGCTGCCGTTGCTTGTTTTAACATCACTCCAGTCTGGAAACCTTCTGCAATAAAAGCCGTATTAACAATGCCTTGCATCGACTGTTGTTTATAGCCCCAAAAACCAACCATAAGGAATACGACAATTAAGGCTATCGCCCATGCTCTTGTCTGATTTGATTGCTCCATGCTCATTCCTTTTTATTTTTACGACTCTTATTTCACTTCCGTTTTCGGTGGTAAAGGTGAGAAATAACCAATGACCAACATTAATCCCCCTACAACTAAAAATGAAACAATACGTGAGATAGAACCGCTTTCTGCTAAATCAACAAAGAAAAGTTTCACTACAACCAAGGTCAATAATCCAGCCCCTGCAAACCAGAAATGTCGTGATGTTTTTCTAAATGCTACCGCCATCAATGCCATCGCCACCAAGCTCCAAACAATTGACGTTGAGGTTTGGAATACACTTGAATTCATCATGCTGTAGTCTGAATAATTAACACCAGCAAAGCTGTGAACTGATCGAGCAATGACCACATTCAACCATGTAAATGCCATTACTCCAGCTACAGTACCAATGAAGGCTGGTGCGAATGAAAGCCACTTGGTTTCTTGTTGTGTACTGATAAATCGTAGCCAATACACCATCACTACTGCAGCTAGTGCTTGGCTAATGTCTAGAGGATTTAATACCGGTATATATGACAACGAATTAAGCACGCCATCTTCATCAATCACAACAAGCTGCCAAATTAACAGACCTAATATGACCGGTAATAAACCTAGCCAATAATAGGCATATTGAAATTTAACCACTGGCCACTGAACTTTATTTCCCCAACGAATCAAACTCCAGACAATCAATGCCAGCGTTACACCAACAATACTATCTACCCATGTATCGTTAAATTTAGTGATACCTTCTGCCCAGTCGCCTATTGCCCACACTATGATGAAGGCAGCAATCCATACACCAGCTGCATGCCAAGTATTTTCTAGCCAAACTTGCCATGCGTTTTCTTTACGTTTTAATATTAAAATATGGACAAATAGTGCCACGGGCCACACGATAGTCCCCCAATACGACATGGGATTATCACCTGAAGAAGCGATCAGGCTCCAAAGCATGGCAATCAATAGTAGCGGCGTAAATAAAATTAACGATAAAGATAGTTGAGGCCATTTCAGTTTATAGCTGCTAATAATTTGAGCCAAGGTGCTCAGTGATATAAATAATATCGCTATTTTTTCTTCATAATGGTTGCCTAAATAACGATCTATTTCCATTAGCCCCGCCATAAACCACCATATTAAGCCCCAGACAATCATCAATATTGATAATTTAAATTCAAATGAATAGGCTGTGTTTTTGTTTCTTTCGTACAAATAGGCAATAAACAAGGCTGACAAACTGACCAATACCATACCGATATAAGCGCTATTGATCATAGCCATACTGCCCGGTAATTTGGCTTCTATCGACTCGATGAAAATAATACCAGCCCCTACAGACAGTAATAAACCAAAAGCACGTGGCACAAAGTGGCCTTGTCTTAAACCCACCCAAACCAAGGCGGCACCTTCTAGTGACCACACAGCAGCGGTCCAGCGGCCATCAAAATATAAAGGAATAGCTAAACTGGCAAAGGTAATACCGAGTGCTAGAAATGACTCTGCTAATAATCTAAAACCATTTTTTTCAGGTTGCCATAACAGCTTAGCCAAGACTAAATAAATACTGGCCATCGCCGCAGCGGTAATCGCTTGACCATATTCAAATTGTTCAACTAACTTACTTTGCAAAGCAAAGACAATCAGAGGCAAACCAAAAACAAGTGAACCATCAACATAGCCTTTTAGCTTTGGTGCTTGTTTAAAGGCAAACAATATCGAAATAGTTAAATAGAACAAATAAAACAGGATCAAAAATGATTCAGTCGAGGCAAAAAACTCAGGCTGATAAGCTTTGAATCCCCATGCACCACTAATAGCAAAAGTGAAGATAAACCCCACTAAGTTTAAAATGCGCCATGATTTAAACCAGGCTATACCAAAAATACCCGTATTTAATAAAGCATAATATGAAAACAAGGTGATGTGACTACCACTAGCTGTAGACATTAAAATAGGTGCTAAAAAACCGCCGACGATACCAAATAATGCTAAGGATCTCGCATTTTGTTGTACAGCCAAAATACCCGTCAGTACCACTAATAACAACATCATTACCATGCTGAAACTCGCTGGTAATAAATGATACAGTTTACTGGCTGCAAATACGGTGAGATATAACATGCCCAAACCAGCACCTTGCAGTATCAAACCATAGTCTAATTTTTCTAAGCGTAAACGCCAGCCAACAACAAGCAAACCAATACCTGCAGCAATAACAGCTAATAAACGTAATTCAATTGGAAATAAACTTCTGTCAGCCGCATATTTAAATAAGAATGCAACACCAAAAAATAGCACGATAGCGCCCACTTTCACCACCACATTACCTTTAGTAAAAAAGTCTTTTAAGGTATCAAGCAGCTTGTCGGTAAAGTGTGGTTTTCTAGCTGTTGTAGCTTTACTTTCTTGCCAGCCATCACTATCCCAATCGGAATTAACTTTTTTAGGTTCAGGTTTTGTTACCTTAGTCTGAATATTTAAACCTCTAAGTAGCTCATCAACTTCAGCTTCTTCTACGGTTTGTTTGACTTGAGTACTCTGTTGTGAAAACCCTGTTGATTCTGCCTTAGCTATGGGCTGCTTCACCGGCTCTGACAGTGGCGATTCTTTGCTCGCACGTGAAGCATTGAGTAACTTCATTGTTCTAGCAAGTTCTTGCTCGAGCTTAAACATGCGCCCTTTTAGGGAGGCGATCATGCTAAATGCCAAACCAATAAACAGACCAGCAACTAAACCTTCTTCCTCAGCCATAACGCCACCGATAAACAAGCCTAGAACTACTAAAATAATGGTTACCATTCAATCATCCTTTAAACGAATATATTCACATTAAATAACAGCATAACATTTTGTTGTAACAACATTTAGTTACGCTCTACGATAGTTTATTTGCCAAGGTGACAGACAAATAAGGACTGGGTTATATTGTCATTAATAAGTCGATAAGGAATTCAAATCATGAAGTGGCGTAATCGTAGAGTCAGCAGTAATATCGAAGATAAACGTTCCAGCTCAGTTGGCAGAAGTCGCGGTAAAAAAGGCGGCATTGGGGTTATTTTAATCGCCTTGGCTGCTATGTATTTTGGTGTTGATCCACAATTAATCATGACGTTAATGGGGGGGCAAACAAATGGCCAAAACTCAAGTCAAGTCGATGCAAATTATAAACCCAGTGCTGAGCAACAACGTCTGGCACAATTTACTGGTGTCGTTTTAGCCGATACCGAAGATACTTGGCACCCACTATTCCAACAAATGGGCAAACGTTATCAAGAACCCAAACTCGTCTTATTTACTGATGCCGTACGCTCGGCATGTGGCCACGCCCAAGCAGCAATGGGTCCCTTTTATTGCCCCGGTGATCACAAGGCGTATATTGACCTCGGTTTTTATCAACAACTCAAAAACCGCCACAATGCACCCGGTGACTTTGCCCAAGCTTATGTGATTGCCCATGAGGTGGGTCATCATGTCCAAAACTTACTCGGTACTTCAGGACAAGTTCAGCAAGCTAAACGAAATCTGAGTAAGGAAAAAGCAAATCAGCTTTCAGTCATGTTAGAACTTCAGGCTGATTGTTTCTCTGGTATCTGGGCTCACCATACTGAAAAAGCCAAACAGGTACTTGAACAAGGCGATATTGAAGAAGCACTCACAGCAGCGAGTGCAATTGGTGATGATCGCCTGCAAAAACAAGCTCGGGGCTATGCGTCACCTGAATCATTTACTCATGGCACTTCTAAGCAACGGGTATTTTGGTTTAAAAAAGGGTTAACTGAAGGGACGATTGAAAGTTGCAATACGTTTCAAGCAAGTAAACTGTAATGTAATGACCTCTAAAGCTGCTTAGTCAAGGTCATATAAATAATGTTATTGCAGCCCATTTTTCTGGAGCAAAACAATGATTGAATCCCCAGTGACTGAATTATTAAATTCAAATGCTATTCCATTTGATGTGGTAACCATACCGCTTAGCGAAGATAAAAAACCTATTCGACATTTAGAAGAACTGTTGCAATCTGAAGGTCGCGATCCTCATTCTGTGGTGCGCAGTATTTTATTTAAAACACCCTCTGATGAATTTGTTTTGCTTGCTATTGCTGGTGCTGGCCGAGTGGATTGGGCTACCCTACGTAAACATCTTGGCGAGCGAAAGCTCAGAATGGCTGAATTTGATGAAGTTGAACAGGCGACAGCTTATGTTGTCGGTGCAGTACCGCCTATTGCCTTACCTAATACAGTTCGTATCGTTGTCGATGATAGCGTGCTTGCTTTTGACACTGTCATCATCGGTAGTGGCGTATTAGGTTATGCCTTGTCATTAAACTCTAAACAATTCTTATCTCTATTAGCTGATGCTGACCAAGGCGCATTTAGCAAACAATAAACTAACTGTTTTTCTGCAAACAATATAGTTTCTCAAACTTGCCAGAATAATGTTCAACTTGAGTTTCGTATTGTTCACTCCACTGCCAACGCTGCGAATGGAACAGAGATAACATGGCAGCAATGTCACAGTGAAACGGTGGCCCGCCCTCTTGATCCGTTTGCATAAACTGAGCAAATAACTGTCCCGCTTGTTGCAAGCAGTTATATAAACGCTGTTCATAGTGTGACCATAATTCAGGCTGTAATGCACATAAGCTTGTTTGTTCATAAATAGCATTAAAAGGCCGCTCTGCTTGCCACTGCAAAAAATCTGTTTGGATTAACTCGGCCTGTAAACCTTTTGCGTCTAACATCGCTCTGAGATTATCTAATGGACTAGGTGCTATATCAATGGCAACAACATCAAAGCCTTGCTGTGCAAGTGTCACCACCTCATAACCATTACCGCAGCCAGGAACTAATATTCGGCATGGCTTTAATAATTCAAGTTTTATCCAATGCAATAAATTAGCACTTGTTTCACCTCGGTCCCAGCCTGTTTGACCTGATTGGTAACGCTTTTCCCAACTAATATCCATGCTCATTCCTCATCACTCAATGGGTCTTCCCGACTATAACCATCGTCTAACAGAGACTTTATAGTCATGATATTGCTGACCAAATTTTTGCTCTAAAATAAGTTCTTCAGGAATAATTTGTTGGCGGGTTAAAACAAATATAAATAAGGGGATGCAGGCAAAAGGTAATAGACTACCAAGGAAAACACCCCAGCCGACAAGTAATAGCAACAAGCCCATATACATGGGATTTCTTGTTAAACGATACATTCCCGTTGTCACTAATGTGCTTGCTTTTTCAGGTCGTAGCGGATTGATTGAGGTATGAACACGAAAAAACTGCAGTAATGACAAACCGTCAGTAAATAACGCAACAAACATAATAACAATACCAAATTGATTCCAAGGTGCTGAAATCAATTCAAACATTGGAAAAAACCGATGAAAACACCACATCAGACCCACTGTCAGCAGCATATATATCGGTGGTGGGATTTTTAATTTAAACATAGTTTCATCTCAAGTCTTAAGCTAGTGATGATAACCACTCACCATGATGCAATGTGTAATTGCTTTTATTATCTCGGCAATGGTGATCGTTGATTACATAAAAGCTATGACTATCAGCCCCTTCAATAATATTTTCTCTAAAATAAACATATTGATCATCCATAGCTAAATTTGAACCATCTGAAATGGACTTAAAACTGACAGGATCTGCATGCTCAATAAGCTTATCTGCAAAAAACACATTTTTTTTATCGCTAATATAAATATCACCCAATAATTGTGCCTCATCGCGGTTAACATCTAATGCTTTGCCACTGCTATAAATAGTGTCTTTATCTTGAGCATACCATGTAGAGAGTAATTCAAAACTAGGTGCATGAATACCTTTAATCACCTCTTCATGTATATAAACGAAATTATTATCTTTGGCATCATTAGGCGCTAAGACATAATTAGCTTTATTTTCTATATAAGGTAATGCCATGAAATTCATCAATAACAACAAAGGTTTTTGGATCTGCACCATTGACCTTATTAGTGCCAAAATAAACACAATTTTTGTCCTTACTAAAACGATTGTTTAATTGCGCTAAAGAAGTCGTCAATACCTGATACGTATCTGGATCAGCATCAGCAATAATTTGCATGACATCAAAGACATGAATTTTATCCTTGGCATGCGTCTGATCAATAATGACAAAGCTATCTCTATCTATCACCTCATCAATTTTATGGTGTTGGAAATAGAGCTGTTCACCTTTAAAGTGATAGCCCATTTCATCCTTGAAATTCCCCATTATATTCCTTAATTATTTCCCGCCTAATAAAGACCCCAATAAACCACGAACCAATTTACGGCCAATTTGGCTTCCCACTGTACGCATGGCACTTTTCAAAAACGTTTCCATCACGGATTGCCGTTGCCTTCCCCCTGAAGAACGTTCATTTTTTTTACGCTCTTTCTGTTGAGCGATAGTCACTTCTTCAGCCTGTTGCTTTTTAGCCAGTTCCTCTGCACGTTGTGCCAAAATCTCAAAAGCAGATTCTCTATCTATTGTTTTTTCATATACACCCGCTACTAATGAATTAGACATCAATACCGTGCGTTGATTGTCATTAATGGGGCCAATTTGGCTTTTCGGTGGTTTTATCAATGTTCGCTGAACCATTTGCGGTCGCCCTTTGTCATCTAACAGTGATACCAAGGCTTCACCTACACCTAGTTCAGTAATCACTTTTTCAGTCTCTAACTCAGGATTGTCACGAAAGGTTTGTGCTGCCGCTCTTACCGCCTTTTGATCACGGGCAGTATAAGCACGTAAGGCATGTTGGATACGGTTACCCAACTGACCTAAAACACTGTCAGGAATGTCCGTCGGGTTTTGGGTGACAAAATAAACACCAACCCCTTTTGAACGGATCAAGCGCACCACTTGTTCGACTTTATCTAATAATATTTGTGGTGCACCTTTAAATATTAAATGAGCTTCATCAAAGAACATCACCAATTTAGGTTTATCTGGATCGCCAATTTCCGGTAGTTGTTCAAATAACTCTGACAGCAACCATAATAAAAAGGTGCTGTATAACTGTGGCGAGTTCATCAAGGTATTGGCTGCCAACATATTAATGATGCCTTTCCCCTCTGCATCCGTTTGCATTAAGTCATCTAAATTAAGCACCGGTTCAGAAAATAGTTGATCGCCGCCTTGATCTTCTAATGAAATCAGACGGCGTTGGATAGCCCCCACACTTGCCGCTGAAACGTTGCCATACAAGGTGCGAAACTCTTTGGCATTATCTGATACAAATTTAAGCATCGCGCGTAGATCTTTTAAATCTAGTAATAACCAACCATTGTCATCCGCCACTCGGAAAACCAGTGATAATACGCCTTGTTGCGTATCATTAAGGTTTAATAAGCGAGCTAATAACAGTGGGCCCATATCAGAAATAGTCGTTCGAACGGGATGTCCCAGCTTGCCAAACACATCCCAGAACGTAGCGGGGAAAGCTTGAAAACTAAAGTCATCTAAATGCATGATTTCAACACGTTCAGCAACTTTGGGATGTGCTTTCCCCGGCTGTGTAACACCTGACACATCACCTTTAATATCGGCTAAGAATACCGGTACGCCCATCTCGCTAAAACCTTCAGCTAAACCTTGCATGGTAATCGTTTTACCGGTACCGGTAGCACCTGCAATCAAACCATGACGATTAGCCATTTTTGCTAATAACTCAATGGCTAGTTGATCAGCCTGACCAATGAAAAGTGTGTCTGTCATTGCAACTTCCTGTCTGAACTTAAAAGAGTAATAAACACTTTAGTTCAGTTTGACTAATAAAATCAATTTAGGATGTAGGATAACGATCTTCATTATCGATAATAGTGTTAAACCAGAAAGTCAGCTAGTCTTCACTAAGGCTCCAATGGATCGACTTATTATTAGCCATTAACCAAAAATGGATGCTGTTTCATCGAGGGTTCTATATCGGTTAAGACCAGCCGCATATCATGAATAATATGTTGCAGATCAGTAGTTAATTGAAACTGAGCAGATCTTGGTGATATTCGATACGGCGCACGTTGACCGCGGTGTTCAACAGGCAGGCCTATCTGCTCAAATGCAACCCCCATCATTCGTAGTCTTCTTGCTAGGCGAGTTTCCATCATCACAAACACATTATCAAAATGATGATGTAGTGAGCCAGCAAAACAGGCCATAATTAAACCATAGGTAATTAATGGGTACTGACTTACTTGTTTCTTTTTACCTGGACTATGGACTAAACATGATTGAGTTTGATCAGCGCACCCTTTTCTATAACGTGCCCGAACAGCTAATCTTGATATTTCAACACAGCTATCAGCAGGAAAAGTATCTGGACTAGAAGCCCCGATATAAAAGCTGTCACCACATATAGATTCAAAAGGTAACGTGTGATTTCCATCCACCATCGCTAAACGAACACAAGCAGCAAACTCCTGACTCTGTTTATGCCTGAGTAAATAATGCAATGAATTATCATCAAAATCATCTCTTTCTAAGTCATCAGAAAATTCTTCTGGGTTTTCATAGCCTAATTCTTCACAATAGACTTCATAACGAATTCTAAAGGCGTGAGCTTGTAGTTCCTTAGTATTAGCAGGAATAAATTCAAAAAATTGGTGAAAAGTAGTAGCGAGCGTGCATTTATCTTCCATGATAAACCTTCCTTGGTTAGCATTAAAGTTCGGATTCCTATCCTGTCCCTGACTCTAGCAAAGATTTATAAAGTAAGTCAAATCATGACAATAACTTAATCTCCTTTGTCGCTTATTATTTCTGTAAAATTCTATATAACAACAGCATTCTATTTTGATAAAGAATCATTGTAAGTACGTTAGGCCTATGGTTTTATACCGCTTGCTTGTTATTGAGGATCAACAGCATCTAATACTGTACGCATATTATTAATAAGCTGTTGCAAATCATTACTTAATTGATATTGGGCGGAACTTGGTGAGATTTTATAAGGTGCTCGTGAGCCACGATGTTCCACAGCAAGACCGATCTGTTCAAATGGAATACCAACAATGCGTAAACGTCTGGCTAACCGTGGTTCCATCATAACAAAAACATTATCTAGGTGATGATGTAATGAACCTGCAAAACACGCCATATATAAACCATAGGTAATCAAGGGGTAATTGCTTCTTCTTTCATTTGATTCGGCTTTTGGTGTGTCGATTGTAAAAGGTCTATTTTGCTCGCCACTTCGTTTTCTAAACTGTGATCGAACTGCTAGTCTTGAAATTTCAACTGAGGTATTTTCTTCAAGGTCGGCAGGACGAATGGTTTCATCATAAAGCTTATCTCCACACGTATATTCAAAAGGTAAACACTTATTAGCATCCACCATAGCCAAACGTACACAGGCGGCAAACTCCTGACTTTCTTTATGTCTCAGCAGATAATGCAATGAATGTTTATCAAACTCATCTTGTTCAAGATGATCTGCAAACTGTTCGGGATCTTCATAGCCTAGTTCTTCACAATACACTTCATAACGAATTTTAAATGCTTGCTCTTGTAATGCCTTAGTGCTTGCCGGGATAAACTCAAAATAACGATGAAATGTATCCGTCAGTGTGTCTTTTTCGTCCATGATAATACCTATCCTTGTTTTAATAAAAGATTAAAACAGAAAAGGTAAATACGGGTCAAAGCAGATCAGATGCTTGTGTGTTGTGGCTCACAAAAGTAGCAAACTATCGTTTTTATCTAATGTCATATCGCCAATTTACCGATAGACTAAAAGGTTGTGCTCAATATTCTTATTTCAAGCTAATAGCTTTGCTAAGCCAGTTTCACGTTGATGTTGCGTTGCCAATGTTTTGGCTAGAATAATTTCTGTACTCAGTAAACTAAGCTGTTTTTTTGCCCGTGTAATCGCGGTGTATAAAAGTGATCGATTTAATAAGGCACACTCTTGTTCTGGCAATAAAATAGTCACATTATCAAATTCAGAACCTTGGCTTTTATGTATTGTCATTGCAAACGCAGTTTCGTGAGCAGGTAAACGTGAAAGTTCCACCCAACGCACTGCATTATCCACCATAAAGCAGGCGCGTAATTCACCGTATTGATCAAATAAAATTAGTCCCGTATCGCCATTAAATAAACCTTGTCGATAGTCATTTTGTACTACCATGATAGGGCGGCCAGGATAAAAATCTTGATGTGTTTTCCAGCCTTGCTGTTGTAGTTTTCGCTCTAGCAATTCATTCACCGAAGCAACGGAATGAGGGCCTTGTTTCAATGCACATAAGACATGATATTGCTCAAATGCTGTTAAACAAGCTAAGGCATTATTGCCTTGTGACACAGCATTGAAATACGCCTGATAGCGCTCAAAAACATGTTGTTGAATAGTCACCGCATCCAGTTGCTGTTGCCATAAAGGCGTTAGTGCTTGTTCAATCACAGAATAAACAGCTTGCACATCACCCAACTGTACGGCTTTTGCTAATTGACCAATATCACTATTTTCATCAAAACGATAACTATGCAAAAGCAAAACAACACTATCATTCAGTACCGACTCATTGTCTTCCGTACTGCTGAGTTTTATTCCCATAAATTTATTTATTTGCTGGCTAAATTCAGCAGAAAACTGAGGTGTTTTGGCACATAAATTAGCTAATACTGCACCAGATTCGACCGAGGCCAGCTGCTGACTATCTCCCAGCAATATCAAGCGTGTCTTGTCAGGCAAAGCGTGCATCAATTTAGCCATTAAACTGATATCAATCATAGAAGCTTCATCAACAATCAGTACATCAATTGGTAAAGGCCTTTGCTGAGAGTAGCGGCCTTTATCATTGTTAGCTGTGATGCCTAATAAGCGATGCACTGTTTTTGCTTCAAGTGATGTTTTACCACTATCAGCAATCGATTGTTGTAATCTGGCAGCTGCTTTGCCTGTTGGCGCAGCTAAGGCAATCTTAAGTGTATTATTTTGTCCATACAACATCTTTAATAATCGTAAAACAATGGTTGTTTTACCGGTGCCAGGGCCACCAGAAATAACACTAAACTGACGTGTTAATGCCATTAAAACGGCGATTTTCTGCCAATCGACACCGTCATGACTACTCTGCCAGTCAGCGAAGTCTTGTAGTAATTTGTCTGGCTTAGTAAGCGCTATCGGCTGACAACGCTGGCGTAGTGCTTTAGCAACAACTTGTTCATCTTGCCAATAGCGATACAGGTACAATAAACCATCATCAGTCACAATTAACGGTTTATAGTCACCATCAGTCCCAATAACATGACTCTTTTGCAAGCGACTCAGTAATTCTTTTTTATCGTCACATGGCACTAATTCTTGTTGACTAACAAAATCCAGATTCAAACACACATGGCCTTGATCAACGGCATCTGATAACAAGGCAGCAACAATTGCCACTAATTCATCTTCGCCCTGATTTAGGCGATCAATAAAACGTGCAAACTGACAGGCCAGCTCACTAAAACCGGCTTGTCTTAAGGCAAGGTCATTCATCGCTCTCTCCTTGCAAATACCGATCTAAAGCCTCAATCACAGTCACATCAGGTTTATCGTAAAAGATTCCGGCTTGCCCCCACTGCGCTTTCATTCCTCGGATAAATAAATAATACGCACCGCCCAAGTGTTGTTCAGGATCATAGTCAGCTAAGCGAGTTTTTAAATAGCGATGCAATGCCAATGTATAAATTAAATACTGCAAGGGATAATCATGAGAAATCATCGCATGGTCAAGTTGTTCAGCTTGATAATCAGCTTCATTATTGCCTAAGTGATTCGACTTATAATCAACAATATAATAACGACCTTGATGCTCAAACACCAAATCAATAAACCCTTTCATAAAGCCGGTTAAATCATAAAAACTTAAACGACTGATCACCGTTTTCAATGGTGAGTTTTCTACCAATAAAGGCAATAATTCTCGCTGTAATTTTCTGACATTTAAGTCAACTACAGGGAAATAAAAGGCTAACTCATCTAAGCGTTTTTGCTGCGTCAATTGACTTAAGCGTATCTTGTCTTCACCCATCGGTGTGGCCAGAACTTCACTTAACCACTGACAGGCTACCGGTGTCCATTTGTCATCAAAACCATATTGCAATAAAGTGCGAGATACCAATTTTTGCATGGCCTCACTATCATCACTAGCAAAGTCCCAATATTCAAATAAAGCATGTAAACACGTACCAGCTTGAGCACCACGAGGGAATGAGAACCGATCTAGAGTCGTCCTGATAACAGCTTGTACCGTGACACCATCCCCAGATGTTTGTGCATCATAATCAGGTAACTCAGCATCATGTCCCTTGGTCAAAGCACTAAAACTGCCAATTCGCCACGGCTGATGAATATCTCCTACAAACGGTGTTGCCGCAAGTTGTTGACGATGCTCATTTGCAGCTTGATAAGTCACTGGCTGTTGTTCAATTATTGTCTTAACTGAAATAGTGCCATTACTGTCTTCGGCTACAGCCTGTAATTCAGTCAACATGGCGGCACCATCCAACTCAGTTAATGTTGGATGCAATAAACTAAATAATGCTGAATTACTAACATGGGCCCCATCGCTCTTGCCTTTTGCATTGCCCCAAATGATAATGCAGCGCTCTCGAGCACGGGTTAAAGCGACATAAAGTAGGCGACTATCCTCCGCCTGTTCTTCTATCGTTACGCCTTCTGCAGCCTGACTTAATGCCGGTTCAGAAAAAGCAGCACAGGCTTGTTTTGACTCATCATCTTGATGGAAACTAATCACCGCCTCATTTGCAGATCGTAAATTAGCATCCCAAAGGAAGGGGCAAAATACAATCGGATATTCCAAACCCTTACTTTTATGAATGGTGATTATTTTGACCAGTTGTTCATCACTTTCTAATCTTAATTGTGCGGCCTCATCATTGGCTTCAGCTGATTGAATATGTGTTTGCAGCCAATATAAAACACCTTCCATACTGTCATTTTGATGGCGAAATTGGGCCTGAATAAGTTCGGCGATATGATTCAAATTAGTCAGTTGTCGCTCACCATCAACTAAACTTAATAGGCGTTGCTGTGCTGAAACAGAGACTAATAATTGGCGAAACACACGCATAAAGCCATGTTTTAGCCACAATTGATGTAAGTCATAAAAGAAATCAAGCTGACCATTCCACTGTGATTCATCCTGTTTTAATGCATACAGTTCGGGGCCATTCAAAGCCCATAAATTACTGGCTAAAGCAGCCGTTACACGCTGTTCATTATTGGGTTCTGCAATCGCTAATAACACCCGCTGTAATAATAGAGCTTCGGCCGAGGTAAACACATTTTCTCTACCTTGTTGCACACTATTTATGCCTCGCTGTTGCAAACAGTGTTGCACTTCATTGGCTTGTCGGTGATTACGCACTAAAACGGCAATATCACCGCCTGTTAGTTCACGTTCCTGCTGCCCTTTGTCATCAACTAAATGTGCTTGTCCAGTATGAGCTTGATTCAATAACTGTGCGATTTCATCTGCAGTCACCCGTGCTGAGATTGCCGTAAGCTCTCGCTTACTTATCGGTTTTTCACTAGCTGCCCAGTGGATCTGTAAGGCTGAATCATCACAATCTGTCACCGCCAATGCAACAGTATTATCACGAGCAGCACCCACTATATGGAAGGGAATATCTTCATATATAAAAGGGGCAGTATGGCGAGCAAACACACTATTCACTGCTGATACTAAATTAGGATGAGAGCGCCAGTTTGTATCTAATGTATATTCATGTTCGGCACGCGACTTGGCTTTAAGATAAGTAAAAATATCAGCGCCACGAAAACTATAAATAGCTTGTTTGGGGTCACCCACTAAGAATGTCGGTAAACCACTATCAGCATAAATACGGTTAAAGCTAGCATATTGCACCGGATCAGTATCTTGAAACTCATCAATCAGTGCCGCTTTATATTGTTGTCGTAATTGTTCCACCAGCCAATCACCACGGGCGCCATTCAATGCCTGTTCAAGATTAATCAGTAAATCATCATAAGACTGCACTTGTTGTTTGAGTTTTTGTTCCGGCAATGATTCACGCAGAGTATCCAATAAGGTCACCCGTAATTGTTGAAGCTGACACTCTCTCGCCTTGTGTAATTGCTCAAAATGTTCAAATAGCTGTTCACAAACAAGCCAGAAGTTAAGTTCCGGTAAAAGTTGGCCTTTTTTTAAGCCCTGTTCCATTTTGCCTTGGCTAAATTTTTCAAAACCATCAAATAAACTCTGTGGCATCGTGTCTTGAGACAGCATGGTTGTCAAAAACACTAACCACTTTTCAACACTTGCAGCACGATATTTATTACCGTTTAATAACGCTTTATTATTAAACGTTGCGATGATCTGTTCATGCTCTTTTAACCATACCTGTTTAAGGTGATCAAAGTGTTTTTGTGCCGTGTGAGCAGTGCTTGCCATGTCCATAACGGGCACAGCCAAGTTCTGCACATAAGGTTTACCAACTAGATTTCTGACTGAACGTAATAAGGTCTCTGGCGTTTCATTTTTGGATAGTAAATACGCCACAAAATCCTTATCAGCGGTGCTTATTTCACGCCGCCAAAAATCATCCGTTGCTGATTGCAATAAAGCTAAATCATCGCCGATTAATTCCAGCTCAAAACGCAGCCCACTTTCAAAGGCAAAATCAGCTAATACTCGCTGACAGAAACCATGAATAGTGAAAATAGCCGCTTCATCAAACCCTTGAATCGCTGCAATGAGTTTGTAACTCGCACGGCGAATATCATCCTCTTCCACCAGTGTCGACAATAGCGCTCTATCTGCAGGGTCTTTGTTTAAGTCATCTCGTGCATCGACCAGCTTTTGGCGTAAACGATCACGTAACTCTTCGGTGGCTGCTCGTGTATAGGTGACCACCAAGATTTCAGATACGTTTAAGTCTTGTTCTAGAATTAGGCGTAAATAAAGCTCAGCTAAGGTGTAGGTTTTACCTGTCCCCGCACTGGCTTCGATCAAGTTTAAACCGGCTAGTGATACTGTTTTGGCATTAAAGGCTATCATTGTTATTAATCTAAGCCTCAGCCTTATCGATATTACTAGAAACCATTAGTCAACACTTCGATCTTCTAAATGAATATTGGGCACCATACCTTTATGTAAGACTGCAAAAATGACTAGACTGTCATTTTCAACTAAGTAATAAATAATATGACTTGCATGAGGAAAACTAAGAGTATCAACTGAAATATCAGGTCTTTTTTTACCCATTTCCGGTGCCTCAGCCACTAGCTGTATCGTATATTGTAGCTCTGTTAAATACTTTACCGACTGCTGACTACCCCACTGTGTGAGTGTGTACTGGCGTATTTTAATCAGGTCTTGTTGAGCATCTGATGTAAGCCGATACATTGCCATCGTATTAATCGTGTTGTCCGGACGTTAGTGCTTGAAAAAATAATTCACCTTCTACACTATTTTTATCTTGTTTTGCTTTTATCGCCCTGTCTTGTAATAGTTTTAACTTTAATGACTCCATGTCTTGGTAATCTTCAATCGAAAGAATGACAGCAACGGGTTTGCCATTTTTGTTTATTTGTACAGGCTCACGCTGAGCATTCAATAATAAATTACCAAACTGTGTTTTTGCTTCATTTGCTGATAGTGCTTTCATAATAACCACCACTTAATTTCGTTCGATTTGTTCGTTTCACACAATTCTATCTCTTAATCTCGTATTATTCAACTTAACAAGCGTTATAGTTTACCGCCAACAAGATGTGCTTGCAGAGGGCCATACACAGCTAAAGCTAAGTCCTTAAACTCTTCGTCTAAGGGTGGTTCATCATACAATTGTCGATAATATAAATCATCACCTTCGCCACTGATATAGAGGTTACCTTGCCATGCTGTATTCATTGCTGAGTCAGTATTATTATTTTTAAACCTTGCCTGTGCAAAAGCAAAACTCGTATTAGAAAATAATCTCAACGGTTGCTGCAAACCTTGCCAATAAAGGTCTAAACAATCTTTTAGTATGGTTTTAGCATCCGCTACAGCTTGAAATGTATAGTCAGCATTTTCAGTAATAAGACGACTTTCACAGCTCACGCCTTGTGGCTGTAGGCAATTTAATATCAAATGACGTAGCCAAACATTAAGCACTTGATTACCCTTTGTTTTGCCCATACGGTAATTAAATAGGCCATCGACACTAAGTCCTTCTAACTGGCCAACGAGTCTAAAATCATCAACATCACACTCAAAAGCGAGAGGCGGAATAAACTCATCTGGATACTCTGGCAATAATTTGTCAGCAAAGGTTTCCACTTTATCGAGCTGGTCATGAAAAACATGCTCGCCCACTTGGCCCTGAGGCAATTCACCGGTCGCCTTAATCAATGTCAGTGCATCATTAACATTTTTACCTTGTAGGCGATAAGTCAATAATTGCTGGCGTAATGACCAGCCTTGCAAACCATCAAGTGCAAAGGGTTCACGACTCTCTAACTGATCATCATCGGTGGTCAAACGTAGTCCTAATCGCTCCTGCAATAAAAAGCGTGCAGGATGACTAAAAAACTTAAGTAACTGAGTCAGGCTGATATTCTTCCACGACTCATCCGCATCTGGCAATGCACTATCAAACCAAGCTATTGCTGTATTTATATCATTTTTCTCTGGCGGACAATGAGCCGATACATAAGAAAATAATTTTTCATCACTCTGATCAAAATAACGGCGACTAAATGCCTGTAGTGGATGCTGGCTTAAGACTTGCTGCCAAATATCAGCATTATCTTCATCCTCTGTTGTAAAGCTTTGCCGTAAAACATCACGTAAATCACTGACTAGTACTGAGGGTGGGATCTGGGCATTGTCAGCAATACTAGCTCCCACATAACTAATATAAAGATGGGACTGTGCTGATAATAATGATTCTAAAAACAAGTAACGGTCGTCATCACGACGACTACGATCACCTCTTCTAAAATCGTAAGATAATAAATCAAAGCCGGCCGTAGGCTGACGACGCGGATAGCTGTCATCGTTCATACCAATCAAACACACCACGGGGAATGGAATACTTCGCATCGGCACCATGCCACAGAAGGTAACACCATGGCCCATAAAGTGACTTTGAGTTTGCTGATTGTCTAAATGACCATTGAGCCATTCATTGACCAAGTCGATCTTCATACCCTGATCAAACTGTGCCAGATCCGTTGTTTCCACTAAGGAATCTAATGTTTTTCTAATCAGGAGTAACTCAGCTTCATCACTCCCCTGCTCCTTGGTGGCAACAAAAAAATCATCTAATAAAGCTAATAATTGTTGCTGCCATTGTGCTGCACTCAACTCGGCTTTTAATCGTTTACGCCAACGGTCCAATTTATCGATAAATGCACAGAGTTGCGCCATTGTGTCAGCACGTTCACCACTAATGCCATCAAAACCTAATTTGCCATCAAACAGCCCCCAGTTTTCAGCCTCGGTATTTAATGGCATGGCATAACCTAATAACAAGCGGTCTAAACCTGCTCGCCACGTATTAGCTTCTATTTCAGGCAAACCTAAGGCTGTTTTATCTTCTGCCGACAGTCCCCATCGTGTTTGAGTATCGCGTAACCAGCCACGAATAAGGTCTATTTGATCCTCATATAAAGAGAAACGCTTCTGAACTGCAGGGCAATCCAATAATGCCATCACCGTTTCCACATCAAATCGCGATTGAGGTAAATCCAATAGACTGGCAAAAGCAGATAACACCGGGCTTTGCCGCTGAACTCCTGCATCTGTAATACCATGAGGAATAAAGTGATCTTTTTGGGCACAGGAAAAGACAGCATCTATCCACGGCGTATAAAGATCGATATCAGGAGTCATCACCACAATATCAGTTGGCGATAGATCTGGATGTCGTTCAAATAAGGCTAATAGCTGATCATGTAATACTTCGATTTCACGCATGGCACTGTGACAAGCATGAACCATAATAGAATCATCCTCTGCCGCTATAACACGCAGATCCTGCCCTTCATTAAACTCGTTTAAACTATAGATATCATATTGTAATAAACCCAGTAATTGCTCATTATCAGGAGGACTAAAAAGAGATTCTTCTTCCGCTTCGGTTTCCTGTAACTGCTCAAAAAACTCTTGCCCTTGCTTGCCAAGGCTAGCTAATAATGGGTGGCCACTAACTAAATAATCAGCTTGTTCAGGAGAGTCAATTAAACGTTGTGTTTGTGCTTTTTGGTCGACTAGATCCCCCCAATAGCCTTCACTTGGAGACAGAAAGTATAAAGTGACATCACAGTGTCTGGCCATTAACTTAAACAAGTCTAAATACACTGGCGGTAATGCAGAGATACCAAAAATAGCCATACGTGCAGGCAGCTCAGGCGGACGTTGTTCAATAGATGCTAAGTAGTTCTGTAACTGAATTAATAAATTGGCCCGATGTTGTGCTGTGCCATCAGCTTCGGTCAATTGCTGCCATAACATCGCTTGCCAATGCGGTTTATCACCTTGCTCCCAAGCGTGAACCCAATCAGGACGGTACATAAGGTATTGATCAAAGGTATCGGCAATACGATGTGCTAAGCCATAAACTTTTAATGGTTCATCAGTCTCGCCAAGATAAGCATCTATTGATTCAAAGCCAGCTTGTTGTCGACATTGAGGCAATAGTTTAACCAGTCGCCATGTCATTGCATCGGTCGAAAAAGAAGAGTGTTGCGGAATATTGGGTAAAAGTTTGCGAAATAAAGCCCAGATATAAGCAGATGGGTAAGGGAAATCAATATGGCATGAAATACCGTGTTGGCTGGCTAAGAATAATGATAACCAACGAGTCAATTCATTACTCTGCACGATGACAGTTTCGGCTTCTAATGGCGGCAAAGGCTCCGATTGCTGGAGTTCAGCAAGCTGTGTTGCTAACTGCACCATATTATTACTATAAACAACCTTAAACATGCCCTAAGCCTTTACTCTTGTGAACTGACATCATACGAGAATACGGCAGTGTAAAACAGCCTTCTTTCACGGACTATTGATAAAACTATTTTTTGTAATTATTTTCTAATAGTTACGTCTGTATATTGATATTAAAACATTATCATTATTGACCTAGCTTAGATACACTAACATTATGATTAAGTCAGCAACAAAACACTAAAAGTATTACTTATTAATAATGTTGTCTTATCCGGGATTATCTTAGCCATTGTTTTTTATTGACGGTATTTTAGCCAACAATAAAGTCTTTGCTGCTAATTTGCACCAACTTTATATGGAAAGCATGATGGTGTTGATTACGATGCCTTATTAATGGAGCCTGATGAGGGTTCCGTCACTCTTCCAAAGCAACTTTTTGATTCTATTGCACAGCAACAGTTTTGTGAAAAGTTAGCCTTCTCACCATGGAATACACTCCCTGAACACCACGCTATTGGTGCACTCAACCGTGTTAGAAAACGGGTCTAGCAAACAAGTTCAGACTATCGCCATCAGACAAATAAAACTACAATACCTGACAACTTAGATTGCTAATGCACATTCAATCCTTTTGTCCCAGCATCACCACAGTAATTCAACAGAGAATACACATATGGCTATTAGCTCAACCATTCATAAAATATCACTTAATATCGCCAATATGGATGAACATTATTACCAAAGCCATGAACTCACCGTTGCTAAACACCCATCTGAAACAGACTTTCGTTTTATGATTCGTCTCATCGCCTTTATGGCTAATGCCAGTGAACAACTCAGCTTTACCAAGGGCATTGCTAGTGATGATGAACCTGATCTGTGGCAAAAATCACTGACAGATGAAATTGAATTATGGATTGATTTAGGCCAGCCTGATGAAAAAAGAATTCGCAAAGCCTGTGGCCGTGCTCAGCAGGTAATTATTTATACCTATCATGAAAAAAAAGCAAAGGTGTGGTGGCAACAGCAACAAGAAAAATGCCAGCGTTTTAATAACCTTAAGGTGATTCATATTGATGCTGAAGGTGTCGAAGCCATGATGAAACGGACAATGCAATTGCAATGCAATATCCAAGATGGGGAAATCTACTTAAATGATGACAGCTCTAATTACACCATAACACTGGAACAACTTAATGCATAAGCTGAAACAGTAAAACAAACTTACCGTTAAATGAATTTCCGCAGAGCATGGTATTAGCTTTCAATCTAATCGCCCTAATGACTAAGAGTTAAAAATGAATAGTAAACTACAAAATTTATCCGAGATTGTCGCTAGTGCGAATGATGTGTTCTATAGCAAATATGAAAACATCGATACCTTAATGGGAATAATGGATAAAACGTTGCGTAATCAAGGCATAGAAGCGGATGCAATCACCATTGATTGCATTGCTCAAGATAAAAAGATCGTTATCCTTATCCATGATGATAAACCTGATGTTGTAAGCATAGCTTTAGGCAATAAAGAAGGTGATATTTATTCATCTTCAGAATACGAGCTTGTCAACATATCAGAAGCCGTTATTGTCAAAATTATGGAGGTGAACTTTATTTCATCAATGATTTAAGGTAATTTGATACTCTTTTCAAACGGTTAAAAGTACATTTCACAAAATTACCGTTGCCGTGTTTGAAGCGCTTTTTAAGTGTTTTTTTCACTTCCCAACTGCCTTTATAGCCTAATGGGAATACCACTAAATCACCTGCTTTGAACGTAGTTGAAGGACCGCCATCTGCAGGTGTCATTTCACATTCACCTTCTAAAATAAGTGCTGTTTCGGTAGTAACAAATTCCCATGGGAATACAGATACTTCTTTTTCCCATGTTGGCCAGTAAGCAGCACCCATTTCTTTTAAAAGTGCTTCACTTGGGTTGCTATCAACTGTAATTTCTTTCATGTTATTTCCTAAGATTTAAATTGTTGCCCAGCATCAAAATGATTTGGGATGCGTCATAATATGCTGTTAGTCATCTTTTGCCTACATTTTAACAATAATCATAGCCATGAGTAGTGTTTGAAGCTGAAATTATTAAGAGCAGCTAAGGGTAGATGATTCAATGACAAGCGCCCCTTTATTCCACCGTTATATGTCTTAGGATCGGTGAATATCTACTATCGATCGAGTCTTTTCTAGCACACCTAAATATTATCTATGCGATGAAAAGCTCAGTCGCTTGTAAAATAACGTATCATATGGGATCCGATTCTAAGTTTATGTAGAGGAGAATACTCGTGGCCAAGCCCAATTACAGTTTTGAAAAGCGCCAGAAAGAAATAGCTAAAAAGAAAAAGAAGGAAGAGAAGCGCTTGAAAAAAGTAGGGGTGGACAATAGTCAGCCGCAGGACGTTCAAGCTACATCAGAAAACGATGAAAAATAGGCAACACATATCAAAATAATCGAAGTTATCGAATATTAAATATACAAAGGAAAACAAAACATGAGTACAGGTACAGTAAAGTGGTTCAACGCAGATAAAGGTTTCGGTTTCATTACTCCAGATGATGGCGGTAAGGATTTATTTGTTCATCATTCTGAAATTCAAGCTGACGGTGGCTATGCAACCTTGAATGATGGTCAAAAAGTGCAGTATGAAGTTGGCGAAGGCCAGAAAGGGCCGTGCGCGAATAAGGTTGTATCAGTTTAACGCTGAGGCATCCCTAAGCACCAGAACATATCACCGGTAGTTAAGCGGACAGTCCGTCTCAGTGCTCGTTTATGCTCAATAGCACAAACATATTGCTGTGTACGGCCGCTTAGTTCCGACGTTGGACATATGATAGTAAACAAAGGCTAACGTAATTCTAACGTTATGTTGACTTGCTAAAAAAGGCCATCGAGTATTTTCGGTGGCTTTTTTATGCGTACTACCAAAAAAAGTTTTATGTCGCTTTCTTAGCTACCGCCTTTGCAGATTTTTTCTTTTGTCGTTAAAAGTGGTGGCCTCTTAGCAGTGACGCCCTTCAACCAAGCAAGTCAATGCGTAACCATATCAGTATGTCCCTATAAACAAACAATTGATAGCTGCTATTTTCATCGGCATTAATCACTCTTATTTTCACCTTAGCGACGAATTTTTTAAAGCTTATTGTTCGACTCCAAGCAGTCCGTTTGATAATTAAATTTCAGCTAAAAGTTCATCCGTGGATGATACCCTTGCATAAGCAAAACCTAGTGCAGCCATAAAAGCTGCATGAACCTGACTAGCCGGCACCGTAATGCCATTAAACTCTAGCGCTAAGGTAGCACACGCATCATGAGCGATAGTACAGTTATAATCAAAGTCGTGTGCAGCACGTGTGACCGCATCTATACACATATGACTCATTGCACCACAAATTAATACACTATCAACAGCCAAGTCATCCAAAACTGTTTTTAGATTGGTATCTTTAAAGCTATTGATTTGATGTTTAACTACTACTGGCTCAGCATCCATTTCTCGCACTGAAGAGTGCACTTTTGCACCGCCTGAGTTAGGCACAAAAAATGGCGCATCAGCTGTTGGAAATTCATGGCGAACATGAACTATAGGAAGCCCCTTTTGTCTAAAACACATGAGTAAATCGCTCGCTTTTTCGGCAGCAGCTTCGGTACCTTCTAACTCCCATTTCCCACCTTGGAAGTAGTCATTTTGTAAATCGACAATAATCAATGCTGTTTTAGACATAACAAATATCCCTTAAAAAAGGTGTTGCATAACAATGTAATACAGACAGGCACATTACTATATCAGAAATATCACTGGGGACTTGACGAAGCGGCAGTCGATATAAAATCGCCGTTTTGACACTTAAGGCACCGTCCAGCTGGATCAAAACCTTAGTTTAGTCCTATTGACTTAAGTCTAAACTAGTAACGTTTATTTTATTTTGTCGATGCCAAGGAAACGCATAAAGAATTTTTCAACAAATGGTTCTGATGAACCTTTTTTCATTTTATAGATAAAGTATTTCTCAAAGCCTACTTTTGCCAAGCGAGCCATTTTTCCTTTCTTCATCCAAGCCGTATTACGCGGTGGATTCTGTGGCATAGCAACAAAAGCGGTGCCGGTATGTCCCATATCACCTAGACAGATGGCATTCCATGTTGCTTTAGCATGCGCGTCTTTACCTGCAATCGCTGCAACAATATTGTCTACTGTCGCTGTCGCCATGCTTTCAATCATATAGCCGGTTTTAGGCGCGCCGACAGGCAAAGGTGTAGCCTCAATGGGTGCAATAGCTATACATACACCCACACCATAAATATTAGGGTATTTGGGATTACGCTGAAAGTCATCCACTTTAATGAAACCACGTGGATTAACCACTTCATCACCTAAGTTAGCCACACAATCTACGCCTTTAAAGGCAGGTAACATCATTGAATATTTAAAAGGAAGCTGGTGCGTTTTGATTGTTTCAGCTTGATCATTTACCTCTTCAACAAACATATTACCTTCGGTGACTTTTGCTACTTTGGCATTGGTGATCCATTTAATATCATTATTTCTGAATTCTGATTCTAAAAGGCCTTTTGAATCGCCAACCCCACCTAAACCGAGATGGCCGATATAAGGTTCTGCCGTAACAAATGTCATCGGTACTTGATCACGTATTTTAGCTTTACGTAAAGCGTGATTCATAATAAAGGCAAATTCATAAGCGGGCCCGTAACATGATGCTGCTTGTACTGCTCCAACTACAATTGGGCCAGGATTTTTGACGAATTCTTGCCAAGATTCATAGGCTTTTTCAGCATGGTCAATACTACAAATTGATTCTGTATAGCCATCAGGACCTAAGCCTTCAATTGCCCCAAAGTCTAATTTTGGCCCTGTAGCAACAATCAAAAAGTCATAATTAAGCGTTGTTTCATCACCTAAAAGCAATTGATTCTGTTCCGCTTTAATTTCAGTCACACCAGCAGCACTAAAGGCAATGCCTTTCTTTTTCAAATAAGGTTCAATATCAAAGCTGGTATCTTTACGTTTCCGCCAGCCGACTGCAATCCATGGGTTACTCGGTACAAAATGAAAAACAGGTGTATTCGACACCACTGTAATATCATGCTCTTTGCCTAAGGCTGCTCGAGCTTCATAGGCAGCAGGTAAACCACCTGTGCTTGCGCCAATTACTATGATATGTGCCATCTTCAACCCTTAATATTAGTAAATGATAATATAGAGATTATTACACTTTAAACTGAGGAAATCTAGTGTACCGTTTTAGAGTCGGAATTGGCTACTGTTGCATCTGAAAATAATCGCAGTACATCTACTTTATCAAACTGATAATGTTCATTACAAAACTCACACGCCACTTCAATGTGACCTTGCTCTTCAACTAGCTCAATAGCATCGTGCTCACCTAATAGACCAATTGTCTCGCCAACACGTTCGCGCGAACAGTTACAAGAAAAGCTAAGATCGGTGGCAGTCAGTAAACGACATTCTTCTTCATTAAATAAACGATGAAGTAATGTGCCGGCGCCTAGTTCTAATAATTCAACAGGTTTGACTGTTGATGCTAAATGGCTAATACGAGTCCAATGTTCTTGTTCTTCGTCTTTATTATCGTTATCACCACTGGGTAATTGCTGTAAAAACAAACCTGATACAGCAGTGGCATCGGCGGCTAACCAAATACGAGTATCTAGTTGTTCTGATTGTTTGAAGTAAGTTTCTAATACACTGGCAATAGAATCGCCTTCTAAACCGACCACACCTTGATAGGGTTGTTTCGCACCTTCCACATCAATGGTAATCGCTAAAGCCCCATTGCCAGTAACTTCAACTAAGCTTGCATCATCAGCAACATCACCCTGCCATTGGGCAAAGGCACGTAGGGTATTTTCGCTGGTACATTCCACCATCATCAAGGTCACTGGACCCGTTGATTTGATTTGCAGTACTAAACGGCCTTTAATCTTCACTGTCGCCGCTAATAAGGCTGCTGCAGCCATCATTTCACCTAATAAGCCTTGAATAGCAACAGGATATTCACGTAGTTTGGTGACTTGCTGCCAGCTATCGCTCATATGCACCCATTCACCACGAATAGCAGCATTATCAAAGATAAAGCGTTGTAGATTATCAGACTGAAATTCAGCTGATTCTGATGTTGTATCGTTCATAAAATTTTTCCAAAAAAAATGCTGGGTAGATCTCTACCCAGCATTTTACTACTTTAGTGTCATTGCCAAGATCTTTTATTAGGGATCCATCTGTTTTTTATCTAAAAATAAACTTCAGATAGTGTTTTAAGCTGTCTAACAGATCCCCGATAAATGATCTCGGGGATGACGTTATCTACTTATTAGGAATGACGTTACTCTCTAATGAATTATTTAGTTAAGGTTAACAGCAACTCATTCAGACGTTTTACATAGCTTGCAGGATCTTCTAACTGACCACCTTCGGCTAATAATGCTTGATCAAACAAGATTGAAGACCAATCAGAAAATTGAGACTCATCTGATTCAGCTTTCAAACGCTCAACCATTGGATGTTCTGGGTTCAACTCAAAGATAGGTTTTGTATCAGCACCTGTCTGTTGTCCTGCTGCTTTAAGCATACGCTCAAGATTAGCACTCATATCATTATCATCAGCGACTAAACACGCTGGAGAATCTGTTAAGCGGTGTGTGATACGAACATCTTTTACTTTATCAGCTAACGAAGTTTTGACACGTTCAACTAGGTCTTCAAAGTTTTTATCTGTTTCTTGTTGTGCTTTTTTCTCAGCTTCATCTTCCAGCTCACCAAGATCTAAATCACCTTTAGCAACAGATTGTAATTGTTTGCCATCAAACTCAGTTAATGAGTTTGTCAGCCATTCATCAACTCGATCTGCAAGTAATACAACTTCGATGCCTTTCTTACGGAAAACTTCAAGATGCGGACTATTCTTAGCAGCTGCAAAACTTTCTGCAGTGATGTAATAGATCTTATCTTGCTTTTCAACCATTCGACCAACATAGTCTTCAAGAGAAACGGTTTGCTCTTCTGAACCTGTTTCAGTCGTAGAGAAACGCATTAATTTAGCCAAAGCTTCTTTATTAGCAAAGTCTTCGCCCGGACCTTCTTTGATCACTTGGCCGAATTCTTGCCAGAATGTTGCATATTTTTCAGCATCATTATTGGCCATTTTTTTCAATTCGCCCAATACTTTCTTCACCGATGCCGCACGAATGCTATCAATCGTTTTACTACCTTGCAGAATCTCACGTGATACATTCAAAGGTAAATCATTGGTATCGATTACACCACGAATGAAACGTAAGTAGCGAGGCATTAGTTGATCCGCATCTTCCATAATGAAAACACGTTTCACATACAGTTTTAAGCCTTTAGTGCTATCACGATCCCATAAATCAAACGGTGCTTTTGATGGAATATAAAGTAATGAAGTGTATTCTGTTTTACCTTCAACTTTATTGTGACTCCAGCTTAAAGGTTCTTGGTAATCATGGGCGATTTGTTTGTAAAACTCTGTGTATTCTTCATCTGAGATATCGTTCTTAGATAATGTCCATAAAGCCGTTGCTTTATTAACGGTTTCATCTTCAAGCACTACTGAATCATCAATTTCACCTTCTTCATTTGGCACCGGTTCTTTCGCCATCATGATTGGTAGGTTGATGTGATCAGAATATTTAGTAATACAGTTACGTAAACGCCAGCTGTTTAAAAATTCATCTTGGTCTTCACGCATGTGTAGCGTGATTTCAGTACCACGTGCTGGTTTATCAATTGTTTCAATAGTAAAGTCACCTTTACCAGCTGATTCCCATTGCACACCATGTTCTGAAGTTAAACCAGCACGACGTGTTTTTAAAGTCACTTTGTCAGCAACAATAAATGCAGAATAAAAACCAACACCAAATTGACCGATCAATTGAGAATCCTTAGATTCATCACCGGTCATATTATCGAAGAATTTTTTAGTACCAGAGTTGGCAATCGTACCAATATTGGCAATCACTTCCTCGCGATTCATACCAATACCATTATCAGTAATGGTGACCGTTTTAGCATCTTTATCAAAAGCAATATGAATATTTAATTCTGCATCATTTTCATAAAGTGCATCATCCGATAAAGCTTCAAAACGTAATTTATCTGAGGCATCAGCAGCATTAGATACCAACTCACGCATAAAGATTTCTTTATTGCTATATAACGAGTGGATCATCAGATCCAATAATTGTGAAACTTCTGTCTGGAAACCAAGCGTTTCCTTATGTGCATCAACACTCATTAAAATGTGCCTCCATCTGGCGTATTTATTAACTTGAATTGAGCAGATGGGGACGACATGATCAGAGTTCAAGTCCTTCTTATTTCTTTTTTTCAGAATGATTTTTATTTAATTTATTCTAAGCACTAAAGTAATTCAAAAACGGGTCGATAAGATAGTTATCCAGTGTTTCATTTGGGAGAAAGAATATGGCCATTGAATTTAGTCAAGATGTAAAAAATCTCGCACAAGCAGATAATAAAAAAGAAACCGGCCCTATTGGACCGCAAGTTTCTGAACTAGCCCATGCCAGAAATACCGCAAAAAAAGAACTTAATGCCGCCATTCTTGAGTCGGCCATTAATGTTAGTGCGGCGGCGGGTTCTCCACAAGGCTTAGTATTAAAGGCCGCTTTAGAAGGTATCAATGATGCCTTACAAGCCACAATGGGTGATAACGCGATTCAGAATACCTATGATTCTGGCTTAGATATCAGTCCTGAAGCAACCGCAGAACGTATTGTGTCATTAAGTACCGCCTTCTTTAGCTCATACCAAGAGCAACATCCAGAATTATCTCAGGAAGAAGCTGTAACAAAGTTTACTGCTCTGATCAGTGGTGGTATTGATACTGGCTTTAGTGAAGCAAGAGATATTTTAGGCGGCTTAAATGTATTGGAAGGTGATATTGCGACTAATATCGACTCAACCTATGAGCTGGTACAAGAAAAATTAGAGGCGTTTATTGCCAGTTTTAATCAAGCAGAACCTGAAGTCGACGAAGTGATCTAGATATCTACGACCTTAGTCGATAGACATGATAAGGTTAAAGCCTGAGTGGATGCCTTAAAGAGTCTATAAGCTTATGCAAGATAAGCAGTTACGAATTCTAACGTATAACCTACATAAGGGTTTTAGCGCTGGTAACCGTCACTTTATATTGCATCAAATACGCGATGCCTTAGTTGAGTCTGATGCTGATGTCTTGTTTTTGCAAGAAATGCAGGGGCAGCATACCGAACACGAAAAAAATCATCATAACTGGCCGGATAACTCTCACTCCGAGTTTCTAGCTCACGATGTATGGCCTCACCATGCCTATGGCAAAAATGTGATCTATGATGCCGGTCATCATGGCAATGCCCTACTCAGCAAATATACTATCCAACGCTGGGAAAATATCAATATATCCCCCTTCTCTTGGGCAAGTCGCAGCCTATTACATGGTGTCATCAACTTGGATGATTGTGGTGATGACATTCATATTATTTGTATCCACCTCGGTTTAATGGCATTTGAACGCAGACGCCAATATAAAACCTTATGTAAACGCATTGAGGAATATATACCGCCTGATGCTCGTCTAATAATAGCTGGTGATTTTAATGATTGGTCAGGACAAGCAGAAAAACACCTTGCCAAACAATTAGGCTTGCAAGAGGCCTATAAAACATTGCATCATCGATATGCCAAAACGTTTCCAGCTTGGTTACCGGTATTAAAAATGGATAGAATTTATTATCGTGGCTTGCAAGTCACATCATGTGAGCGGCCCAGTCATAAGCGCTGGAATCGCTTATCTGATCACGCCCCCCTACTCGCAACATTTACCTTATGAAAACAGAAAACATAAACTTTAAAGCATTATTAACACTGCCTAATATGCTCACTTGCTTCCGCTTTGTCGCAGCACCACCGTTATTGTGGCTGGCATGGCGTGGATACGGCAATGCCTTTTTATGGTTGTTAGCTTTGACTTTTTTAACCGACATACTTGATGGCCTAGCCGCCAGATTACTTAATCAAGAAAGTGAATTAGGCGCCATACTAGATAGCAGTGGTGATTTAGTTATTTATACCATTATGGCTATATCAATTTGGTGGTTATGGCCTAATATTGTGCAACGAGAGTTCATCGTCATAATCTTAGCCACATTAAGTTTTATTGCACCCGTTATGGTTGGACTGATCAAATTCCATGCCTTCACCAGTTACCACACTTGGTTAGTGAAAGTCGCTGTCGTCAGCATAGGAACGGCATTTTTCATCCTATTTATATTTGATATTGCTTGGCCTTTTCAAATCGCTACCGCTATCTGTGTCTTAGCCGCTAGCGAAGAGATAGCCATCACCTTCTATTTATCTGAAAAACAATCCAATGTTCGCTCGCTTTGGCATATTATTCAGCAGTCAAAATGAGTTTTAGCAATCAATCGTGATCGCGAATAAACACCCATTCATCTGTTGCTGACATCTCTGCGCTGAAGCGATAACCATCAACGTCAAATTGTTTGATTTTTTCAGGATCTTCAATTTTGTGATCAATCATATAACGAGTCATCAAACCACGTGCTTTTTTGGCATAAAAGCTAATGATTTTATAGTGACCATTTTTCCAATCTTTAAACACAGGCGTAATAATGCGTGCGTTTAACTTTTTAGCTTCTACTGCTTTAAAATATTCATTTGAAGCCAAGTTAATCAAAATACCATCGTCTAACTCAGCCTCTATTGACTGACGAAGTTGACTACCCCAAAACTGATACAGATCCTTACCTTTAATATTGGCAAACTTGGTGCCCATTTCAAGACGATAGGCTTGCATCAAATCCAATGGTCGTAAGACACCATAAAGCCCCGACAGAATGCGTAAATGATTCTGCATAAAGTCAAAACCGGCGGCATCTAATGACTCTGCATCTAGCCCGGTGTAAACATCACCTTTAAAGGCCAGCACCGCTTGTTTAGCATTATCTAAATCAAATGGTGGCGCCCATGTTTGAAACCGTGCCATATTGAGGCCCGCCAGCTTATCGCTTAACTTCATCAATGAAGCGATCTCAACAGATGACAATTTTTTCAACTCATTAATCAGCTGTTGCGACTGAGCTAAAAAACGAGTTTGACTGTGTTCTTTTGTTACCGGTGCAGTATCAAAATCCAGTGTTTTTGCAGGGGAAACAACAATTAACATAGACTAGCTTTTTCTATTTATTTTGTTGTGAACGGATATATTTTTCCACTGAGGTTTCAGTGCTACTATCATTCTCAGCCGTTGCTACCGTCGCTTCGGCTTCAATTGCTGCAGAATTTTCTACCTCTCCCCATGCCGCAAAAGGAAATGGTTTACGTTCGTCGTTATAAGTTAAGAAGCTAAGAATCTGATGAATGTATTTAATGAGATCTGCTGAAAATTTACGCAAGTTATCATTAGCTGAACCGGTAATGAGTGCAAATAAAACTTGAATAAAAATCAACACACCGGTGACCATCATTGAAAAGTATAAAACGATCCAAAACAGTACCATGTAGAGAATTCGAATCCATTGGTTAGTATCTTGCAGATTTTGTTTCACTTGTTGTTGTTTTTGCTCAGACATTTCTTTCACCCTTCAGTCGCGATATCAATAAAACTAGGTGAAACTTTACCATGAAAATTTTTCAGGTGATATATCTATTCAATACAGAATATGTTTATCACTGAATTTGTTCTATTATCTCACTATGAAAATGATTACTGCTGACAAATCAGCGCCAATACTTAGCCATCAATAGAGTCAGAATGAAAGCCATTATTTCAGTTATAGAATCCATCACCGAATTGGTCGGACGCACAGCCTCATGGTTAGTCTTAGCCATGGTGTTATTAATTTGCTATGACGTTGCTATGCGTTACCTATTCCAACAAGGTTCAGTGGCATTACAAGAATTAGAATGGCATTTATTTGCTTTAATATTCCTACTCGGTTCAGCTTATACACTTAAATATGATGAACATGTTCGAGTTGATATTCTCTATCGAAGCCGTTTCTTAAGCGACAAACATCGCGCTCTGATTAATATTGTTGGCACAGTGTTTTTACTACTGCCCTTTTGTATTCTGATATTAATTACCGCTTGGCCATTTGTCGAAAATGCCTTTTATTATAATGAAGGATCACCTGATCCTGGTGGCCTGCCCTACCGCTTTATTCTCAAAGGCAGTTTATTAGTCGCTTTTTCTTTGCTTATTCTGCAAGGCATTGCAGGTTTATTAAAAAATATTGTTCAATTTAGAAACTCAAGGGAGGCCAAATAATGGACGTTTGGGCTTTAGTGATGTTTGCCGCCTTATTTGTCTTACTACTAGCAGGTTTCCCTGTCGCCTTCACCTTGGGTGCCGTTGCATTAGCTTTTGGTAGTATTTTTCTTGGTTTTGACTTCTTTAATTTATTGCCTCTGCGGATCTGGGGCATTATGACTAACTTTACCCTGTTAGCCGTGCCACTATTTGTCTTCATGGGGGTGATATTAGAAAAATCAGGCATTGCAGAAGAGCTACTTGAAACCATGGGCCGTTTATTTGGCCGAATTCGTGGTGGTTTAGCTATTTCAGTCGTCGCTGTGGGTGCTTTATTAGCTGCCACCACAGGTGTTGTGGGTGCATCCGTTGTCACCATGGCTGTTATAGCCCTGCCAGCCATGATAAAACATGGTTACGCGCCAACATTAGCCAGTGGCACGATTGCAGCTTCAGGTACTCTCGGACAAATCATTCCACCCAGTATCATTCTCATCTTATTAGGTGATGTGATCGGTGTTCCTGTTGGCCAATTATTTATTGCTGCTGCCGTACCGGGTATGATGTTGGTATTGGCTTATATGGCCTATATTGGTTTTATTGCTTGGCGTCATCCTGAACTCGCCCCAGCTATTGAAAACTCTCCAGATGATGAACATCTTGGCTTTAAAGTAGTTAAAAGCCTATTGCCCCCACTAGCGCTTGTCTTAGCCGTATTAGGCTCTATCTTCTTCGGTGTCGCTTCTCCCACTGAATCAGCGGCTGTAGGCGCGCTTGGTGCCATGATACTGGCCCTTTTACACGGTCGATTAAACCTCAGCAATTTACAAACAGCCTTGCAACAAACTACCCGCCTGACGAGTATGGTCTTTTTAATTTTGATTGGCGCTACTGCGTTTGGTTTAGTGTTTGTCGGCATGGGTGGGGACAATCTTATCTTTGATCTTTTTAACTCATTGCCCGGTGGTAAATGGAGCTTCCTAATTGTCAGCATGTTGCTGATTTTTGTTTTAGGTTTCTTTTTAGATTTTATTGAAATTTGTTTTATTGTTGTACCGATTATTGCACCAGTCGCCATACATATGGGACTTGACCCATTATGGTTTGCCTTACTTATTGCCTTGAATCTACAAACCTCATTCCTTACCCCCCCGTTTGGCTTTTCTTTATTTTATCTAAAAGCCAGTGCACCATCGCTTGAATTAACTACCATTTATCGTGGTATCGTACCGTTTATTATTATTCAGTTAGTGGTATTAGCAATTTTGATAGCATTTCCAGCAGTTGCTCTGTGGTTACCGGGCTTAATGGGCTAATATTGCACGATGAATTAAGATGAAACCATCTACGGTTATGGAGTTTGACTATGAACACTACTAATCAACGAGAACTATTAATACTTCGCCATGGCAAGTCCTCTTGGGACTCTTTTGCCAGTGATTTTGAGCGGACGTTAACGGATCAAGGCCAACAACATGTAGAGCGTGTAGGCCACTTTTTACAACAAAATGACCTTATTCCTGACTTTATTTTATCTTCGCCAGCCCAAAGGGCAATTCATACCGCCACCATTATCTGTCAGTCATTAGGCATCGATAGCAATACTATTCAAACTGATGGGCAAATTTATAATGCACAAGTCGAAGATTTATTAACTGCGCTTAGTCAATGTCCAGAAAAAAGTCAGCGGGTTTTACTGGTTGGCCATAATCCCGGATTAGAAGAGCTGGTCAACGTTGTTGCCAACTCAGCTGAACATTTGTCGCCAGCAACACTGGTACAACTAGGCACCGATAATGATTGGCAACAATTAGACTCTGCTTGCGCCCGTTTGATCTCAGTCACTCATGGTAAAAAACTAACTGACTAGTTAGCAAGCACCTTTAAATCGATGTAAAGCAAACTCAGCTGTGGTCAAAACTAAAACTATTAACCTGATCAATAGCTGGTTTTTTTAGTACCAACATCATTAACCTATCCAGCCCTAACGCGACACCAGAACATTCTGGCACCCCTGCTTGCATGGCGGCTAATAGGTTTTCATCTAGCGGTATTTCTTTTTTGTCCTGTGCGCGACGTTGTTGATTATCATCTTCAAAACGTTGCCGAAGTTCATCAGCATCTAATAGTTCCTTATAACCATTAGCTAGTTCAACACCATCAATATAAAGTTCAAAACGATCTGCTACGGCACAGCCTTGTTGATCGTATTTTATTTTGGCTAATTGAGCTTGTGAAGCGGGAAAATCATAGATAAAAAGGGGGAGTTTAAGTGCCGCTAGTTTGGGCTCGATGATAAAGCTCATCAATAACTCTAAACAGCCATCCCGATCGGTGTCGAAATCATCTGCTAATGAGTTTATTTGTTGCCGTGCACACTCTTTTATATCTTCATCAGAACAGGTCAATACATTAAGTTTAAAGAAAAATTCAAATACACCTCGATAACTTAAACGGATGATCGGCTCAAATTGAAATACCTGTTGTAAAAGTGCATTCACTTCATCAATGAGTTGATGCAATGACAGTTCAGGTCGATACCATTCCAGCATGGTGAATTCAGGTGAGTGTTTGTTACTTTGTTCACCATTACGAAATACACGGGCTATTTGGTAAATTGAACCTGACCCTGCGGCTAATAGGCGCTTCATGGCAAATTCAGGCGATGTTTGCAGATAATGTGTTTGTGTGGTGTGGGAGCCAATGGGAATATAATCTGTAGTAAAACTATCTAAATAAGGCGCTGTAGGGGCTGCCTGAGACAATATAGGCGTTTCAGTCTCCCATGTGTCGCGCTCAGCAAAAAAAAGACGGACATCAGCTAAATACTGAGCCCGTCGTTTTAATGTTTCAATATCCGCTGATGGTTGCCAGTTTTTTCTATTTATACTCATTGCTATCTACTCAGTCATTCCCATCTGTTGTTAAAGGGAAGCCATGGATTGTTTAAACATTTACTATCCATAGATTCCCGCGTTCGCGAGAATAACGACTAGGAAGATTATTTAAGACTTAGCGCGTTCTACGTACTCACCACTACGCGTATCAATGCGTAACAATTCACCAATATTCATAAATAAAGGTACACGCACTACGGCACCAGTTTCTAATGTAGCTGGTTTACCACCAGTACCAGCAGTATCGCCTTTAAGGCCAGGATCAGTATCGGTTACCGTTAAGTTAACAAAGTTTGGCGCAGTCACTAATAAAGGTGAACCATTCCATTGTGTTACGGTATAAACATACTGTTCTTTTAACCATTTTTTGCAATCTTCAATCGCAGTGGCATCAGCAGCGTGTTGCTCAAATGTTTCAGGATCCATGAAATACCAAAACTCACCATCGGTATATGAATATTCTAATTCAATTTCCAT
>ENA-OSET01000498-OSET01000498.1-sediment-metagenome-genome-assembly--contig:-NODE-498-length-44128-cov-6.361649_pt1 | contig 44128 bp, 39 predicted proteins | sample MGYA00237882_ERZ534229 | MGnify/ENA primary metagenome ERZ534229 (study PRJEB26408, sample SAMN06266212) | sediment metagenome | isolation source: Hudson Canyon methane seep mesocosm | place: USA:Hudson...
GTATCTGCTTCGAAAATTACTTCGTGTAGTTTAGTTTTCCAAGATCTTAGCTTAGGTGATTTCATGCCTTTTATTGAGTCTAAAAATCAAATTTAGTAACCTCAACAATCTGAACTGAGCTGCGAAATGACTCTTGAAAATAGAGCCCCAGATCTTTCATGTCTTCATCCCCTTTTTCGAAAGACCATGTTATTTCAACCTCTGTTTTCATGCTGACCATATTGTCCAATAACTTTATCATGCCGGTTATTATTGAAACAGAACTACTATTTAGATAAAGTAGTCTTAAATTTACTTTAGTTTTTGGAGCGGGGCATACTGAATATTCAGCGAGCCACCTAGTAAACTGATAATAAAATTCAGTAGCGTTTTCTGGAAATGACCTTCCTTCAATAAGAATTTCACCCGTATCCTTATTTAAAATAACATGAGGAGTTTTTGCCGAAGAAGCAATTTCTATGTTTTTATATTCAAAATCCATTAGTATATTCATCGCAATATAGGAATAAAATAATTTATAATTTGCTAAGGTTCAATTACAATAGACCCTTTTGTTATTGCATAACCACCAAAAAAACCTAATGCGTTCCCGACCAAGTTACTAGCTGGGTTGCCTGGTGCTGCAGATGATGCATTCTCTCCACTTTCAATCTCTCCTAAAACTTTCAAGTAATTGTATGTTGCTTTATCAATTTCAATAAACTCTACTGCTAGGGTGTCGTAGTCTTTTACTTCTAAATCAAACAATGGGTATTGAGTTTCAATGCCATTTATAAGTAAATCGTCTAATAAGCTAATGCGCTTCTCTTTATAGTCATTTATTATAGTCTTAAACCTGTAAAAGTTTTCTTCAACTTCTTCGTCTGACCAATGCATTAATACAAACCATCCAGGATCTCCAAAGCCTCCTGCGTTCCAAAAATAAGACAAGGAGTCCAAGTGTGTAGTGTCGGGGATATATGTGTTCCCTGTTATAGTTTCATTCTCTGTTATGACTTCAAGGTTATATGTTGTTTTTAATTGTCCGATGAGGTCTGGATTTGAATAATACCCGGGGTTAGATTCATTTAAAGTATAAATTATGCCCCCATCGTCAGTGATTGTAACCGTCGCTCCTGAAATTGCTTCGAAATCATTACTCTGATAAAATCCCCCTGATTTTGAAAGAATAACATAGTTTTGAATAGAGTCATTTGAAACGATAGCATCAACAACGATCTTTTGGTCTGCTTCATTCAAATCAATTAAGATAACTTTTTCGCAAGATGTACTCAATATTATTAAACATAATGCAATCATATATAGATGTAGATCTTTCATAATTAAAATTTAAAATTGTAAGCAATTGATGGAATTATTTTGAAAAGAGCTAGTTGTACAGCATCCGTCTGCCCTGGGTTTGTTTCGCTTTCTTGAAATGAGATTTGATAAGCGTTCTCTCTTGCATATGCGTTATAGATAGAAAAATTCCAGTTGGATTCGCATTTCTTTTTAACCTTTATTTCTTTTTGTGTTTCTGGATCAATCTCTGTTTTAAACTTATCGTTATATAGGCTAACTCCTATGTCAAGTCTGTGATAATCTGGCATCCTGTATCCGTTTCTTTCTGTGTAATAATTGGCGACAATACCATCTACTTCGTATTTCCCACTAGGGAAGGTAACGGCGTTGCCTGTATAATATACCCAGCTTGCAGATGCCTTTACTTTTTCAGAAAATGAATACATCGCAACTATTGAAATATCATGAATTCTATCTTGTCTTGCAGGAAACCAATTGGCAGAATTGATATCTTCAAATTTCTTTTCTGTTCGCGCCAAAGTATAACCAAGCCAACCTGTAAGTTTTCCTTTATTTTTTCGAATTAAAATTTCTGCACCATAAGCTCTCCCGATCCCATAGGCCAGTTGACCCTCTACAAATTCGTTTAATAAAACTTCTGCGCCTGTTTTGTAATCTATCAAATTATTCATGGGCTTGTAATAAGACTCAATAGAAAATTCGTAAGCATTGTCTTTAAAGTTTCTAAAATATCCAACCGTAAATTGATCAGAAAGTTGTGGTTTAATATTATTGCTACTTGGCATCCAGATATCAGTAGGGCTGGAAGTAGTTGAATTAGATAGCAAGTGAAGATATTGGTAACCTCTTGAATAAGATGCCTTCATAGAGCTATATTCATTCAGCATGCACGTAACAGCTATTCGAGGCTCTAACCCATTATATTTTTGAAAAACTTCATTTTTACCATAGTATGTTGTGTCTTCAATTTCTCCATTTTCGTTATAACTATAAACATCTTGCTCTCCGATGGCGTAAAAAGAGGAGTATCTTAAGCCATAGTTGGCGGATAGCCTATTTGATATTTTCCATTCATCCAAAAGATAGGCGGCGCCTTCAACGGACCTTTTATCTTGAACATTCAAATCAGCAATTACTCCGTCGGGGTCAATACTATTTATACCCCCTGGTGAAATTTTATGCGTGAGTATATTGAATCCAAATTTTACATTGTGTTTGTCATTTGCAAACCATTGGTAATCTTGTTTAAATGTCCAATCTTTTATTATTGAGGCTATTTCAAAACCTGGGCCGCCTATGGTGATTTTGTAGTCATAATTACTATAAATAATAGAGGTGTTAGAAAAAAGCTTGTTGGAATAAATATGATTCCACCGCAAGGTTCCAGTTGTATTACCCCATTCGAAGCCAAAAGAATCTCCAAAGCCAAATTTATCTTGGCCAAAATAACCGGAAAGAAAAATTCTATCTTTTTTTCCAAAAGAATAGTTAGCTTTTGCGTTAATATCGTAAAAATAAAGTGTTGACTCTCTTCTTGCAGAATCCTTAGAAAGCTTCAAAAAAGTATCAGCATAAGTTCTCCTGCCTGAGACAAAAAAGGACCCTTTGTCCTTAACTATAGGCGCTTCTATTAATAGCCTCGACGAAATTAGTCCGATTCCGCCAGATGCGCTAAGCTTTTTGCTATTCCCTTCTTTCATTTTTATATCCATAACCGAAGACAGCCTTCCTCCGTATTCTGCAGGAATTCCTCCTTTCATTAGGTTTATGTCTTTTATTGCATCAGAATTAAACACAGAAAAGAAACCTAATAAATGTGAAGCATTATATACCGGTGCTTCGTCTAATAGAATTAGGTTTTGATTTGAAGCGCCGCCTCTAACATTAAACCCAGAACTACCCTCGCCAGCGCTTTGAACGCCTGGTAATAAAGTAACTGTTTTCAAAACATCTTTTTCTCCAAAAAGCACAGGAATAGTTTCAATGTCTTTTGGCTTTAATCGAACTGTACTTCCGTTTGTATTTGTTAAGTTTTGGTCTTCTTTTTCAGCTGTAATATCAAGCACCTTCATTACCTCCGAGCTATTAGAAAGTTCTAAGCCCATTGCTATGTCTTTGTCAAGCACAATTTTTTTGTCAATAGTGTTGTATCCTACATAACTAAAAGAAATCGAGTATTCGCCTTTAGGAAGAGTAATGGAATAAAACCCATAACTGTTTGTTACGGCCCCAACGCCACTTAAATTTGTTACAGCGACATAAACACCGATTAAATCTTCACCGTCTGTTGAATCTTTTATAGTTCCAGACAGCGTAAATTTATCTTGCCCTAATATTAGTTGGGTTGAAAAAATTATTACTAGCAACAAAAATCTCCTGGTCATTGTGGATTCGGGTGGTTTGTTTAATAAAAATGATTCAAGGCTAAACAAAAATAAATCAAGTTGACTTCAATTTTCCATAAAATTTGTTAAAACAACTCTTTTCCGTTCGTTGTAAACAATTTTATAGCAATGGCCAGAAGTATTATTCCGAATACTTTTTCTAATACGGCCATTCCGCCCTTACCTAAGAGTTTTTCAATCCTAGCGGTAAGCTTTAATACCACAAAAACGCATATTAGGTTTAAAATAATGGCAGCCAAAATATTAACCTGTGCAAACTCTGCTCTAAGTGATATAATAGAAGTCATTGTACCGGCTCCGGCAATTACCGGAAATGCTAACGGCACGATTGAAGCCGTTCGGGACGAAGAACTGTCTTGTTTGTGTTTAAATATCTCTATTCCTAAAACCATTTCTATGGCCATAAAAAACAGAACAAATGAACCTGCTACAGCAAACTCATTAATTCCAACTCCAATCACGCCTAAAATTGATTCTCCTAAAAAAAGGAAGCCAATCATTATTAAGGTTGCAACTGCTGTTGCTCTGAGCGGATGAATGGACCCCGCGGATTGTTTTATTTTAATAATAATTGGCATAGAGCCTATTATGTCAATAACTGCAAATAATACCATTGATGCTACTCCGACTTCTCGCAAGTCGAATCCAAAAAAAACTGATGCGAACATAATTATTTAATTTTTGAGGTGTATTCTTCAATTGTTTTTGGAAAATAAGCTTTTTCCAAAACACTAACTTTCTGTGCTAACGTTTGAGGGGTGTCGTGCTCATTCAAAGAACATTCGAATTGAGCGATAGTTGTTCCATCATCATACTTTTCATTTACCAAGTGAATTGTAATCCCCGACTTTTTTTCTTTAGCCGCAATTACTGCGTTGTGGACATTCATTCCATACATGCCTTTTCCTCCATAGCTTGGTAACAAAGCAGGATGTACGTTTATAATTTTATTAGGATATAAATCAATTAAACTTTCTGGAACTTTTAATAAGAACCCGGCCAAAACCAATAGCTCTACTTTTTTCTCTACTAAAAATTCTTCTATTATTACTGAAGATGTAAATTCTTCTTTGCTAAAAGTAAGCGTCGGAATGCCAGCGTTTTTCGCATGATTTAATGCCCCAGCATCAGCCTTATTGCATAGCAAAGCAACAACGTTAATCAAGTCGTTTGACTTAAAATATTGTATAATGTTATAAACATTACTGCCTGTTCCTGAAGCAAATAAGGCGATGTTCATTTCTTGCGCTTAATAGTTCTGCGCAAAGGTAAATCCAAAACGCATAAGATGGGGAGAAAAAGCAAATATTTATTTATTTCTTCAAAAAGCTGAACGCCTTTATAAAGTCGCGTAGCTTTTTTACGAACTGCTTTATGTGAGGGTTCGAGCTATCAAATTGTGTTTCAAGTTTGAACAAGCTATTTCTATAGTTGGGTTTAACACGATGTATTATTAAAAAAAACATGAACAACTGAAGTCCTGCTGCAATTCTTTTTATATTTTTAAAACCATAAACAAATAATCAACCTTTTAGAAGATGAGCGAAAACACACATCCTTTTATAAAATACACTCCGATTAGTTTAACAGAAGAAGATTCCTTGGAAAAAAGCCTGTCTTATTATCATTTAATGAATAAAAGAAGAAGTGTTCGCCAGTTTTCGAATAAGCCCGTAAGTAAGAAGATAATAGAAAACATTATCTTAACAGCATCTTCTGCGCCTTCAGGAGCACACAAACAACCATGGACTTTTTGTGTTGTTTCCAATGCAGAGTTAAAAAGTAGAATAAGAGGGTTGGCTGAAAATGAGGAAAAAATTAGTTACGAAGGAAGGATGAGTGATTCTTGGATTAGAGATCTGGAACCCTTAGGCACGACTTGGATGAAAGAATTTATAGATATCGCGCCTTGGGTAATAATTGTTATGAAAAAAGCTTATGGTTTTGACGAAAACGGTGAAAAATCAAACTACTACTATGTAAATGAAAGCGTAGGGATCGCTTGTGGATTTTTAATTACAGCGATTCATAACGCTGGATTAGTTACTTTAACACACACTCCAAGCCCTATGAATTTTCTAACAGAAGCGTTAAATCGGCCTGAAAATGAACGTCCTTACTTATTGATGCCAGTGGGTTATCCAGATAAAAATACTTTGGTTCCTGATTTGAAAAGAAAAGATTTATCAGAAGTAGTTGCGTACTACGAATAAGTTCTTAAAAACGTATTCCTAATAACTTTAGTGAAAAGAATTTTGTTGAATAAACGAAATGTATTTTATTTGCAATCAGATTTAAATAATTAAAAAAAAAATCATGTCAGATATTCAATCAAGAGTTATCTCAATTATCGTTGATAAATTGGGTGTAGATGAAGGAGAAGTAACTTCAGAAGCAAGTTTTACAAACGATCTAGGAGCAGATTCTCTAGACACTGTAGAACTAATTATGGAATTCGAAAAAGAATTCAATATTGCTATTCCAGACGATCAAGCAGAAAAGATCGCCACTGTAGGTGATGCTATCTCTTATATTGGAGACAATAAATAAGTTTATCTTTCTTTTTTAACTTCTATAAGCTATTATGGAAAAGAAGCGCGTTGTTGTAACAGGAATGGGAGCATTGACTCCGATTGGCAATACTCTAGATGAGTATTGGAACAATCTTATTAATGGGGTAAGTGGTGCAGCGCCTATTCAGCAATTTGATGCTTCTAAATTTAAAACACAATTTGCTTGTGAGGTTAAAGGGTTTGATGTTGAAAGCATTATGCATAGAAAAGAGGCTAGGAAACTAGACCCCTTTTCTCAATATGCTGTTGCTACTGCAACCGAAGCCATGGAAGATTCTGGTCTAGATCTCGAAAAAGTAAATTTAGACAGAGTAGGGGTTATTTGGGGTTCAGGGATTGGAGGTTTAAAAACTTTCCAAGAAGAGTGCTTCAACTTTAAAGATGGAGATGGGACCCCTAGATTCAATCCTTTCTTTATCCCTAAAATGATTGTAGATATTGCTGCGGGGCACATCTCTATTAAGTATGGCCTTAGAGGGCCAAACTATGTTACTGTTTCAGCTTGCGCATCTGCTACAAATGCTATGATTGATTCCTTAATGCAAATACAATTAGGTAAAGTTGATGTTATGGTAACAGGGGGCTCTGAAGCTGCAGTTGATATTGCGGGTATTGGTGGGTTTAATGCACTGCAAGCACTTTCTAAAAGAAACGACTCCCCAGAGACAGCTTCTAGGCCATTTGATGCAACCCGTGATGGATTTGTTTTGGGGGAAGGTTCTGGAGCTTTAATTTTTGAAGAACTAGAACACGCTAAAGCAAGGGGGGCAAAAATATATGCTGAAGTAGTTGGCGGCGGGATGACTGCTGACGCACATCATATAACCGCTCCGCATCCGGAAGGAACAGGAGCTTCAAGTGTTATGAAGCTAGCTTTAGAAGATGCTGGGCTGGACCCAACTACAGTTGATTATGTTAATGTGCATGGAACATCAACTCCACTTGGAGATATTGCTGAAACAAAAGCAATTAAAGAAGTTTTTGGAGAACATGCTTACAACCTTAATATTAGTTCGACTAAATCTATGACGGGTCACTTATTAGGAGCGGCAGGAGCTATTGAGGCAATTGCTTGTGTAAAAGCAGTTCAAGAAGATATTGTTCCGCCAACAATTAACTTTGAGCACGAAGACGAGAACATTGATTACGATTTAAACTTTACTTTTCACAAAGCAGAAAAGAGAACAGTTGATGTTGCGTTAAGTAACACTTTTGGTTTTGGAGGTCACAACACATCGGTGATTGTGAAAAAATACGTTGACTAAATAGTTTATTAAGTTTGCTATTCAATCGAAAATCGCACGTTAGAAATTCTCAATTACAGTTATTTATTCGTCAAAGTTTTGGGTTTAAGCCCAAAAATATGGGCTTGTATACTCAAGCATTTAGTCATAAATCGGTAGCCAAAAAAAATACCAGAGGATTAAAACTAAGCAATGAAAGGCTTGAGTTTTTAGGAGACTCTGTTATTTCAACCATAGTTTCTGAATATCTATTTGAAAATTTCCCTAATGAGGACGAAGGCTATCTCACTCAAATGCGATCAAAAATCGTAAGCCGAAAAAGCCTGAATTCATTAGGAGAAAACATTGGACTAGAGCCTTTCGTAAAATATTTAAAAGGGAACTTTCCCTACAAATCATTATTAGGTAATGTATTTGAGGCCCTTTTTGGAGCAATCTACTTAGACAAGGGATACAAAAAAGCCAAGGAAGTATTTATTAAATACATTCTTGAGCAATATATTGACTTAGAAAATTTGGAGGCAATTAATATTGACTATAAAAGTCAGTTATTGATTTATTGCCAGAAAAATAAATTAGAACTCGAATTTAAAACCATAAAGGAAGAAACGGTAAAAGGGTCAATTAAGTTTACTATGGGGGCGTTCATTAATGGTGAGTTAAAGGGGCAGTCAACCGACCTATCAAAAAGAAGTGCCGAACAAGCTGCGGCAGAAATTGTATCTTTAGATATTATTTAGCCGTTTTTAGAAAACCAACTTCTTTTTTATCCAATATCCGCCATTTTCCTCGAGTAACCTTCCCTTTCTTTAGCCCTGCAAACTCAATTCTGTCAAGTTTTACAACGTCGTAGCCTAAATGCTCAAACATTCTTCTTACAATTCTGTTTTTTCCCGAATGAATTGCCACCAGAACGATAGTTTTTTGACCTGGAGCACCATTATATTCTGCACTATCAAAAACACTTATCCCATCTTCTAATTCAACCCCGTCCGTTAATTTTTCCAAATCGGCTTCTTCAAGAGGTTTGTCCAACACAGTTTCGTATATTTTTTTTATTTCATAGCTAGGATGAGTTAGCCTTTTAGTTAATTCCCCATCGTTTGTAAACAACAACAAACCGGTAGTGTTTCTATCTAATCGACCAACCGGATAAACTCTTTCTGAGCAGGCTCCTTCTATTAACTCCATAACCGTTTGTCGGTCGTGCGTATCTGATACAGTGGTGATATAGTTTTTTGGCTTATTTAGCAGAATGTATTTAAAGCGCTCTTTTTTTAATCTTTTTCCTAAATATCGTACATCATCGGAATCACTAACTTTATGACCCATTTCAGTAACGGTATCACCATTTACTGTTACGTCTCCTTTCGCTATCAGCTTATCTGCTTCACGTCTAGAACACACGCCTGCATTTGCAATGTATTTATTTAAACGAATGTTTTCGACAACCTCCTTACTCGTTTCCGGTTTATTTGAACTAGTTTTTGATTTGTTCGAGTAGTTTTTTCCTTTCTTATTTCCCATTGTCTATTCTGGTCTAGGGCGCGAATATCGGAAAGATTAACCTAAAAAATTATAATGTTGGGTAAAAAGCATCTTCTATATGCCTAATATCTTTCGTCTTGTTGCTAATAATAATTGAAATGATGTCAAATCGAGCCTCACACTCAATATCATTTTTCATAATATATTCGTTGGCGGCATTAATAATCATTTTTTGTTGCTTATCAGAAACAAAACTTTCCGGGTCTCCGTAATTAATAGAGCTTCTTGTTTTAACTTCCACAAAAACAATAAAGTCCTCTTTTTGCGCTATGAGGTCAATTTCAGCTTTTAAGTATCTCCAGTTTTTTTCTAATATTGAGTAGCTCTTTTCAAGTAAGTACTCTTTTGCTATTGTTTCTCCCTTTTTTCCTAAAATATGTTTTTCTTCCATTGTTTTCTTTTGGTATGATACTTGGTTAGGCCATATTTATTATTAGATATGATATAAATTTTTATATCTTAGTCGAACTTAAAAAGAAAATTACAATCATGAAAAATAATTTACGAAAAATTGGCCTTTCTATATTTGCTACTGTTATGATAGCATCTGCGTCTTTAGCGCAATTTGAAGGGGAAATAATATTTGAGAAAAACGTTGGGAAAATTCACGTTATCTACAAATACTTTGTTAAAGGAAACGATATAAGGATTGAAGAAGTTAGTGAAGATGGAACAATTGATGGAATTCAACTGATGGATTTAAACACGAAAAAGACATATGCTCTCAGTCCAGAAAGGAAGCTGTGGTTTGAGACGCCCAACAGAAGACCAGCAATATCTTTGGATGTTGACATTAAGAAAACTGGAAAAACGAAAGAAGTTTTAGGAAAAAAATGTTTTGAAGTAGTTGTTACCAACAAAGCACAAGACAGAAAAATTGTTTATTGGATTACAAAGGGAGATTATAAATTCTTTATTCCAATGCTAGAAACATTAAACAGAAAAGAAAATCAAGCCATGTATTATTTGGAGATTGAGGGGATGGAAAACCATTTTCCTATGTTAAGTACAGAACACGTTCTTTCTACTGGAGATGTTGTTTCAACCTTAAAAGCAGAAAAGATTGATTCAAAAAAAATCAGCGCCGAAACTTTTATTATTCCAAAAGATTACGGCAAATTTGAAAGATAAATAGAGCTTCTTCAGCTTTAAGGGCCGTTTGAAAGAACGGCCTTTTTTATTGCTCAAAAATTACGCTTGAATGACCTACTATTAATCTTGCTTCCTTGTTAAGTATTAAAGCCCTATTGTCGTCTATATGTCCACAAGGGAAGTTGAAGCAGATGGGGTAATCATATTCTTGTACAGCTTCTTTTATTATCTCTACAACTTGCTTCCCAAAGGGAATGTCATTGTCATTCATTTCAGTCATTCCACCCACAATAACACCTGAAAGGCTCTCTAGTTTACCTGATAACTTAAGGTTCCACATCATTCTGTCAAGATGGTAGAGGTACTCATCTAGATCTTCGATGAACAATATTTTTCCCCTTGTATCAATATCGTACTTTGTTCCGGAGAGACTATAAAGCATGGATAAGTTTCCGCCAATAATTTTTCCAGAAGCAACCCCTTCTCTGTTTAAAGAGTGCGTCTCAGCAATAATGGTGTATTTCTCGCCAAACAAAGCTTTTCGAAACGTCTCTAAAGCTTCTTTTGTGTTCGTTTCAAAGTTTACGGGCATTGCAGAATGCATTGACGCAATGTTACATTTGCTGTTTAGATAATTATGAAGCCCTGTAACATCGCTATACCCACAAATCCATTTTGGGTTTTTGATTAGATTTGAAAAATCAACGCTTTCTAAAATCCTTACAGTTCCGTATCCTCCCCTAAAACAAATTATTGCTTTAATTGAATTGTCGTTTACTGCGTCTTGTAAATCGCTTGCTCTTTGCATGTCGGTTCCGCAAAACTGATTACTCTCTGCTCTCAAGTTCTTTCCTTCAATTACTGTAAGCCCCCACTTATTCAACACTTCTTTTGTGTGTGCTAATTTTTCTACATCAATCTTTCGAGCGGTTGATATTAGTGAAATTTTATCTCCTTTTTTGAGATTGTTAGGAAGGATTGAATTTTTCATGTATCGAATATATTATATCAAGAGTCAAAAAACTATCTTTGCGTTCGCAATTTTATGAATCAACTTGTGTGCAAGTAAGTTATTAAATGAAGAATCCGAAAAGATATACCATTACAGCAGCCCTTCCTTATGCAAATGGACCTTTGCATTTAGGCCATTTGGCTGGGGTTTATATCCCATCTGATATATACGCACGTTTTTTACGATCTAATGATAAAGATGTCGCTTTTGTGTGTGGTTCGGATGAGCATGGTGCGGCAATTACATTACGCGCAAAAAAGGAAGGAACAACACCACAAGCTATTGTAGACCAATATCATGCAATCAATAAAGATGTCTTTAAGCAGCTTGGAGTAAGTTTTGATATTTATCATAGAACTTCTTCCGACTTACATAAAAAAACGGCTTCTGATTATTTTAAATTATTAGACAAAAGAGGAGAGTTTACAAAAAACACGACGCAGCAATATTACGACGAAGAATATAATCAGTTTTTAGCAGATAGATATATTACAGGAGATTGCCCAAAATGTAAAAATCCTGGTGCCTATGGTGATCAGTGCGAAAAATGCGGATCTGACCTAAGTCCTTTAGATTTAATAAACCCTGTCTCTACTTTAAGTGGAAATTCGCCCACGTTAAAAGAAACATCTCATTGGTATTTACCAATGGATAAACATGAAGATTGGGTTAAAGATTGGATTAAGAATGGGAAATTAAACGGCATTCAAGTCCATGAGCCTAAAGAATGGCGGAATCAAGTAGTTGGTCAATGTATGAGCTGGATAGACTCTGGGTTAAAGCCAAGAGCGATGACGCGTGATTTAGATTGGGGCGTTGAGGTTCCTGTCGATGGTGGGGCTGGGAAAGTGTTGTATGTGTGGTTTGATGCACCTATAGGCTATATTTCAGCAACAAAACAATGGGCTGAAGACACAGATAGAAATTGGGAGGATTACTGGAAGTCAGCTGACACTAAGTTGGTTCACTTTTTAGCAAAAGATAACATTGTATTTCATTGTATTATATTTCCAATCATTCTAAAATTATTAGGAGATCATGTCCTGCCAGATAATGTTCCTGCCAATGAGTTTTTGAACTTAGAAGGAAAGAAATTAAGCACTTCGAGAAATTGGGCTGTATGGGGGCATGAATATTTAGAGGATTTTCCGGGACAGCAAGACGTGCTTCGGTATGTGCTTACTTCAATAGCTCCAGAAAACAAGGACAGCGACTTTTCATGGAAAGATTTTCAAGCTAGGAACAATAATGAACTAGTTGCGATTTATGGGAACTTTGTGAACCGGTGTTTAGTTTTAACACATAAATATTATGATGGATCTGTTCCGAAAATGGGAGAGCTAACAGACTATGATAAAGAGGTGTTAGAAGAATTGGCATTAATCCCTTCTAAAGTGTCAAATGCAATTGAGTCTTATCGGTTTAGAGAAGCACAAGCAGAAGCGATGAATTTAGCTCGTTTAGGAAATAAGTACTTGGCGGACACAGAGCCTTGGAAATTAATTAAAACAGACGAGGAACGTGTTAAAACAATAATGAACATAGCTCTTCAAATAACGGCAAACCTTACTATTGTGTTTGAGCCTTTTTTACCGCTTACTAGCAATAAATTAGCCTCCATGCTGGGAATAGAGCTATTAAAGTGGCGGGCTGCCGGACAAGATGATTTAATGAGTACGGGCCACGTTATCAATAAAGCAGAATTGCTTTTCAGTAAAATTGAAGAGAATAAAATAGAAGAACAAATAGCAAAATTAGAGTCGGCTACACAAGAAAACAGTAAATTCCCACCTATGAAAGATGAAGTAACATTTGACGATTTCACAAAAATGGATATCCGTGTCGGTGAGATAATGACGGCCGAAAAAGTTGAAAAAGCAGATAAATTATTGAAGTTAACGGTTAATACAGGCTTAGATACTCGTACTGTTGTTTCGGGAATTGCAGAGCATTATTCTCCTGAAGATGTTGTTGGGCAAAAGGTGTCAATTCTAATGAATTTAGCTCCGCGGAAGATTAGGGGTGTTGAATCCCAAGGAATGATTTTGATGGCTGAAAATGATGAAGGAAAACTTTCATTTATTGCTCCAACTGAGGAGATGGAAGCTGGAGGAGAGGTTAGGTAATAACAAATACTAAAAGCCGGTAAAAATCATTAAACTTTAGGGGTAGGACAAATACTGTAGTTATCGTATTACAACAATCTTTTTGGACTGTACCAATTGATTATTTTGAATTACCTGAATAAAATAAGTCCCCGTAGCAAATTGACTACAGTCAATACTTTCCTTTTCGTTATAAACATTTTTAGATAGCATTCTCTCCCCTAGTTGATTAAGAACGTGTATTTTAGAATTAGACGCACCTTCTAGCTCTATTTCATTTACAGCAGGATTAGGGAATATTGAAATTGTTTTACTTACTTCATTAACCCCAACACTGCCGACAATAGCTGTGCGATATGTTACGCCTCCCGTATAGCTATTTTGGTATACAAAATGAAAAACTCCATCCGCAAAAACAAGATCAGGGTTAGATTGACTTCCAAGCGATTGTGCATTTAGAAGTGTTAGTGAATCAAGTTTTGAATCGCCATTAAATGTGTAGGCAAAATAACATTCTTGGCCTGGAGAACCAGAAATATATTCCTGATAAACAACACCTATTGTGTTCCCTTCTCCAGCAATTCTAGGGAAGTTTTGTCCCCCCTGCGGGGTCCCCGGCATTTCCCAATTGGTTGTGCTAACGGCGTTCGATTTATCCACTGTAGTGATCATTGTTTTTGAGGTGCCGGATGCCCCGGTCATCCATACCATATAAAAAACATTGTTAATGAAAGCGCCGTGAGCTCCGCTTGATGGACATACGTTTACAAGCCACTCGGCATCGTCTACATCAGCTCCAATTGGAAAAGTTACTCCTCCATCAGAAGAAAAAGATGCCCACATATCTCTTAAATTAGCATTATTCCCTCTAAATAAAAGTGCTTGATATGACCCATTTAAAATAATTTCAGAAGGACAGCAGTCACAGACCTCTGAACCTGTTAACGCTTCACTAGCATTTACTGGAGCCTGCCAAGATGTTCCTGCGTCAATGGAATTAGAAACCACATAGCGAGGATTAGTCCAGTTAGCGTCATGGGTCATATAGCTTACCGCAATATCTCCATTTAAATTACCTCCAATTGAAGCAAATCTGTTTAGTCCACTATACCCGCTAATATTTACCGTATCCGAAAAAGACACACCAGCATCTGTTGAAGCCACACAGTAAACATCAAACCCAGCGTTTAATTCAGCGTCATAAATAACCCACACAGAATCACCTTTAGCTGTAATATCCGGACCTGTCCAAGTGGCGGTATAAGGATTTATTCCCGAGGGACTTACCGCAATAGGCGTGGAAAAAGCTCCGCCATTTAATCGAGAAACATATACGGGTTGAGTGCCCGTTCCTCCTCCCCACACAACAACAGGAACATTATTTGAAGTCAATGCTATTCGAGGCCGAAGGTTTCCATAGCCACTAGCAACTTCTGTTTCGGTAGACCAAAACAATTCTTGTGAGAACGTGTAACTCGCGAGAAATAATGCGACTAAAGTAATAGATGCTTTCATATTGAATGGCTTATTGTTTTTCCAAATATAATAATAAAGAAGAAGGAAATTTACGCCCTAGGCAAAACATAAATAACGTTTTGGTTCAATTAGTTTTAAAAAGGGCGGTGTTGTTTGGTTTATAGAACTAAAACCGGATAAATTAAGCTTATTTTCCTTTAAAATGAATAAATTTGATCTATGGACATTTCTAAGAAAAAACCGGCATACACTATTAGCTCCCCATTAAGGTTGTATCTTGAAAAATTCGATAGAGACATGAAACTTCCTGTGAGTTATGAAGGTTTGATGCATTGGAAAGAAGGGTTTCCTATTGTGGATAAAAACGGAGTAGACACGCTTTGGGAAAGTGTGATGTACGAGCCCTCTCGAATGGAAGAATTAAATCAAGGCTTAACCCAGGTATATGCATTGCTAAAAACAGATGGCGATCTCTCTGTAATCGGTCACCTTCGGGTAGACCGAATTGACTTTTGCCATTTTGGAAACTCCAAACCTTTTCGTATCCGAATCATCAATCAGTTTAATGATAACTACGATTATTTCTATGTTAAAATAGCTGATGCTTCTCGAGTTTATGGCTTAGAGTTTGAACATATTCTTAGCCCAAATCGAATCAACTATTTAGTTGATGGTAATTCGCTAATTGAGGAACACATCGCTGGCATTCCCGGCGATCAATTTGTAAATCGATTTTTGTCGATGCCGAACTTTAGAAAGGTGCGATTAGCAAAGGAATTTGTTAAGTTTAACGAACGTTGTTTTGTGAGGCTATTAGGGGATATGCGATCATACAACTATGTAATTGACATCACGCCTGATTTTGAAGAGGCGCAATATCGAGTTCGTGCAATTGATTTTGACCAGCAATGTTACGAGGGAAGAAAAAACGTTTACTTGCCTCAATTTTTTAAAGAAAACAATGCGATTATAGATTTCTGTCGAGAAATTATGGCGCCTGAAACGGTTACTCAATATAAATACGAAGAAAGAATTTTGATTAAAAAGAGATACGCATCAGCTTCGTATCGAACCAATGATTTGCTAGTGGCAATAAAACAAGACTCCATCTCTACTCCGAAAAAAACAAATCAATTAAAAACAGAATTGAACAAATATCATAAAACACAAGAATTTAATAATTGTAGTACTATGGGAGAAATTATGGCTGTTCACTTAGAGTTGATGCTTACAAAGCCTATTCCTCAAAAAATTTCCTCTGCTTTTAATCTTTAGTTCTAGAAAACATAAATTAAAGATACGTTTTAAATTGTATCTTGCTATAAGGCTAAACAACGTCCCGTTCAGCTTAACATAATATTGCCTGTGGCATGATGCTTGGTTATTGCTTATGTAGACTAGCTTAACAAACACTGCCCTTACAGGTGAACCATTAAAACAAACGTATGAATTTATTCTTGACATACCTTATTATTGGGTTTTTAGCGAGTAATCCAACTGTGGAGAAAAAGATAAGTCAAACAATTTCTGGAACAATAACCACTTCCGGAAGTTACTGCGGAGGAGCTGCGCCTTCCGAAGAAATGCTTCAAAGTGTCCAAGCTACCAAGCCCATGAGTGGTTTTATGATATATATAAAAAAAGGAGCTAAGAACAAATTATTATCTTGTATTGTTGACAGCACCTGCACGGACTCTAATGGAAATTATTCATTCGACTTGAGGCCAGGAAAATATGTTCTTTTACAAAAGAACCAATTAAATAAAGACGTTTTTGAAAAATATAAACAATCGAAATGGACGCAAGTGGACCTTGAGTGTATGCGGGTGTGGTGGGAAAAGGGGCTCACATCTATTACTGTAGATTCTGAGAGTATAAACAATTTAAATTTTCATTTTCAAAAACGATGTTTTATTCCTTTAAGCGTTCCTTGTTTGCGGTACACTGGGCCTTACCCTCCTTAATATTTCCTTACTTTTTTATCATTTTCACCCATATTTCTCTACCAGATCGAGGCTCAATAGAATTATAACATGGGGCAATTATTTCAATATCAAAATAAGGCTCAAAATAACCTATATACTCTTTTATGGTTCCTCCATAAGGTGGGTGATCCTCATTTAGCGGAGCGTCAAATAAAAGTCCTACCAACTTTCCTTTTGAATTTAATAATTCAGCTACTTTTTTTGCATATGCAGACCTAAGGTTTTTGTCAATAGCGCAGAAGAATGTTTGTTCTACGATTAGATCAAAAGTGCCGTTTAGTTTAAAAAAATTTTCATTAAACAGCTGATTAACCGGAAAATTCGGAACGCGAGATTTAATGTTAGATATCGCAAATGGAGAAATATCAACTACAAAAACATTTTTAAACCCTTTGCAAAAAATGTATTCCGCTTCATGGCTATTCCCTCCACCGGGAATTAGTATTGATAATTCTTTATTGTTTAATTGACTAAAATACGCTTCAATTGGCGTAGAAATTTTCCCTAAATCCCAACCCGTATCATTGTTTTGATAACAATTATTCCAATATTCTTCTGTCAATTTCATGTATTATATATTACTCGCATACTGCAATTCTAATAAAAAACCGTTTAAGTCTAAAACAAAATTTTATACTGCATAATTGGAAGCATTCCAATTTGATACCTAGTAAAGACCGACTGTGTTGAAACATCATATCCTTGACTAAATACATTTTTTCTATTGGTTGCGTTTTGCATTGTAAATGCCCATTCTTGCGTGATTTTTTTACCATTTAATTTATACCCTATTTTAATATCTGTTCTAAAATATTCAGGATGCTGAGGAGCAAATGCATTGTCATAATCATAAACCGCAGCATTCTGGTTTTGACTTTGTTCCAAGTCTATGGGGATGTACCGCTGCCCTCCGTTTAAGGTAAATTTAATATCTAGTAATAGCGAACTCTGTTTTTTTGATGGCTTTTTTGACATAAAATAAAACTCTTTGCCGACTAAGACATTTGTTGTATAATTTCCATTAAAAGCTGTGTTTCTTTCTATTCCGTCAACCCCTTTGTAGGTTGAGTTATATAATGACCCGGTAAACAAATAATAGAAGCCATTGTTTAAAAACCTTTCGACCGTAAGCTCTAGTCCATAGTTTGTCCCCGTACCCTCGTTTACTAATGTATCGGGAAATGCTAAATCGAAATTGGCCCCAAAATTTAGTGTGCTATATTGTGGGTATCTATAGCTTACAGGGACGTTGTCCAATATCTGATAATACGATTCCATTTTTAGTCTTGAATGTTTGCCTATGCTTCTATCGTATGCTACAACAAAATGCTGGCTTCGAACCATTTTTAAATCTTTATTTGGGATTACAGCGTCTCCTTTATCGTTAAAAACGGTATTTCCATAAATATCGGCTTGCTCTCTAAAAAACAGTCTGTTTGGTGCTAATTGGTTGTGTAATCCATAAGCTGCACTAACGGTGTTTTTAACATTCCATTTGTATTTAACACCTAGCCGAGGTTCTACAGCAAAAGTACTGTTATAGATAAAGTATTGGCCGTGAACCCCCGTATTTAAAGTTAAATCTTCATTCACTCTAAATTGCCACTGCACAAAGGGTTGAATAAAATACGTAGCGCCATCGTAGTTGGTAAGCTTTCTCCATTGGGGCTGTATAATAGTATATGAATTTGCAAATGGATTAAACACACTGTCTATCCTCTGGTGAATGCTATCCTGTAAATGGAAGAATTTTCGCTGATTATACATCCCTATTTTTAATACGTTTCTTGCGTTAATTTTTTGATTGAAAACTATGTTAAAGGATTGTTTTCCCTCGAAACTATTATTGCGATAAAATGGATTGTAATTGCCATTGGCGGGATTTAGCGTATCGTTTATTATATCATTTGAAGTGGCGTCCACAGAAATACTTGTTTTAAGAAATGCTTTGTCATTAAACCGATATGTATTAGATAAAGAAATTACCCCAATTTTTGATTTAAAAACAATGTCTTCGCCGCTGTCTGTAAATAAATTTTCCTGTCCCTCCTGTTCACTGTCTAAAAACGAAACATCGCTAACTCCTCCAACAGCCCATAAAACGGTTCTCCCTTTTTTGTTTGGAAAATTTAACTTAAACATCCCGTCTTGATAAGCAGGAACAGCTGTTCCGACCCCAAAATTAAGTCCCATTTTTTGAAACAACTCAAGTGTAGAATAACGATAACTTGCTATATATGATGAATAATTCTTTTTGTTAATAGGCCCTTCCGCGGTTAACTCGAGCCCATTAAACCCAATCTGAGACAAAAACTCGTGTTTCTCGTTGTTTCCGTTTTTCAACTTCAAATCAAAAACTCCAGCCAAGGCGTTTCCGTATTCTGCCGGGAATGCGCCGGTCATAAAATCCGAGTTATCTAAAACGTTGTTGTTTAATATACTAACCGGACCTCCTGTTGTGCCGTTTAAAGCAAAATGATTAGGGTTTGGAATATCTACATCTTCCAGACGGTACAAAACCCCAGTAGGAGAGTTTCCGCGAATTACGATATCATTTCTACTATCATCTGCTCCTTGAACGCCTGCAAAGTTTTGGGCCATCCTAGCCACGTCATTTAAACTGCCTGCATATCGCTGGGTCTCTTCAATCGAAAAAGTTCGGGCGCTAACAGTTGCCATTTTGTTTACGGTTTTGTCTTTATCTGGCCCAGATTTAACCACAACTTCGTTCATAATAATTGATTCTTGAATCTCAATATTAAGAATGAGTTCTTTTCCAGAAGTAAGCTCAATATTATTTAGTGTTTTTGGTTCATATCCAACATAGCTTATTTTAATATCGTGGCGCCCAATTGGAACGTCAACAATTTTGAACCTTCCGTCAAAATCTGTGGCTGCCCCTTTTATGGGTGTTACTGAAGCAATAATTATATTTGCTCCTGGTAAGGGAGATTTAGAATCTTTATCAATGACGACGCCTCTAATGTTTTGTGTTATCTGCGCTTGTCCAAAAAGCGAAAGTAATACGAGTAATGTTGTAACAATATTTTTCATTTCTTATTTTTGATGGGGCAAAGAAACAACCGATCTTCTTTAAAAAAAACTAAAAGGTACGAATAGCTATGTTTTGGGATGAAATGAAGTTCTTGGGACGAATGGTAATATTACCTCAACAACGAAGCAAGCGATTTAAAATGGGCTGATTGTTTCCTAGACACAGGGACAGAATGTTCCACGTTTTCAAAATGTATCTTATACCCTTGGGCTGTTCCGGAAACTTTATCAATCTTGTTAAAATTTACAATATAACTACGGTGTACACGAACGAAAAATGACAGCTCTTTTAAGCTGTCTTCTATGGAGCTTAAACTTCCCCTAAGAAGTTCCTTCCTGTAGTTATTGTCCTCGTTTATATGAATTTCACAATAATTACTTTCTGATTTAATAAATAATATGGAATGATCAATGAATTTTAATTCCTCGTTTTTTCCTTCCCCTTTTAATATTATATCTTTCGTAAGCGAGCTATTGGATTGTTTTAATTTGTTGATCTTTTCCGATTCTGCTTTGTACTTTTTTAATAGTCTTGTTTGGTTATACAATACCACAATAATTATAGGCATTACTCCTATTACAAACGTGATGCTAATTGAAAGAATAAAATTATTAAAGGAGTACACGTCACTTTTTTCAACTGAAATTTGACTGGATGCAGCATAAAAAAAGTTGACAACTCCGATCATAAATACAATAAATGATAGGTGGCCAATCTCTTTTAACACAGTCCAATTGGCGTCACAAAAATAATTTGTGAAAAACTGTGGCAAGATAGCGGCAATAAAGAATGAAACAGCAAATGTTATTAACCCATACCCTAACGACACATAGCCTGAATAGTTAATTAAAGAGTCGAACGGTTCAAATAAAAATAAAAAAAAGAAAATAAACGCACCTGCTAACAATGAGATAATCAGATTGTTCAAAATCTCTTTATTACATGGGTATGGTTTTCTTAAAGTCTCTAACACAAGTACAAAAATAAAAAAAGCCCCTAGCAAATATATGCAAGAGGCTTTAAATAGTGTTTTTTAGTGTTTTATTTCTTGAAAGACATTGATACACTTGTTCCTTTTGCCATTGCGTCAATGTCAAATTCACCGGGAACCTGGTTCATTGCTTCTGGCATTTCCTCTTTTATTTGCGCTAACAAATCTTCAGCGGTTAAAGTAATAGTGAGTTTATCAGCAGAAGCCTCAGTCAAAGTAACGTGGTAGTCAAGTTTTTCTCCTTCAACCTCTCCTTTAATTGACAACTTATCTCCTTCAACCGTATAGTTTAGGGTAAAAGGCGCTTCTTCACCATCTTTAGAGAGAACGATTTTTCCGTCTTTAGTAAATTCAATAAGCATGTCTTCTGTTTCATTTGTAGCTTCGCTAATTGCCTCTTTTTTACCTTCTTCAATCATTGTTTTAAATTCAGCAGGAATACCGTCTCCTAAAGTTAGGTCTAAAGAACTAGGATCTGCTTTCCATGACCCTACTAAGTCTGCTGATGTCACTTCAGCTCCTCCACAAGAAACTAATGCTAAGGCAGTTAATGCAACTGTTAACGTTTTAAATACATTTTTCATTCTAATAAAATTTTAAGTTTAGTTTGCAAATGAAAACTAAACCTTACAATTAAACAATTAATCCCCTAAAAACTTGATAGACAATATAGTTTTAGCTGTTAAATAGTATTTATTAGCTTTACACCATGAAAAGTACTGGAGTAATTGGGGGAGGAAGCTGGGCAACGGCAATTGTAAAAATACTATCGAACAATATTGATGGCTTTACTTGGTGGATGCGAGATGACAATCAAAGGGAACATGTTGTCGGGCACAACCATAATCCGAAATACCTACAATCTGTGGTTATTAACAATAACATTGTAACAGCTACAACGGATCTAAAATTGACAATAGAGGAAAGTGATATTCTTATAATAGCCACCCCTTCTGCTTTTATAGATGAAACATTGACGCAGTTTTCAAAAGAAGACTTTGAGGGAAAGTATATTGTCTCAGCTGTAAAAGGGATAATACCACAAACGAATGAGATTCCGGCAGATTATTTCCATAACAAGTTTGATGTTCCTTTTGAAAATATTGGAATAATTAGCGGGCCTTGCCATGCGGAAGAGGTTGCTTTAGAAAAGCTTTCATACTTAACCATTGCAAGCCCAAACAAATTGTTAGCTGATCAAGTCGCCAACAATCTATCTTGTCGGTATATTAAATGCTCTGTCTCTGATGATTTAATAGGGACAGAAATTTCTGCCGTTTTAAAAAATGTTTACGCACTTGCCGGTGGAATCTGCCACGGACTTGGGTATGGAGATAATTTTCAAGCTGTATTAATGAGTAATGCAATTCAAGAGATTTCTCGTTTTGTCGATGTTGTTCATCCTATTCATAGAGACGTAAAGTCTTCTGCTTATTTAGGGGATTTATTAGTTACCGGCTATTCTCTATACAGCCGAAATAGAACTTTCGGAAATATGATAGGAAAAGGGTATTCGGTAAGAGCAGCACAGTTAGAAATGAACATGGTAGCTGAAGGTTATTATGCAACGAAATGCATAATGGAAATAAACGAGAAGCACCAAGTGGAGCTGCCAATAACCAAAGCAGTATATCATATCTTATATGACAAAATATCTCCTTCCGTCGAGATGAAGATATTGTCTGATAATTTGACTTAAACGATTAACCTTTGGAGACAACACTTCCGTAAACTACAAATATTTACACTTCATAATTACTTTTTTATCTTCTTTCCCTAAAATAAATTTAAAATCTTCAAATTGGGGTTTTGAATAACCTTGGTGAAAATAATTTGAAAATGCAAAACCCTCTTGAGGGAATAAATATTTGTATCTCATTTTCCTATCCCAGTCTTCATCATCCAATAGGGCAATTCCGTATACTCCCGGGCCTAAGCCTACAATCGTAGCAGTCACCTTACCGGCTATCATTTTTGTTTTTAAAACTGTTTGTTTCATAACAGCATCTCTATTTTGGTAGTCTTTATTGTTCGTGTAAATACCAAGCAACAAATGTCCATTGGAACTACGAACATCTGTAATTTCTACTAAAATAGTTTGTGCACAAACAGAGGCATCCATATTCCAGATTAATAAAAAAATATTCAAAACAAAAACTTCAATCTTCATATCTACTAAAACTAAAATAATTCAAGGTTTATTGCTAAAAATTAATCCTTACGCCCAATGCATAGAAAATATTTAGTCTTTTTACCTATTACCTTGATTTTCAGCACTTTAAATCTTGCATGATAAGGCGCGCTTAAATTGACTGTCTTCAAGAATTAATGGTAAGGTGTCATTTGGCAAGCAAAAGTCTCTTAAATCGCTTTTAAACCTCTTTTTGATGCTTGATAACATAAATCTGACTTGAATATTTGTTGTTTTTTGAATTAGCAGCAAGATTCGATTTAAACCCATTCACAAAACCTGAGAAAATATTTCCACCTTTATACTTTTCCGAAATCATGCTTATGTAATAAGAATCAAATTTCATTGGCAAGATTTCAACAACCTCCATTCCATGTTTAGAAAACAGTTGTTTCATGTTGTCCGGTCTAAAATGATATAGGTGAATTGGTAAATCATAGGCCGCCCAACAAGACTTATAATGTTCAGCATCTTTACTTGAGCAATTTGGTACAGCCACAATTAAGGACCCGTCTTTCTTTAAAATCTTTTTATATTGCTCAATATCTTTATTCAAATTATATACGTGCTCCAGGACATGCCACATAGAAATTACATCAAAGGTATTCTCTTCAAGCGAATATAGATGATTCAAATCCTTTGCCTCAATAGTATTACTCTCCAATGCAATTTTACGCGCTGATTGATCCGGCTCTAATCCAAGAGTTTTCCAATTATGGGATTTACAGTAGCCTAAAAAATCTCCGGTACCACAGCCAATATCCAAAATAGTTTTTTCTTTTGCATATTTGTACGCTAAGTTTTCTTTCTGCTTAATTGCTCTTGAACGAACAATATGGTACACCCTATTTATGAGCCCCTTTTTTGTTCCAGAATGAGAAACATAATTTTCCGATTTATAATAGTCTCCTATTGTTTCTTCCGTAGGAATTGGATTCGTAAACCGAAAAGAACAAGCAACACACTCCACAATTTTAAATCGGTCGTTGCTTACGTTATGGTCTACTGCCTCTAAAAAATCCTGTTGAGCCCCCCCCCTACATATAGGGCACTTTTCGATATTTCTTAATTGATGTTCCACGTGAAACAATTTATTTATTTATAGCGATTTCTTACTTTTATTCATTGGTCCATACAAATCTATTTAATATCGAACAACTAAATTCTATCTTCCAAGATAGATCATTAACACAGAGATATCAGAAGGCTTAATGCCGCTGATTCTTGATGCCTGCCCTAATGTGCCGGGCCTAATTTCGTTCAATTTCTCTTTAGCTTCATTAGAAAGAGATGAGAACTTGCTATAGTCAATCTCATCCGGAATAATAACATATTCAAGTCTTGAAAGCTTGTCTGCAACGTCTTGTTCCCGGTCCAAATAACCTTTATATTTTATCATTATTTCGGCTTGTTCCAGAACCTCTCGCTTTTCATTTCCAATATTATCAATAAATTCTGTAAGATTATCATTTGCACTTTGTAAATCTTGAATAGTCAAAAATGGCCGTGCCAAAACACCATCCATTTTTACTTTCTGTTTAATAGGTGAAGTCTTCTTTTTCTTTAAAATTGGATTAATCCTTTCCGGCTCAATTGATGTTTTTCGAATAAATTTTATTAGTTCCTCCGTTTTAACATGTTTTTCTGAAACCTTATTCATACGTCTTTCTGAAGCCAAACCAATATTAAATCCTTTTTCTGTAAGCCTTAAATCGGCATTGTCCTGACGTAACAATATTCGATACTCAGCACGAGAGGTAAACATTCGGTACGGCTCTTCGGTACCTTTCGTAATCAAATCATCGATTAACACACCAATATATGCCTCGCTACGGGAAAGTGTAAATTCCTCTTTTTCCTGAACCTTAAGCGCCGCGTTAGCGCCAGCAATAAGCCCTTGACTTGCTGCTTCTTCATATCCCGTGGTGCCGTTAATTTGTCCAGAAAAATACAGCCCTTCTATTAGTTTGGTTTCCAAGGTATGCTTTAATTGAGTTGGCGGAAAATAGTCGTACTCAATAGCGTATCCAGGTCGAAACATTTTTGCACACTCAAAGCCCGGAATTAACTGAAGAGCCCTAATCTGAACCTCTTCTGGTAGGCTCGTGCTAAAACCATTGACATAATATTCTATTGTATCCCAACCCTCAGGTTCGGCAAATATCTGATGGCGATTTCGCTCAGAAAAACGATTAATTTTATCTTCAATAGATGGACAATACCGTGGGCCAACACTTTTAATCGCTCCATTAAACATGGGAGACCTGTCAAACCCCGTCTTTAACATTTCATGTACATCAGGATTTGTATAGGTTATCCAACAACTTTTCTGCTGTTTCAGAAATTCTGTTTCATCAGAATAAGAAAATTTTTTTGGGTTAATGTCTCCTGGTTGCTCAACCATTTTTGAAAAATCCAGAGAACGCCCATCTACCCTAGGAGGCGTGCCAGTTTTCATTCTTCCCGATTCAAAGCCGATTTCAACTAATTGCTCGGTTATCCCATGAGCAGCTTTCTCCCCCATTCTACCACCACCATACTGTTTTTCTCCAAGATGAATAATTCCGTTTAAAAACGTCCCGCTATTAAGAATCACTGATTTCCCTATTATCTCAATTCCCATGGCTGTCTTCACACCCGTAACCTTATTATTAAGCGTTGTTATACCCACAGCCATATCTTGCCAAAAATCGATATTTGGATTTTGTTCGAGGGTTAGCCTCCAGGTCCTGGAAAACAACATGCGGTCACATTGAGCTCTAGGACTCCACATTGCGGGGCCTTTACTTAAGTTTAAAAGCTTAAACTGGATAGCGCTTTTGTCGGTAACAATTCCGGTATAGCCTCCCAAAGCATCTATCTCCCGGACAATTTGCCCTTTAGCAATTCCCCCTATAGCAGGGTTACAGCTCATTTGCCCTATGGTTTCCATGTTCATAGTAATCATCAGCACCTTTGAGCCTAGGTTAGCAGCAGCAGCAGCAGCTTCATTACCTGCATGTCCGCCTCCCACAACTATAACATCATACTCTTGCAGCATTATATTCTTCTATTAACGTTCCACGTGAAACATATATTATTATATCGTGCTGTAAACCAGCTATTTAAGTGTTAATTAGCATGTTTAATGCCCTCTCCTCCATATTTCGCATTTCTGCAATATCTTCGATTGTCTTATCTTTAAACCCGAGCAAATGTAACAAACCATGTGCAATTACTCTGTTAAGTTCGTTAATTTGCGTTTTCCCAAACGTTTTCGCATTTTCATTGGTTCTATCTATAGATATAAATAGGTCCCCGGAAATCAAGTTCTTTTCGCAATAATCAAAAGTAATAATATCCGTGAAATAATCATGATTCAAATGCTCTTGGTTGATCTTCAGTAAGTAATCATCTGAACAAAATATATAGTTTAATTCACCAATTTTTTTATTGTGGCCCTCCACTAGCTTTACCAACCAATTTGACGTTTCATTTTCACTCTCCAGAGTAAAAGAGATATCTACAGCATGAAAAAAAATATTGTTTGGCGGCATAGTTTAGATGTAAAAAAAAATCCCGCAAAAAAACGGGACAACTTAATATATGTGATTGGTTTTAGGTATTTCTCATTAGCATTCGAACGTCAACTCAACAATTCTTCCGTTTTCTTCAAAACTTACATCATCAGCCAAGTTTTTCATCAAAAAAATACCCCTGCCATTTGGCTTCTCAATGTTCTGTGGGTCTGTTGGATCCGGCAAGTTGTCAAAATCAAAGCCAACCCCTTCATCTTCAATTCTGAATTTTAACTTATTTTCATCTTGACCACAAGCAACCGATGTTTTTTTATTTGCATCTAGTTTATTTCCATGATGAATAGCGTTGTTTACAGCTTCAGTTAAAGCAATTAATATATTACCATAATTATCTTCAGGGATTTGTAGCTCTTCACAAACATTATCCACTAGTTTTTCTACCAAATAAATATTCTCTGCCTCAGAAGGAAAGTCTATGTTTTGCATTATTAAAAATGTTTGTGTCGTCATGGTATCATTCATCAATTTGATTAAAATACTCGTTCACTTTGTTTTTATAGTATGGTTTAAGCGAAGGAGGAATTGTTTTTAACATTTCGATTTCCTTCTCTTTCTTCTCCTTATACTCAAGATATTCATTTGGGTTACTAAAAAGTTGATTTTTTGCTTCATTGGCCTCTCTTTTCTCGTCAAACTCTCTTTCTCTTTGGGCTTTCTCATGCTCCAAAAGCCGAGTCATAATATCTTTATGGCGCATTATTGTCTCCTTCGAAATTCTTTTGTTAACAATATCTTCTTCCAGCTTCTCCATGTCTTTGGCTATTTTTTTTAAACCGTTTCCATTTCCAGAACCATCTTTATTCAGCTCCTGACCCATTTGTTGCATTTGTTTTCTTAAGGCACTTTGCTCCGCAGCCATTTGAGCAATCTCTTTACTGGACATCCCTCCACTACCTATATTTCCTCCTGGTTTTTTGCCCTCGTCTCCTTTTTCCCCATCTTTCTTCCCTCCAGGGTTATTTCCTTTTTCCATGGATTTCTTCATCTTCTCGAGCTGTTTTTTTAATGCATCTTGCATTTCCTTCATGCTTTTTGCAGATGGCTTTCCCTTTCCTTTTCCTCCTGGCTTATTGCACTCTCCTTCTCCTGGCGGCCCTTTTTGCTGTTCTTGCATTTGTTTAATCGCTTCATCAAACAGAAGCGCCAAGTTGTTGACAGCTGTCATTACATACTGTTGCTCGCTAGAAGCCTTGGAGGTTTGTCTGTCAGCAATATGCTTGACGGCGTTTTCAATGTTCTTATTCATAGCCGCAACCTCCTTATTAATATGCGGGCCTAACTGCATAATTCTTTTACTCAAAGCAAAAAGAGAATCTTCCAGTAGTTGCGCATCATCTTCTAATTTACGCTGTCTTTGTCCTAACTTAACATATTGTGGATCTTTCGAGCTCAAGCCCTTCAGATCATCCATTACCTCCTCTTGCTCAAAAGAAAACTGTATTAAATTCTCAAGTAATTGACGTAAAGACTCCATGCTTTCGGCATCTTTTTGTTCTTTGTCTTTTGATTTCATGTTCTTCAGCATCTGCGAAAGCTGTTCCATGTCCTCTGCAGCTTGATCTTGTTTCTCCGAGGCTTTTTTATTCTTTTTCTCCTCTATATTTTCTTTACTTTCATTCATTTCCTCAGAAATTTTCTTCTCTTCCTCTTTAGTGTCGAGCATATTCTTTTTCCTTTCCAAATCCTCATTCAATTCCTCCAATTCCTTCATTTCTTCCTGAACATTTTTAAACTCTTCATTAAGTTTTTCTTGTTCTTTATTCAACTGAAAATTAGATTTCTCTTTATTCCTGGTTTCCTTCGATAAATCCTTTTGCTTTTCCGACAATTCATCCAATCGGTTGGTGATTTTTTCTAATTTACTATCAAACTCCATTTGCTTGAATTGCTCTAACGACCTATCAAGTTCCTTTTCCATTTGCTCTTGGGACAATTCAATTTCATCCATCTTATTTAACAACTGATTCTTGTTTAATTCCTCTAACATTTTTTGAAGTTCATTATACATTTCCTTCATTTCATCTGTCATCAATTGTTCAAACAGTTCATTTAATTGTTGTTGCTTTTCTAAGATGTCTTCGCTTAGCTTTTCATATTCATTCTGTTCATGGTTTTTTTTGCTGTTCTCCTTCTTCATTTGGTTAACTTTATTCTCCAATGCTTGTTGCTTCTTTAAAAACTCCTCCAGCCTGTTTTTGTCTTGCCAGTCGGGTTTGGGTTTTTCTAAAAGGTTCTTTTGAATTGCTTTCAATTCCTCTTGTAGTTTTTGCACCTCCTCTAAGTTTTCTGAGAGCTTATCCTTAAGGTCTTGATTTGATTTGTCAGCTTTATTTGCAAGCTCATTTATTGTAGGGGCTTTGTAAATTCTTGTTTGAGAACGACAAGATTTTGGGCCATTTAATCCGTCATTATCCCAAACAACAAAGTGGTGTTCTATAGCTTCGCCTGGGCTTAAGTTAAGTTCGGACATGTCTAAATAATGGAAAAACTGTTCTTTATTATAGTTTTTAGAAATAGGAACTTTAAAGGACTCGAACTTCCCTGCTTTTCCGTCATTAACTCTTCTGTACTTAAACACAAGATTCGTGAAACCATAATCATCCGCAATTTCTCCATTAAAGTAATGAACGAATGTGTTTCCTGAATCCAATTTCTCGTCTACATTTATCGAAGGGGAAGCGTCCTTAATTACGTTTAGAAAATATGCAATAGAATCATTATTTGTAATGAATTCATTCTGAGTAGAAATTGAATAGCTACAGCTCTTGAAAAACTGTTGGCTATGGCTAAACGAATTCTGCCCAAAAGGGTTAAGAATAAACAATGAGTCAGGAAAATGAAGGTTTATCTGATTGGTGTTTTTTGTCATAAAGCCCCATTCCGCTTTTGTGCCTGATGGAAAAGTCAAGTCACCTACGTTATTTAGTTCCTCGTCTTTTAACCCTGTATATTCCGGATAATCTAATTTAATTCTAAACCCCATTAATGACGGCCTCGGTATTACGCTAAGCAAGTAGCTATCAGAGGAAACCTCGTCTGCTGTTAAGAAAAAGTCGTGATCTTCGTTTACGTTTCTAAATGTATGTTCAAACGAAACATTACTTGTTTTTTTTAGCTTATGCTTTCTTCCGTCCACATTAACATAAACTGAGCTAGGAATATGGTTTCCACTAACCCTCACAGACAGAACAAAGTTTTCTTGTTGAATTACTTCAAGGTTTTCATTTTGAATCTCAAATCGAAACGGTGTATTAGTGGCAATATATGTATTGTGATGCAATATATTATCTGTACTATTCAAAATAATACTGCTATCCGCAAAAGAAATAATGAGCAAAACAACTATTGGAAATAATAGAAATTTTAAATACTTTTTGTTCTCAGACAAATCAATCGCGGCAGTAAAAGACACTGCCGTAAGCTGACTTACTCTTTGATCTATACTTGCAGAAACCAGTGTAAGCTGCCTTGATGGGATATTCTCTTTACTTTCGCTTAGTTGAAGCGTATTTACAATCTTGTCTTTTATGCCTCCAAAGTGGTTTCCTACAATTTTTGCGGCCTGTTCATAGGAAATCACTTTTCCTAATTTCGCCAACTTAACAAGGGGGATAGCCACATAGAACACTAAAATAAGTAACGCCAATCCAAAATAACCGTAGAACAACAGCGATCTGCCAATCACATCAAATTCTCCAAAATATTCTAGAAGAATTGCAAATAAAAAGAAAGAGCACAACAAGGCAGAACTATAAATAAGACCTTTCAAAAGTCTGTTTTTATAATACTTACGAATAAATCCGTCAAGTTTTTCTATAAGAACATCAATTCCGTTCATTGAGCCTACAAGGTATAACCTTAAACTAGGATTTGGTTCAAGAAATACGGGAATTCTATTGTTTTGTTGCTAAAAAGAAGCTGATTTTTTCTTATTTGTATCAATTCCCTCGGCAAGCCTATAAGATACGTCCTTAGGTAATTCATTCTTTAGACGCTAAAAACCAGAGCACTACTGAAACAGTTTTATTCATATTAAATTGTTTAATGTCAGAAAGACAACACTTTATATTGCCTAACGTTATACTCTAATCCCAATCACACAAACATCGTCCAACTGCTCTAGCGAACCCTTCCATTCTGTAAACTCGGCTAGCAATTTATCTTTTTGAGCGTCTATAGGGTCATTTGAGTTATTGATTAAAATCTCTTGGAATTTCTTATATTTAAATTTCTTTATTTCTAATAATGTAAATGGGGGTTTTAGCGCCCGAATAATATAATTGGAGCGTTCTCGGATTAAATGCGTATAGTGCTAGGTCCATCCCGTCTCTAATCACTATATCACCAACTCTGTGGCTGTTTACTGCATTATACACCTCCGTGTATAAAAAGTCTAGTGCGGAAGCTGTAGTGTTTCTGTTAACTTTCTTTATGGGTTGATTAAAAATCGCCCCTAACAATATCTTTTGGCTCAAATAAAACAAAAGCATAATGCCTTATTCTTTGAAATGCTTTTACTCGAGGAATTAAAGCTTTTTGTAGTCTTTTTGCGTAATTTATACTCTCAATAATTTCACGATCTTTTTCTTATAGTTGTTTTTCCAGAGAAATAAAAGAACTAATGAAGGACATAAACTAACAGCTAAATGAATTAATCGTAAGATCTCCATTTTAGTAAATTCAGCTTCAAAAACACGAGTAAAGATGTAAAATTATTTTTACGTAATAAATTTATTAACCAATATTGACTTCTTAAAAGTTTCGCTTACTATATTTGTTACATGCTTTCCAAGAAAACGAAATATGGATTAAAGGCGCTTGCTTATATGGCGAGACAAGAAAATAATGATCCTGTTCAAATTGCTGAAATCGCAACGAGTGAAAATATTTCTCATAAATACCTGGAAAGTATTCTGCTTACACTGCGTAAATCTGGTGTGTTGGCTTCCAAAAAAGGTAAGGGAGGAGGGTACTACCTCCTAAAAAAACCTTCTGAAATACCTATGACCGATATAATTAGAGTTCTTGAAGGTCCTATTGCAATGGTGCCTTGTGTAAGCTTAAATTATTACGAAAAATGTGATGATTGCGAGGATGAAGCTACATGCAGTGTACACAAGTTAATGGTCCAAGTAAGGGATAATACACTGGAAGTATTCAGAAACAACACTTTGGCTGACATAGCCTAACCCTACTGTTTTAGAGGTTTTTAAAACTTTATTTAAAATTATTCTTAAAAATATGTTGAGATATATAAATCTGTCTTACATTTGCAAAGCCTAGTTGCCCGATAGGGTAGTTGGTTTTAAAGAAAATAACAAACATGTTACTAGATCAATCCATACAAAGTAAGAGGGTTTATTCGGAAGATAGCACTTCTGAAAAGCCGCTTCGCAGTGTAGCGAAATCGCTAAGTTGGAGAATCATGGGCACACTGGATACAATCCTAATTTCATGGATTGTTACAGGAGAGTTGACCCTGGCTTTTTCAATTGGCTCGATAGAATTAGTAACAAAAATGGTTCTGTATTTCTTTCACGAAAGGGTTTGGAACAAAATAAAATGGGGGAAGGAATGAGCGCCGTGAAAGAAAAAATAGATTTAAAAGGAGTTAATTCTTATCTAGCAGATAAGTCACCTGATGAAATTATCAGTTGGGCATTGTCGGTTGCAGATAGACCAATTCTTACGACCAATTTTCGTCCTTATGCGGCTGTAATATTACACGCAGTTGCATCGGTAAAAAAAGATGTTAATGTGATATGGTGTGATACAGGTTATAACACTAGAAACACGTATTTACATGCTGAAGAGTTAATTCAACAGTTGTCTTTAAACATATCCGTTTACGTTCCAAAACAAACGACGAGTTATAGAGATGCGGTTCTAGGAATTCCAGAAGCCGATACAAAGGAACACGATATTTTTACAGAACAGGTGAAATTGGAACCATTTAGAAGAGCTATGAATGAGTATAGTCCAGATGTTTGGTTTGCTAACTTAAGAAAGGGGCAAACTAAATTTAGAGATAGTATCGACATTGTTTCGGTAGATAGGAACGGGGTTATTAAAGTTAGCCCATTCTATTATTGGAGTGATGAGGAGATGAATAGTTATTTACAAGAAAATAACTTGCCGATAGAGCATAGGTATTTCGACCCAACAAAAGTATTGTCAAATAGAGAATGTGGTTTACATGCTTAAAATGAAACGTAATGAGTAACGAGGTTCGAATAATCTTTGGAGATTGTAGTCGTGTTTTGGAAAAATATATTGAGCGGAGCTCCGGCAGAAAATCCATTAAAAACCCCCGATAATAATTGAGGTTTGTCTTCTTCAGTTCTTGGGGCTAGATAACGAATATATGGAAAACCCTTTTAAATAAAAGGACTCTATCTCTCATCGTTCGAATTACTCGACTATAAGAGATTATTGTCCAAATAACACTAAAATTGTATTTATAGGTATCGCACTCGGGCTTCGCCTCAAGAGGAATCCTATTTAATCTGACAGAAACAAGACAAAATCATGTTTTTGAAGTATTGGTTTTTGCTACCTTTACGCAAAATCTAGAAGCAAATGAATATTCGAATAACCAAAGAATTTGATTTTGAAGCAGCGCATGCTCTGGATGGATATGAGGGTAAATGTAGGGATATTCATGGTCATTCATACCATTTAAAGATTACCTTAATTGGCGAGCCCTGTAATGACGTTTCCTTGTCTGATTGCGGTATGGTTGTTGACTTTGGAGCTATAAAGTCAATTGTTCGTGAGTATGTTTACGAAGAGTTTGATCATAGGTTATTGTTGCGCAATGATTCCCGGTTTAAGGGTATCGAAAAAGACAACGAACGCGTACGATATGTAAATTATCAACCTACTTGCGAAAACATGTTGATTGAGATTACAGAAATGATTCAAAGCCATTTGACAGGAAAAGTAAAATTACACTCTGCATTTTTGAGAGAAACAGCCAACAGTTACGCTGAATGGCATGCAAGTGATAACGAATAAAGCGAGGTTGAGATGTGCTGGGGAGAAGTTACAGTGCAATGCACTAAATATAGCCTTTTAGGCGCTTTCGTGGATGAGTTAAACACCGGAAGGACAAAAAAAAAATAAAATGGATATCTCCTTAATTAGAAAGTACAACGTCCCAGGCCCAAGGTATACATCATATCCAACAGTTCCTTTTTGGAACAAAGAAGGTATTAAAAAACATGATTGGGTAAAAACTTTCCAAAAAGCTTTTGATGAAAGTAACGATATAGAAGGAATTAGCCTTTACATTCATCTGCCTTTTTGCGAAAATCTTTGTACGTTTTGCGGTTGTCACAAGAGGATTACAAAACGTCACGATGTTGAAGAACCATACATTGACACCGTATTGAAAGAATGGCAATTATATTTAAAGCATTTTTCTAATAAACCAAAAATCAAGGAAATTCATTTAGGAGGAGGAACACCAACTTTTTTCAGTGCTGAAAATCTTAAAAAGTTAATTACTGGCATCGTAGAAACTTCTGACTTAATGGAAAATTACGAATTCAGTTTTGAAGGACACCCTAATAATACGACCGAAGAGCAATTAAACGTTTTGTACACGGTGGGTTTTAGACGCTGTAGTTTCGGCGTACAGGATTACGATCCAATTGTTCAGAAAACAATCAACCGGATCCAGCCGTTTGAAAATGTAGAAAGGGTTACTAAATTAGCGCGTAAAATTGGATACACTTCTATAAGCCATGATTTAGTCTTTGGACTACCAAAGCAAAATTTAAAAAACATAATCGACACCATCAACAAAACAAAAGAGCTAAAGCCCGATAGAATTGCTTATTATAGTTACGCCCATGTCCCATGGATAAAAGGGGTGGGGCAGAGGGGTTATGATGAAAATGATTTACCAAAAGACGAAGTAAAAAGGGAGTTATACGAAGTCGGCAAACAACTATTTGACAAAATCGGATACGTAGAAGTAGGGATGGATCATTTCGCGCTTAAAACAGACTCTATGTACAAAGCTATGGAAGAAAAAACACTTCATCGCAATTTTATGGGATATACTTCCGGAAAAACAGCGTTAATGGTTGGCCTAGGGATGTCCGCCATTAGTGATAGTTGGTACAGCTTTGCTCAAAATGTAAAAACAGTAGAAGAGTATCAAAAAATCGTTAATCAAGGAGAATTTCCATTGTTAAGGGGTCATTTACTTTCTGAAGAAGATTTAATTATCCGTAAACATATACTCAACATAATGTGCCATTTTGAAACTTCATGGAAAAACGCCGATCAACAATCACCGGCTTTTTTAGAGGGTTTAAACCTTCTTAATGAAATGAAAGAAGATGGTCTTGTTATAGTTGAAGATAACAAATTAACCGTCCCTGAAAAAGGAAGGTTATTCGTAAGAAACATTTGTATGTGTTTTGATGCTAAAATGATTCAGAACAGACCAGAAACTCAGCTATTTAGTCAAACGGTATAGATCTAACTAATTTAGCAAGAGGTTTCGGGCTAGCCACAGTTGCTGATATCTCTTACTTTTTCTTCAGTAACGTTTTTGGGTAACGCTAATTCATGTCTGTGGGTTCAATAAAAATAAAAAGCTTGTAAAAAGAGAAAACTTTTTAGGTGTTTTCACGTACAAGTCTCGGTATTTTCGATGCGAATGAAAAAAAAACTATTAATAGTTCTACTACTTCTTCTCTCAATTCATGGGTCCGCTCAACGATTTCAAAAAATAAACAAACTCGAATCTTCATTAAACTCAGAAACTGATCATAAAAAATTAGCTAATGTGTTGTGTGAATTATCCAAGCTTTATGAGCCTTCTAATCCTGAAAAGGCCATGGAAAATGCTCGTCGTAGCTTAACCGTTAGTAAAAGCTTGCAATACAATATGGGAATGGTTAACGCCTATAATCAAATTGGAGTATTAGAGCTAAATTTTGCACAATATCAAGCCGCCTTAGACGCTCACTACAGCGCATTAAGAAATAATGAGGAAACTAAAGATCAAGAAGGAGTCTCTTTAAGTAATTTATTCATAGGCCATGTTTATCAGGAAAAAGGAGAATTCCAAATAGCTGAAGGCTTTTATAAGGCTTCGTTTGAAATAGCTAAGGAAATTGATTGTTCGTTATGCTTATCAAAATGCAATTCTCGATTAGGGGATTTAAGTTATGTTCAAGGAAAAGAAAACCTATCGCTTCAATATTATTTAGTTGCATTAGAAGCGATTTCTTTAACCAATAATATAGAAGAGTTGGCTGAAGCAAACAGAAACGTAGGGTTCCTGTACAAAAACGCAAAAAGAAATGATTTGGCTTTGGAGCACTATTTAAAATCGCTCAGTGACTTTGAAAGGATTAACAACAAAGAAAAACAGTCCGTTCTTTGTTTTGAAATAGGAGTTGTCTATCAAGCGGAAAATGAATTTGATTTAGCTTTACTTTATATGAAAACCAGTTTAGGGTTAGCTGAAAAGACAGGGCTAAAAGCTTATATAAAAAAAGGGTATGAAAATTTAGCAAACGTCTACGAAAAAAACGAAGACCACAAGCTGGCTTATGAATACCTTAAATATTATCTAGCAATAAAAGATACTAGGGAGATATCTGAGCTAGAGGCGCAATTAGATATTGAAAACAAGAACCAGGAAATACAGCTTCTTAACAAGGAAAAGCAATTTAAGGCACAGGAATTAAAAAATAAAAGTTTCGTTACAAATATTATTTTGGTCGTTTTCTTTGTTGTAATAGTTCTTGCTTTATTTCTGTTTTTTGCTCTGAAACAGAAGAACAAAATCAACCTTCAGTTAAAAATTGCTAACGAAGACGCAAACCGCTCACGAATGGATAAAGAAGAGTTTTTTGCATATACTAGTCATGAGATCAGAACTCCTTTAAATGCTGTAGTTGGAGTTTCAAGGTTATTGGGAGAAACAGACCTAAACCCAGATCAACAAAAGTACTTAAGAACAATAAATTCAAGCGCACAAAACATATTGTTTCTTGTAAATGATGTTTTGGATTTATCAAAGATAGAATCTGGAACAATTGAACTCGAGACTGTAGATTTTTCCATTCAAGACATCATTAATGAATTAAAAAATAGCCTTGGTTTTAAGCTCCGTGAGCAAAATGTTTCTTTAATCTCTAGGCTAGACCAAAACATTCCAAAAGTTTTAATGGGAGACCCACACAGGATAAACCAAATCGTTTTAAACCTAGTAGACAATGCAATTAAGTTTACCGCAGATGGAGAGGTTTGTATAGCGATCACGGTAACCCACGAAACAGAAAAATCAATATCCCTTTTATTTGAAATATCAGACACGGGAATCGGAATTAGAAAAAGTAGGCTAGATACCATTTTCGACTCCTTTGAGCAAGAGACCACACACACAACAAGACAATATGGGGGCACTGGTTTGGGGCTTGCAATTACTAAAAATTTAATCCAACTAATGAATAGTAAAATTCATTTAGAAAGTACTTATGGAGAGGGTAGTAGGTTTTCATTTGAACTGGAATTAAAGAAAAGTAAAAACAAAACACTTAGCGCTGGAGTATCAAACAGTAGCGCAAAACCTTTAAGAGGTATAAGGGTTTTAGTCGTAGATGATAATGCGTTAAACCAAGAAATCTTCTTTGATTTAATAAATAATAATAAAAATAACGTAGTAGTTGAAATGGCGGATGATGGGAAAATGGCTCTTCTGAAAGTAAAACAATCCAATTATGACGTTATATTAATGGATATTCAAATGCCAATAATGGATGGGTACGAAGCAACCCGACAAATTAGAAAACTAAAAGGCAGAAAGGCAAATACCCCGATTATAGCTATGACAGCACATGTGCTAGACGGTGTTGCAGAAAAATGCGATGAAGCCGGAATGGATGACTACGTTTCCAAACCAATTAACCTTACTGTCTTGAATCAAATTATTAAAAAGCACATAAAAAAAAGACAAGCTAGTGATTCGTCAGCTCTTAAAGATCAAGCGAAAGAGAGTATAGTATTTGATACGGCGCATGTTCATTTAGAAGAAATACTACAACTTGTTAATAATGACTATTTAAAACTCGACAAATACATCTCAATTTTCTTAAACAACGTTCCGAGTGATTTGGAAGCCTTAAAAGAGGCGTTTGATTCCCAAAAATGGGAGGAAATGAGGGAAATAGTTCATAAAATGAAAGGTAATGTAGGGTACATGGGAATAACCTTAATTAAAAAAGAGCTACAAATTCTAGAGAAAGTAAACAAAGAAGTTGGTGATTTAGAGGAAATTGCAGATATTGTCAACAGAGTTGAGATTGTGGTAGAATTAGCAATCCAAGAGCTCAAAAAAATTAAAGGCGAATTAAAAGCAAAAGCATGAGATGTCTGGTTGTAGACGATGACGAACTTTCTAGAAATGTATTAGTAGATTTAATTAATGAGACTGACTCTTTGGAGTTGATAAAGTCTTGTGAAGATGCGATAGACGCATTTAATATAATTAAAGAAGAGCATATTGATTTAGTTTTTCTAGATATTGAAATGCCAAAAATGGATGGAATGGAAATGCTTAGAACATTAAGTCCGCTACCTCAAGTTATTTTAGTCACTTCTCATTCCGAATATGCCGTAGAGTCTTATGAATATGATGTTACTGACTTTGTTCAAAAACCTATCTCACACGCTCGTTTCTTAAAATCAGTAGACAAAGCACTTCGTCGTTTTGAAGAAAGCAGAGCAAACATAACCTCTAAAGACAAAACTATTTTTATTAAAACCGAATCTAAATTAGTTCAGATTAACACGGAAGATGTTTTATGGGTAGAGGCTTTAGGGAATTACATGCGGATTTTTACTCCTAAGGGTAAATACACAATATTAAGCACAATGAAAGATATTGCGTCTAAATTATCTGCGGATGAGTTTGTAAGGGTTCATAGGTCTTTTATTGTAAGGATTGATAAAATTGAAACCATTGAGGATAACTACATTTTGATCAATCAAAAGCAAATAAGTATTGGAAAAGCCTATAAAGAAGAGCTTACTAAACGACTCAATTTGCTTTAGGTTTTTTCTTTTTCCTTGTAGGAAACTTATTAAGCCCTATTTCTTAGCGAACCAACCGTACCTAATAATACTATAAATAGCCCGAAACCCATCAACGTATCCAATTTTTTTTCCCTCCAATTGAGTCCTGGGCTCATATGTAATCGCAACCTCTGTCCATTTCAACTCTTTATACTTTGAAAGTCTAGCGGTAATTTCTGAATCAAAAGCAAATCGCTTTTCTTTAAGCTTTAACTCCTTGAAAACCCTTGTGGGAACAAGCTTATAACAGGTCTGCATGTCCGTTAACTTTACGCCAATAATAACATTTCCTAGCCATGTTAAAAAGTGATTAGCAAATCTATGTGCAGCAGATTCTTTTTCGTGCTTAGATGACCCAATAAAACGAGAGCCATAGACTATATCCGCGGTGCTATTTAATATCGGTTCCAGCAATTGATTGTACTCCGAGGGGTTTAATTCCAAATCCGCATCTTGAATAATTGTATAGTCTCCATTTGCTTTTTGAATACCTGTCCGAATGGAGCCTCCTTTTCCAATATTAACTGGGTGCTGAACAAGGGTGATTAAATGATTGGGTGTTTCTGAAATATACCTTATAATCTCTTCGTAACTCCCGTCTGTTGAGCAGTCATCAACAACTATCAACTCTTTCTCAATCTTGTTAATTAGAGTAACTCTCTCAACAATCCCCAACAATTTAAAAATTGTTTCCTTTTCGTTAAAAACAGGGATGATTATTGAAAGCTTCTTTATCATTCTTAGGTTGCCAAAGATAACAACATTTCTGAGTCATTCTTTTTAATCACCTAAAAAGGGTTAAAATCGTATTCGTCTTCGCCTGCTCTAGCTTTATTCTGATCTGGAGATTGTAGGTATCTTTCTTGACGAGCCCAATCATCCGCACTCATTTCCATTTTTAAAAACACATTCCAATATGCCTTTTTTGTCATTGCGTCCCAGTGAATTATGCCTCTTCTATGCTGAAAGCATTGTATTTGATTTAATGTGATAAGTAAAATTCCAATTGAAAATATAGGGATGGAGATGAGCTTCTTTTTAAGAATAGCTGAATAAAAACTAGCTATTGGAATTGCAAGCAAGCCATAAGAGTCGATCATCGGCCTACTTCCAAAGCCTCCTCCATACCACCAGGACCACCAGCTGTATAGCACGATGATATTTATTAATAAAAATACTGAAATAGACAAAAAATATTTCCGATGCTTTTTAAATAAAAACACCAAGCCAATAAACGCAAATATCATGATCGGTGTATAGACCAACCATCCTTTTCTGTAGCTGAATAAGCCCTCAAGAATGTGTTGGTTGTTAAAATAAAACCGCTCGCCAACGTATGAATTAAAAAGCCAACTTCCTGTAATCGCCTTCCAATAAATAAATTGTGGCAACAACACCAAAAAACTAAGCACTGCAATAACAATTGTGTGCTTCCATTTGATTATGAAATAATTAATTCGATCTCCCAATTGTTTTACAGTAGCAACATTATACAATAAAGGAAACAGGAAAATAAAAATATTAACCGGTCGAATTAAAACGATAAGACCTCCTAACAACCCGAGGTAAACCGCTCTTTTAAAATTCTGTTCTGATAGCCACAATACACTCTGGAAAATAAAGCAAATTATCAACGAAAAAGAAAATGCATGGGACATTGCTGGCTCTGCGCTTGCATAATAATACAAATTGGTTCCTGCTAATATCGTTACCATAGTCAAGCTGGTAACCCATTCTGAAAAAGTGAAAAGTAATAATTTCCGAAGATAATACAAGCCAATAAATAGGTAAAAGAGACACGAAACAACAAGGAAAAATTCGTAGGGCTGAGAGAATCCATTTGGCTCATATTTCGAAAGGTGGGCAAAACCATGGGCCATAAAAAAGAAAGGTGCATACATAAAGGACAGCCCCATGGTCGTTTTTATTACCTTAATTTCCCCTTTTGGATCGCTTTCTAATTCGCTGTTTAAGCGCTCTGGCCAAAACTGGTGTTTTGCAGCATAGTCTACACTGTCTGTGTCAATAAAATCAAGAGAAAGATCGTGATGAATAAAGATTGCTGGTAGATACCCATAATACGATGTAACATCCCATGTAATTATTTTAGCCTTAGTTTCGGCGTGCTTCCATTTTTTTAAATTAAATGTTGTCCAAACCATTAGTGCAACAAGAACAAAAAAAGTAATTTTTGAAACACTATTAAAATATGACTTGATCCGCAAAAGCACTTTTATTATTAGGGTTAAAGTATGGTTTTACCTACAACTACTCTCGGTAAAAATATTATAATACCATCTCAGGAACTTCTCCTTTAATGATTAGTTTTCCGTCAGTAGCCTTCTGAATTTCTTCCACGGAAACTCCAGGTGCGCGTTCTAATAGTTTAAACCCTCCACCTTCTGCTATTTCCAATACCCCAAGGTTAGTAACCACTTTTTTTACACATCCAACACCGGTTAATGGTAGAGAACAGTTTTTTAATAGTTTGCTTTCTCCTTTTTTGTTGGTGTGCATCATTGCAACAATTATATTGTCGGCACTTGCAACTAAGTCCATCGCTCCACCCATCCCTTTTACCATCTTTCCCGGTATTTTCCAGTTAGCAATGTCTCCGTTTTCAGACACCTCCATAGCGCCTAAAACCGTTAATTGAACGTGTTGGCCTCGAATCATTGCAAAGCTTGTCGCTGAATCAAAGTAAGCCGCGCCTTTCATCGCAGTAATCGTTTGCTTTCCAGCGTTTATCAAATCAGCATCTTCCTCTCCGTCAAATGGAAATGGTCCCATGCCTAATATTCCGTTTTCTGACTGGAATTCAACCTCTATTCCTTCCGGAATGAAGTTAGCCACCAATGTTGGGATACCTATTCCAAGATTAACGTACCACCCGTCGGTTAGCTCCTGTGCTATTCTTTGCGCAATTTGATCTTTATCTAAAGCCATAATTCTCTTTTTTTAAGGTTTCTGACGAACCGTTCTTTGTTCAATTCTTTTTTCGTAACCCTTTCCTTGAAAAATACGCTGGACAAAAATCCCTGCAATATGAATTTGATTTGGATCAAGCTCTCCAGCCGGAACTAAATTTTCAACTTCTGCAATCGTAATTTTTCCGGCCATTGCCATCATTGGATTGAAATTCCGAGCCGTTCCTTTAAAAATAAGATTTCCGGCTGTATCACCTTTCCAAGCCTTTACAATTGCATAATCTGCTGTCAGTGCTGATTCCAATATGTGTGGTTTTCCATTAAACTCTCTTACTTCTTTTCCTTCTGCTACCTCAGTCCCATAGCCTGCAGGAGTAAAAAATGCTGGGATTCCAGCTCCTCCTGCTCTGCATCTTTCTGCTAAACTTCCTTGAGGTATCAAATCAACCTCCAGTTCTCCACTAAGCATTTGTCTTTCAAATTCATCATTCTCTCCTACGTATGAAGAAATCATTTTCTTAATTTGATGATTTTGCAGTAAAAGCCCCAAACCAAAATCATCAACACCTGCATTATTAGAAATACATGTTAGCTCTTTCGTTCCAAGCTTAACTAATTGCGAAATACTGTTTTCTGGAATCCCGCACAAACCAAACCCTCCTAGCATAATTGTCATACCGTTTTCTATCCCAATACATGCTTTTTCAACGTTATCAACGACTTTATTCATATATAATGTGTTTTTCTTTAACTACCACTCTTGATCCTTTTCATCCCATACATCCATTTTTGGATCAAACTCTTTGTATTTACTACAATCAAGAGGGTCTCCAATGATAGTGGAGGGGGGGGTAAAGTCTTCTTGAGAGATCCTTAATGTGGAGTCCGCATACACCTTTTTCATGTAATAGCACCACATCGGCAGCGCCATGTTTGTTCCCATTCCAAGCTGTAAACTTCTAAACCGAACGGCTCTATCTTCAGCCCCTACCCAAACTCCTGTTACTAAATCAGGTGTGAGCCCCATAAACCACCCATCCGATTGGTTTTGAGTTGTTCCTGTTTTTCCTGCTATAGGTATTTTCCTGTCTATTCCCGCATAAGGTCTTTTTTCAGTTTCTTTACCTCTCATACGAATAGCTGTACCGCCAACCAAAGCTCTTCCAGTTTTTTTATTTTTTAGTGTTGGGTGACGAATTCCAGTTGTTACAAGTTTCATTATTTGAAGAATCGTATGTGCCGTTTCCTCTTTCCATATTTCCTTAGAATACATTTCTGGCTCATAAATAATATTACCATTCTTATCTTCTATTTTAATAATATAGGTTGGTTTAATATATACTCCGTTATTTACAAAAGATGTCATAGCGCCAACCATGTCGTATACAGACAAATCAAAAACACCTAATGCCATAGAGGGAACAGGAATAAACCTTGAAGTGTCCATTCCCATTTGTGAAACACGATCGAAAGTTTCGTCCAACAGTCCTTGTTTTCCTTTTTTGACTATTCCTGCTGTAATGTTGTTCATTGAATTTGCCAATGCATAAGGAATTGGCATTACTGCGTTTGTAAACCGGGCTCCAGAATTACTTGGACACCATTGCTTTTCTCTATACTTATTATAAGGAATGTCAACACAGTACTTTATATCAAAAAAAGATTCGTCGCAAGGTTCTATTACGCCAAGCTCCAGAGCTGTTCCGTAAATAAATGGCTTAAATGTAGACCCTACCTGGCGTTTCCCTTTTTTAACCATATCGTACTTAAAATGCTTAAAATAAGGTCCGCCAACCCATGCTTTAATATGACCTGTATGTGGGTCAATAGACACCATACTAGCGCGCAATAAGCTTTTATAATAACGTATTGAGTCCATTACCGTCATAATGGTATCCTTCTCATAATTTGGAGCTTGCCAATCAAACACTTTCATTTTACGCTTAATTAAAAACATTTCTGCCAAATCCTTTTTGCTCTCTATCTTCGTCTCGTGACTACAATAGCTGCATACATATTTATTTCCTTCCCTAGAAACAAATTTTTCAGGTCGTTCACAATAACCACATATTTTTCCAATATATACTTTATAAAGCTGCGAACGACGCTTTGCTCGTTCCATTAAAGTGTCAATTTGAGCGTTAGTTAAATCATTTGAAAAAGGTGGTCGCTTCCATTTTGAGCTGTTGGTAAAAAAATCCTCTTGCAAATCGTACTTTAAATGTTCTTGAACTGCCCATTCTGCATAAGCTTGCATCCGCGAATCTAATGTAGAATAAATTTTCAGGCCGTCCGTATAAATATCGAAGGGCTCCCCTTTTTCCTTATGATATTTATATGTTCTTAATTCACATTGAGGGTCGTCATCAACATCTAATATCCGAATAACATAAAATTCTCCATTTTCATTTTTTACATGAGCCGTTTGAAAGTTTCGATCATCTATCTCCTTTTTAATATCAAACTCCAAATCATTGTTGGCATAATACCACTTCTGATTATAAAGGTTGTCTCCGTTTTCGTCAATCGCACCAAACCTAAA
>ENA-OSET01000499-OSET01000499.1-sediment-metagenome-genome-assembly--contig:-NODE-499-length-44128-cov-4.442578_pt1 | contig 44128 bp, 40 predicted proteins | sample MGYA00237882_ERZ534229 | MGnify/ENA primary metagenome ERZ534229 (study PRJEB26408, sample SAMN06266212) | sediment metagenome | isolation source: Hudson Canyon methane seep mesocosm | place: USA:Hudson...
CCTCCGCGGGGTCGTCGCCCAGCCCGACCCACACCTGGTAGCCGTGCCGCCAGGACACGCCGCTTCGTCCGGCTTCGGCGGCGGTCGCCTCTGCGAGGGACACGCCGAGAGCGAAGCGGCCGGGGGAGCACCACGAGGCCAACCAGCCGTCGCCTCGTTGGCCGGCCCGTTTCACGGCGGCGTCGGACCGCCCGCCCACGATGATCGGGACCGGTGGCGATGGGGCAGGTAGCACTGACACGTCCGGGGCCTCGTAGAAGTCGCCATGGTGGTCGATGGTCTCGCCGGCCAGGAGCGGCCGTAGGACGTCCAGCGCCTCGTCGGTGCGGCGCCCGCGGGTGGCCGGATCCACCCCGACCACCTCCATCTCGTGGCGGTCCTCGCCGCCCACGCCCACCCCGAAGGTGAGGCGGCCGGGCGCCTGCTCGGCGAGCGTGGAGAGCTGTCGGGCCACGGCGACCGGGTGGCGCAGCGCCAGCAGGTAGACGCCGACGTAGACGCCTATCGTGGGATGGAGGCCTGCCAGCCACGACACGGTCATGAGGCCGTCCCGTCCCCGTCCACCGTGGAAGGCGACGTGGTCGGCGGTGATCAGGTGGTCCAGGCCGGCCTCGGCCGCTGAATGTACGTAGTCGACCGCCTCCCCATGCGTAGCGAATCCCGCTGGCGGGATCGACAACCCGACCCTGATACGGGCCGGCGGGGGCATGGTCAAGGCGTGCGCTTCTCCCCGAAGGCGTCCCAGGAGGTGATCCTCTCGGGGCCGCGGTAACGGGGGGCCACCCCCCACTTCCCGGTCGGGTGCCCGAGCGGGAGCAGCGCCAGCACCTCGTAGCGCCCGGGGATGCCGAGCAGCGATCGCACGTCGTCTTCGTAGATGCGGTGCAGAGTGGTCATCGCCGTTCCGAGGCCCAACGAGCGGGCAGCCAGCATGAAGTTCTGGATGGCCGGGTACACCGAGGCGTGGGTGGGCCCTACGGGCATCGGCCCCTCCTCGTCGTGGACGGTCATGTCGATGGTCGGCATGAGCAGTAGGACGATCACGGGAACGTGCTCGAGGTTCTGGGCCAGGTGCACGGTGGCCCGGTTGTTGCGCTCCCAGGCGTCGCGTGCCGAGTCGTTGGGGAACTCGGCAGGGGCGATGGCCGGCTCGTAGCGCGCCCAGCCACGACGGTAGATCCCGGCCAGGCCGGTGCGCAGTTCAGGGTCCTGCACGACCACGAACTGGTACGGCTGGATGTTCCCGCCGCTGGGTGCCTGGACGGCCGCCTGCAGGCAGGTCCAGATGTCCTCGTCGGCCACGGGTTCGTCGCTGTAGCGACGCATGGCCCGGTTGGTCATCAGGCCGTCCAGTAACCCGATCTGGTTTCCGCGGGCCTGTCCTGTCTCGAATGTCATCGGTGGGGTCCTCTCTACTTCCCGGTGAACCGGGGTTCGCGCTTCTCGGCCAGGGCCGAGAGTGCTTCGGTGAAGTCCTCGGAACTGAAGGTCACGGTCTCCAGGGCGGTCGACAGGTCGAAGGCCGGGCCACACGTCTGCTTGATCCAGGCGTTCACCGCCTGCTTCGTGAACTGGACCGCCTGGGGCGCTCCGGCGGCCAGGCGCTTCGCCCATGCCAGGCCGGCGGCGACGCAGGCCACGGGGTCGGGCGCCGATTCCACGATTAAGCCCATCCGGACGGCTTCGGTGGCCGTCACCGGGTCTCCGGTCAGCAGGAACCGCTTGGCCAGTTGCGGCCCGAGGGCCAGCGGCCAGGCGATGGTGCCGCCGTCGCCGGCCACGATGCCGACCCGCACATGGGGGTCGCCGAGTCGGGCCGTCTCGGACATGACCGTGATGTCGGACAGCAGCGCGATGCTGGCCCCCAGCCCCATGGCGTGGCCGGTCACCGCGCAGACCAGCGGGAGGTGCAGGTCCAGCAGGTCCCACACGATGGCCCTGCCGTCCAAGCGGATGTCGGTGGCGTAGCCGGGCTTCGAGAACTCCGGGAACCAGCCGAAGTCACCGCCGGCGGTGAAGGCGCGATCGGTGCCGGCCAGCAGGACGGCCCGGGCCTGGCGTTCGTTGCGTAGGTGCTTGAAGAGGTGCGTGAGCTCGTGGTGCATCTGCTCGTCGACCTTGTTGAGGTGGTCGTCAGGCTTGTCGATGGTCACCACCAGCACGTCACCGTCCCGGTCGAGGTGGAGGTACTCGAAGTCGGTCATGGTCGCTCCCGTGGTCGTTTGTATATCGGTTGGTGAGTCAGGAGGCGGGCCTGGGTTCCCGGGGAAGCCCCAGGAGCCGCTCGCCGATGATGTTGCGTTGCACCTCGCTGGTGCCACCGCCGATGGTCAGGGCCCGTGAGAAGTAGTGGCCCCAAGCCCACTGGTCATCATGCTCCTCGTACGGGTAGTGCCCGTCCAGCATGGTGGACGGGCCCTCGAGGTCCTTTACCAGCGACATGGCCTTCTGGCCGTGCACATCACCCATGGCCTTGCGGACCGACGACAACGGGCCCGGATCGGCGCCGGCCACCCTGGCGCTCATGATGCGCTGGTTGAGGAGCCTCAGGATCACCATCTCGGTGTAGAGGTCTGAGATGCGCTGGCGGAGCACCGGGTCATCGCAACCGAATGACCGGATCCGGTCCAGCACCGCCTCGTCGTCGGGCCCCCGTCCCCAGAGCACGCCGCCCTCCGAGAGCGAGACCCGTTCGTTGGCCAGGGTCACCTTGGCGAGGCGCCAGCCCTCGTTCTCCACCCCGACGAGGTGCTCGGCGGGGATGCGTACGTCGGTCAGGAACGTCTCGTTGAAGTGGCGGCCGCCGGTCATCTCGATGATCGGGCGGACCTCGATGCCCGGGGTGGACATGTCCAAGAGGAAGTAGGAGATGCCCCTCTGTGGCGGACCGTCGTCCGAGGTGCGTGCCAGGAGGATTCCCCAGTCGGTCACGTCGGCCCGCGTCGACCAGAGCTTCGAGCCGTTCACCACGTAGCAGTCGCCGTCGCGCACGGCACGGGTCCGGAGCGAGGCCAGGTCCGACCCGGCCTCCGGCTCGCTGAAGAGCTGGCACCAGTCCTCGGTGTCGTCGAGCATAGGGGGGAGGAATCGCTGCTTCTGGGCCTCGGTCCCGCCGGCGAGGATTGTGGGTCCGGCCCATCCCACGCCGATGGACGCTCCGGGGATTCTCACGTCGGCGGCCCTGAACTCGTCCTCGATGATGAGCTGTGCCTCGGCGTCGGCGTCGCGGCCCCACGGGCTGGGCCAGTGGGGGGCTATGAAGCCACCTTCGGCGAGGTCCCTGCGCGACGGCGACGGGTTGGAGGCCAGCCAGGAGCGGACCTCAAGGCGACGGGGGTCATCGTCGGCGGGTAGGGCGAAGTCCATCGGCCCTACCTCACAGGAGGGTGGTGTCGGTGTCCAGGCCGAACCTGAGCCGGCCTGTCAACTCGTGGATCCGGGGGGCGACCATGGCATGCGTGGCCGCCACCTGGCCATCGCGCACCATTCGCTGCAGTGGCTCCCTGAGGTAGACGGCAGCGCCACCGGCCTCGCGCTGCAGGTTGGTCAGGGCGTCGGCGCAGCGCTGGGCGGAGTCGCATGCGGCCAGCCGCAGGCTCCGCCGGTGCTCGATGGTGAGTGGGTCGCCGGCTTCCGCCGTGGTCCAGGCCTCACCGATCACGTCGTGGAGGAACGATCGGGTGGAGCGGGCGGTCGCCTCCGCGTTCGAAACGGTTGCCTGCCCCGTCGATCGTTCCGAGAGGGTCCGACCCGAACCCTCGGGCTTCTTCGAGGTGGCCAGCTCGGCGAACCTGTCGACGGCTCCATCCAGCAGGCCGATGGATACGGCGGCTATGCCCATGGCCAGCATCCCGTAGAAGGGGAAGCGCCACTGGGGTCCGTCGAGTCGGGGGGTGGCGGTCATGAGTTGCGTCCACCGACCCTCGGGGACGAAGGCGTCGGCGACCCTGTAGTCGGCCGAGCCGCTGCCGGAGAGTCCCGTCACATGCCAGGTGTCGAGGTGCTCGACGTCGGTCCGGTCGAAGAACACGAACGGGGCGTAGAGGCCGTCGTGGCGTCGCAGCGGTGAACCTTCGGCATCGACGATGCGTGCGCCGCCGCCGATCCAGGTGCAGTGCTGTGTTCCCGATCCCCAGGCCCAGGTTCCGGTGACCTGCAGGCCGCCGTCGACGATACGGGCCGTGCCGACGGGGGCGGCGTAGCCGCCGGTGCAGGAGTCGGCCGGGCCATAGATCTCTCGGGCATGAGGTTCGTCCAGGAATCCGGCCAGCAGCGACGTGGTGCCGGCAATCATGACGCACCAGCCTGCGCCTCCGTCGTGGCGGGACACCTCAGCGATCACGTCGATGGCGGTCGCCACGTCGGCCTCGGGGCCTCCGAGGCTGGTCGGCGTGAACATCCGGAAGAGGCCTGCCTCGGTGAGGTCGGTGACGACGTCGTCGGGGAGCGTACGGGTGGCCTCGATCTGCTCGGATCGGCCGGCGAGGGATGGCCCGAGTCCACGGGCCTGCTGGAGGAGGTCGACCATGGGCCAAAACTAGAAGGAATATCTAGTATTTGCAAATAAAACTGTAGGCAACATAGAGTCGTGTCTGTGAGGGATTCGGAAGTGGAACCATTGGGAGCCGTACCGGGCGGAAGGTCGGAGCGGACCCGACGGGTAGTCGTGGATGCGACCGTGGCACGCCTGCGTTCCGAGGGTGCCTTCACGGTGGAACAGGTGGCCGCCGATGTGGGGGTGAGCGTGGCGACCATCTACAACCGCTTCCCCGAGGGGCGAGACGGCCTGCTGGCGGCGGCTTTCGACTCGGCGCTGGATCGGTTGGTTTCCGCAGGCGCCGTGCTGACCGTCGAACACCTGCTGGACCACGGCCTCGAGGCCACCGTGCGGGCCATGGTCGACGGCCTCGTCGCCGTCTTCACCGACGAGGCCCTCGTGATGCGCTCTGCTCTGGCCCGGTTGCCCGAGAGTCGGGTGCTCCGGGAGTCCTACCGCAGGCACGAGGCCGATGCCCGTTCCTGGAACCACCGGTTCGTCCAACTGGGCCAGGCAGCCGGTCGGATAACCGATGAGGACACGGCGGAACTGGCCGACGTACTGGTGGTGATGGGCCAGGGGTTGAACAACCCGGTGCTGCTCGGGTCGTCCCATCGTGGTCGACTGGTTGACCACCTCACGGCGGCCCTCGTGGCCGTACTCAAACCCGGAGGACCGACAAGGTGAGCGAATCCATTACCGAAGGGCTCGTCGTCTACTGGCGCCCACTCTGCGGCTTCTGCCAACGGCTCCTGGAGGCGCTGGAGTCGGCTGGGATCCGACCGGAACTCCACGACATCTGGGAGGAACCGGAGGCGGCCGAGTTCGTCCGATCGGCGAACGGCGGCAAGGAGATCGTGCCCACGGTGGTGGTCGGCGGAACGGCCTACACCAACCCGCCGCCCGACCAGTTGGTGGCGCACCTCCTCCAGGCCTGACCGGCCTCAGGCCCAGCAGCGGTCGCTTCGGTGGCGCTAAACCGGGGGACGTGCGACCATTGGGGATCCGAGCGGACTCGGTGGATCGCACCGACGGCGTTGCGACGACCCGCCCGGGGACAGAGGGGGTTGGAGATGGAGGTCTCCGTCACCGTCAACGGTACCGGGCGTTCCGCCGACGTAGAGCCGCGCACGCTGCTGGTGCACTACCTGCGCGACGACCTGGGCCTGACAGGCACCAACATCGGTTGCGACACCAGTTCCTGTGGAGCGTGCACCGTGCTGGTGGATGGCCGGTCGGCCAAGTCGTGCACCCTGCTGGCCGCCCAGGTGGACGGCGCCGAGGTGACCACGATCGAGGGGCTGGCCACCGCCGATGGCCTGCACCCCATGCAGCAGGCCTTCCACGAGTGCCATGCGTTGCAGTGCGGCTACTGCACCCCGGGAATGGTCATGGCTGCCGTGTCGCTGGTCGACGAGTACGACGACCTGGATGCGGCCGGTGTCCGGGTTGGCCTGGAGGGCAACCTCTGCCGCTGTACCGGCTACCAGAACATCGTCAGGGCCGTCCTGGCCGCCAGCGAATGAGGGGTTCGAGATGACCGACACCATGAGCCCGTTTGCCGGTGGAATTGTCGGCACCCCCCGACTCCGCAAGGAGGACCCGCCCCTGTTGACCGGGGAGTCCAAGTTCATCGACGACTTGCAGCTCCCCGGCGCGTTGTGGATCTCGCTCGTCCGCAGCCCGCACGCCCACGCCCGCATCGACGCCATCGACGCCTCGGCCGCGCTGGCAGTCGACGGCGTTGTCGCCGTCTACACCGGTGCTGACCTGGAGGGCGACTGGGCCGGCCCCCTGCCCTGTGCCTGGCCGGTCACCGACGACATGAAGAACCCTGCACATCTTCCCCTTGCCGTCGGCAAGGCCAACTTCGCAGGTGATGCGGTCGCCGTGGTTGTGGCCACATCGCGCTACGCGGCTGCCGACGGAGTTGAGGGAGTGGTGGTCGACTACGAGCCGCTGGAGGCGGTGGTCGACGTGAGGGACGCCGCCAGCGACAGGTTGGTCATCCACGAGGACTGCGGAACCAACGTCGCCTACGACTGGGAGCTCACGCCGGACCCCGACGGCGTTGCCGCCGCCTTCCAGGACGCGGTCCACCACGTGACCGAGACCTACGTGCACCAGCGGCTCATACCCGCGCCGATGGAGACCCGGGGCGTGGCCGTCGTACCGGCTCCGCACAACGGCGACATGACGCTCTACTCGTCGACCCAGATCCCCCACGTGCTGAAGGTGATGGCCTCCCTCACCCTGGGTGTGCCGGAGCAGAAGCTGCGGGTGGTGGCCCCGAGCGTGGGCGGTGGATTCGGCTGCAAGTTGAACGTCTACGCGGAGGAGCTGGTCTGCATGACGCTGGCCAACCGCCACGGCGTGCCGGTGCGGTGGACCGAGACCCGTACCGAGGCCTCAACGGCGACAATCCAGGGCAGGGCACAGCGCCAGACCATCGAGCTGGCCGCCGACGCCGACGGGAAGCTAACGGGCGTGCGGGCCACCCTCCTGGCCGACATGGGGGCGTACCTGCAACTGGTGGGCCCCGGTGTTCCGCTGCTCGGGGCGTTCCTATACCACGGCCTCTACGACGTGCCCGTTTACTCGTTCACCTGTCGGAGCGTGTTCACCAACCTGACGCCGACCGATGCCTACAGGGGTGCCGGTCGTCCGGAGGCCACCTACGCCATCGAACGTGCCATGGACTCCCTTGCGGTGGCCGTGGGCGTGGGCCAGGACGAGATCCGGTCTCGGAACTTCATCCCGACCGAGAAGTTCCCGTACGACTCCCCGGCCGGCCTGATCTTTGACTCGGGCAACTATCAGCCGACACTGGACCGGGCCAAGGAACTCGTGGACTGGGACGGGCGACGGGCCGAGCAGGCCGAACGCCGTGCCACCGGGTCGACGATGCACCTGGGTCTGGGCATCTCGTCCTACGTCGAAATGTGCGGCCTCGCCCCCAGCCGTACGCTGGCTGCCTTAAATTACGGCGCCGGTGGCTGGGAGTCGGCCACCGTCCGGATCCTGCCGACGTGCAAGGTCCAGGTGGTCACGGGTGCCACGCCCCACGGCCAGGGACATGAGACCTCCTGGTCGATGATCGTGGCCGACAGGCTGGGAGTGGATCCCGACGACGTCGAGGTACTGCATTCCGACACGGCGATCAGCCCGCTGGGTATGGACACCTACGGGTCCCGGTCGCTGTCGGTGGGTGGGACGGCGCTCTGGATGGCCACCGACAAGGTCGTCGAGAAGGCCCGGGCCATTGCGGCGCACATGCTGGAGGCAAGCGCCGAGGACCTGGAGTTCGCTGGCGGCACCTTCACGGTGAAGGGCAGCCCCGACAAGGAGGTCCCGCTGGCCGGCGTGGCGTTCGGGGCATTCACCGCCCACGACCTTCCCGACGGCATGGAGCCCAACCTGGAGGCCCAGGTCACCTGGGACCCGGGGAACTTCGTGTTCCCGTTCGGAACCCACATCGCCGTGGTGGAGGTCGACGAGGAGACCGGGGCCGTCGAGTTGGTCGACTACGCGGCGGTGGACGACTGCGGCAACCAGATCAACCCGATGATCGTGGAGGGCCAGCTGCACGGAGGCATCGTCCAGGGTGTGGCCCAGGCCCTCTGGGAGGAGGCCATCTACGACGCCGACGGGCAGCTCCGGTCGGCCAATCTGGCCGACTACCTGGTTCCCTCGGCCGCTGAGTGCATCGACATGAAGCTGGACCACACGGTGACGCCGTCGCCCACCAACCCGATGGGGGTGAAGGGCATCGGCGAGGCTGGGACCATCGCCTCGACCCCGGCCGTGATGAACGCCGTGGTGGACGCGCTGCGACCCATGGGCATCACGGACGTGAGGATGCCGGCGTCGCCTATGACCGTGAGACGGGCCATCGAGGCAGCGGGAGGCGCGTCATGATCCCGGCGGCGGTGGACTACGTCAGGGCCGACTCGGTTGAGGCTGCGATCGCAGCGCTCGTCGAGCACGGCGACGAGGCCAAGCTGCTGGCCGGTGGCCAGTCCCTGCTACCGCTTATGAGGCTCCGACTGGCCACGCCCACCGTGCTGGTCGACGTGGGCCGGGCGACCGACCTGGCCGGCATCTCGGTGGAGGGCGACACGGTCTCGATCGGAGCCCTGACCACCCACAGCACGCTGGAACATTCAGCGGAGCTGGCGGTGGCCTGTCCGCTGCTGGCCCACGTGGCCTCGGTGGTGGGTGACCCGGCGGTGCGCCACCGAGGCACCCTGGGTGGCTCGGTGGCGCACGCCGACCCAGCGTCGGACCTGCCGGCTGCCGTGCTGGCCCTCGGAGGGACGCTGGTGGTCGCAGGCCCCGGTGGTACGCGGGAGGTCGCTGCGACCGACTTCTTCACCGGCTTCCTGGAGTCGGTGCTGGGCGTCGACGAGGTGCTGACCGAGGTCCGTGTGCCGGTCTCAACCGGTGGATGGGCGTACCAGAAGTTCAACCGGCGTGCCCAGGACTGGGCCATCGTCGGGGTGGTGGTGGCCGAGGGTGGCGCCGGCGTGTCGCTGGTGAACATGGCCTCCACACCGATGCGGGCCACGGCGGTTGAAGCTGCTGTGGCCGGTGGTGCCTCGGCGACAGATGCTGCTGCGGGCGCTGCGGACGGCACCGAACCACCGACCGACAACCAGGCCGACGGTGCCTACAGGGAGCACCTGGCGCGGGTCCTGACCGCCCGGGCACTCACTGCCGCTGGTAGGTAGGGGCCAGGAACGGAACTGCCGCGGGGTTGGCGGTTCCCGGTTCAGGGACCTCCGGGGAGCGACTCGCACGGCTCGCCATCGCCGTCCCCGTCGAGGCGCGCCACGTCGCCGTAGGCATCTGCATAGGTGTCGAACCAGGCCTTGGCTGTCGCGTAGTCGTCGAAGTCTCCGCAGTTCCTGACATCGCCGGGATTTGGTGGGTCGTCGCCGTTCTCCGGTTCGCCCAGATCCATGGGTTCTACGAGGTCGATGGGTTCACCCAGCCTGATGATCGCTGTCGGAGCGACGTCGGCCCATGGGTCACCGTCGCAGGTGGCGAGCATGTCGGCCAGTGCCGCCAACTCCGTGGAGGTCACGGTGAGGGACCAACGGAGCTTGATGTCGACCCACGTGTCGGCGTAGCGGCACCGGTAGCTCGGATCAAAGTCCGGATACCGGTCTCCGGGCCACTCGTCGGGGCCACGGTCGCCCTTGGAGCGGTTGGCGGAGGCGGTCACGGCAATCAGGTGTCGGGGGTCGGTCAGGTCGTTGGCATAGCGCTGCTTCGTGTCCCGGGTCCAGCCCCAACCGCCGGACCGGTGGGCATTGGCCAGCGGGACGAAGTGGTCGACGTCGAGAGAGCGGGGGTCCTCGACGATGGTGCCGGTGAACGCCGCCAACCAGCGGCCGCCGGTCACCAAGCAGCCGTCGTCCCGCAAGAACGGGGAGGCGGTCGCCTCGGCCATGAGCACCTCGTGGCGGGTGTTCAGGCAGTCTCCGTCGTCATCCGACCAGCCCCCCCAGTCGTCCCTGCTATAGCCCTCAGCGTGCGGGTCGTCGTCCACCGCGAGGAGGGCGAGGACCGAGTCGGGCCAGGTGGCCGCCTCCGTCGGGGTCGAGGTCGTGGGAGGAACCTCTGTCATCGGGACCGTGGTGGAGGGAGTTGTCGTGCTTGTCGGAGCGCTGGTGGTCGATGGCGCGTCCGTGGTCGGCGCGTGGCCCGTGCTGCCTGTACCCACTCCGGCGCCACAGGCGGAGCCGACAATTACCAGGAGCGCGACGGCTCCCGTCCGCCGGGGGAAGTACGGCACCGTGCAATGTTTTCACGTCGGCGCCCACCGTGCGGGTCGATCGACGGTCAGGAACGTCGGAGGAGGCGGTTCAACCAGCCGATCCGGCGGGTCGGGCGACCGGTCCTGGCTTCAGCTCGGTCGGCACTAGCCGCCAGGCGGAGGCCTGCGTTGATGCCGATCCAGCGGAACGGCTCGGGCTCCCACTTCCGGGCCACGTGGTCCACCCACGGAAGGTCGGTCCGGTCGCTCGCCGTCCCGGTGACCAGTTCGGCGATGGTCTGGCCGGCAAGCTTGGCGGTGGCCACACCGTCGCCCACGTAGCCGCCTCCCCACGCCATGCCGGTAGCCCTATCCAAGCCGACCGACGGCGTCCAGTCCCTGGAGAGGCCAAGCACGCCACCCCACCGGTGGGTGATCGCGGCGTCTCCGACCATGGGAAACATCTGTCGGACGGTGGCTTCCACCGCGTCGTGGATCGGGTGGTGGGTGCCGGTGGTGGAAACCACCTTCGACCCGAACCTGTACGGGGCACCGCGGCCTCCCACGGCGAGGCGGCCATCGGCGGTCCGTTGTCCGTAGATGATGAGGTTCCGACCGTCGCCGAAGGTGGGGCGATCGGTCAGGCCGATCTCTTCCCAGACGTTGGCCGGGAGCGGCTCGGTGGCCACCATCATGGAGTAGACGGGGGCGATGGTCCGGCGGTGACCTGCCAGGTCCCGGGTGTAGCCCTCGGTGGCGCGCACCACGACCCCGGCCCGGACCGTTCCCCTGTCGGTTACCACCCGGGCCGATCCGGAACCGTCCGCCGGTTGGATGGCCCGGACGGCGGTCTCCTCGTGGATGATCCCGCCGAGCCTCTCCACGGCTTCGGCCAGTCCCCGGACGAGACGGCAGGGGTGGATGGCGGCGACGTGCGCGTTGAACCAGCCGCCCACCACGTCCGTGGCGTTGCAGAACCGGCGGGCCTCGTCGGCGCCCACCCAGCGGACGTCGTCAGCGGACAGGCCCAGTTCGTGTCGTGCCCGGACCCCGGCCGATATCCGGTCGGCCTGGACGGAGCTGCGGGCCAGGTCGATCCAGCCACCCTTCGCATAGTGGGCGTCGATGCCCTCGGCGTCGGCCACCCGCCCGATGTCGTCGATGGCTTCGTACAGAGCCCGCATCTGGCGGAGGGCGGCCCCGGTGCCCGCCCGGGCCGCCCAGTCCATGGGGCTGATGCTGTACTCGCCCAGGGCCCATCCGCCGTTGCGTCCCGAGGCGCCGTAACCGGCGACCTTCCGTTCCAGGACCACGACCCGGATCCTCGGGTCCAGGCGGAGCAGGTGGTAAGCGGTCCAGAGGCCGGTGTAGCCGGCCCCCACGATGGCCACGTCGGCGTCCCGGTCGCCGGGCAGGGCCGTGCGGGGCGCGAACGAGCCCGGCACCGTGTCGTGCCAGAGCGACACCATCCGGTACCGGGGATCCTCGGAGGCGTCGACCGGCGGTCCATCCGGTTGGGGGTGCACGGCTGAGAACCTAGGGCCCGTCAGCTGTCGAAGCCGATTCCGAACCTGTCCAACAGGGTCAGCCATGGCCCACGGCGCCCACCCCGCCGATCTGATCGCTGTATGGCCCGGCGTGTGAGCTGGATCGCCGGCCAGCGCAGTGGCTCTGGTGGGAACGGAAACGGCGACCTGCGAACCATCTCGAGTTCGGTCCGTTCGGTGGCTGTCCCGTCGACCAGGTCGAGGGCGACGAGCGCACCGAAGCGGCTGGCGCCCACCCCGAGGCCCGTGTATCCAGCTGCCCACGAGACGGTCCCGCGGTGGCTGGTACCCCAGGCGCAGGTGAACCGGCTGGTGGTGGCGATGGGCCCACCCCACTTGTGGGTGAACGAAAGGCCCTCCAACTGGGGGAACGTCTCGAAGAAGTGGGTTGCCAGCATCTGGGAGGTTCCCGGACTGTGCTCGACGGCTGCACCGACGCGGTTGCCGAAGTGGTAGATGGCGTCCCAGCCGCCCCAGAGGATCCGGTCATCGGAGGTGAGGCGGTAGTAGTGGAACTGGCTCCCCACGTCGGATAGTCCCTGGCGGTTCGACCAGCCGATCGCCGCCAGCTGGTCGCCTGAGAGCGGTTCGGTCACCAGGACGTGGTCGTACACGGGTGCGACGTACCGGCGGATGCGACGGACCGGCGGGTCGAAGGCGTTCGTGGCCACGACGGCGCGTCGGGCAGCCACCGCACCTGTGTCGGTCCGGATATGGACGCCCGTCGTACCGCCTCCGCCTACGGCTTCGATAGATCGCGCCAGCGTGTTCTCGAAGAACCGCACCCCGAGTGATTCGGCAGCGCGTTGCAGGCCCCAGGCCAACCTTGCCGGGTCCAGCATCACCACGCCGTCGTGGTGCCAGATCCCACCCAGGTAGGTGGGCGAGTCCACCTCGGAACGGGTGGATGGTGTGTCCAGCAGGGTCACGGACAGGCCGTGTGCCTCGTGGAGCGAGGCGCTGTCGGCCAGGGAGTCGGCCTGCCACGGGGAGACGGCCACGTTCAGCGCACCTGTCGACTCCGGTGAGCAGTCGATGCCGTGGCGGGAGATGACGTCGAGTAGTCCCCGCAGGTTCTCGTCGCCGAGGTGGAGGAGCGTGTCGACCTCGTCGGGCCAGTGGGCGACGCCGTTCTCGAGTCCGTGGGTGAGCGAGGCTTCGCAGAACCCACCGTTGCGGCCTGACGCGCCGGAGGCCGCGGTGTCGGCCTCCAGGACCACGATGGAGCGCCCAGGGTTCGCTTCCGCGGCGGTGAGCGCCGTCCAGAGTCCGGTGAAGCCACCCCCCACTATGGCGAGGTCGACGTCCAGGTCGGTGTCCAGACACGGTGCGGGCTCAGGTCGCTCGGGTCGATCCAGCCAGAACACCGCCGGGCGAGCTTCGCCCAGAGCTCGCGCGCCGATCGTCTCAGCGCTCATGACACTGGGGCGGCGTGGCCGTAGGAAACGACGGAAAACATCGTCAAAATAGAAAAAAGAAACTGAATCCGTCGCAAAACTGGCGCCTGTCCAACGAAATCAGTAGCATTTGGCACGTTCCAGAGGGTAGTCCCTTCGGGAGGGGGAGTCGACGAGGCATGGGGAGGAGCTGGGTCGATGCATGACACCACGGATGGACCGCGACCCGCGGTGGAGTTGCAGGGCGTCGTCAAGCGGTTCGGTGATCGGTCGGGGACCGAGGTCACCGCGGTGGACGACCTCGACCTCACGATCGCCGACGGCGAGTTCTTCTCACTTCTGGGACCGTCAGGCTGCGGCAAGACGACCACCCTCCGGATGATCGCCGGCCTGGAGCTCCCGACCGCCGGTTCCATCCGGATCCACGGGGAAGAGATGGGACTCCGGCCGCCCAACAGGCGACCCGTCAACACCGTGTTCCAGAACTACGCCCTCTTCCCCCACATGACGGTGGCTAAGAACATCGGGTTCGGGCTGGAGATGCGCAAGGTCCCGACCGGCGATCGAGCCGAGTTGATCGACTGGGCCATCCAGCTCGTCGAGATGGGCGCCCTGGCCCATCGCAAGCCAGGACAGCTCTCTGGAGGGCAGCAGCAGCGGGTGGCCCTCGCCAGGGCGCTCGTGAATAGGCCCGAGGTCCTCCTGCTGGACGAGCCTCTGGGTGCCCTTGACCTGAAGCTCCGCCAGCAGATGCAGCATGAGCTGAAGACCCTCCAACGAGAGGTCGGGATCACCTTCGTCTACGTGACCCACGACCAGGAGGAGGCGGTCACGATGAGCGATCGAATCGGCGTCATGCACGACGGTCGCCTGCTTCAGGTCGACACGCCGGAGGCCATCTACGAGAGACCCACCACCCGGTTCGTGGCCGACTTCATCGGGCAGAGCAACTTCCTGGAGGCGACGGTGGCCTCGGCCGACGAGGTGGTCCTGGCCAACGGCCAGCGCCTCCGCCTGTCATCTGACAGTCCATCGGGCGAGGCCGTGGCCGTGACCGTCAGGCCGGAGCGCCTCACGGTCCACCGTCGCGGCGAGGCCCCGGCAGGCCTCCACCACCTGGAGGGCCGAGTGGAGATGGTCACCTACATGGGCAACGCGATCGTCTACGGAATCGGTATCGACTGGATGCACCTTGATGTCCGTTGTCCTGCCACTCTGGCCGTGGAGCGGCGCGACGTCGGAGACGAGGTCACCGTGTCGTTCGAGCCCCGGCACGCAGCGGTGGTCACCGGCTGATGTCCGTCGCCGCTCCCCCGGATGAGGCACAGGCCTTGGATGGTCCATCCGAGTTGGCGACGCCGGGACTGGAGCGTCAGGCCGAACGGGCGAAGGCCCGCCAGGGGTTCCTTCTCGGCCTGCCGGCGATCCTCTACCTGCTGGTCTTTTTCGTCATCCCGCTGGGGGTAGTCGTCGCCTACTCGTTCGCCACCCGGACCCGCAGCGGCCGGACGGAACTCCGGGACTGGAACCTCAACGCATACGCCCGCCTGGGAGACGACATCGTGCTCACGGTGGCGTGGCGGTCCCTCTGGGTGGCAGCGCTCACCACGGTCATTTGCCTCCTGCTGGCCTACCCGCTGGCCTACTTCATCTCCACGCGGAGCGCGGTCACCCGCAACCTGCTCCTCGTCGGGATCATGATTCCGTTCTGGTCCAACTTCCTGATCCGAACGTACGCCTGGAGGGTCCTACTGGACAGCGACGGGCTGGTCACGCAGATGGTCCAGGCCACTGGCCTTGGCGACGGCCGCATCCTGTTCACAACCAACGCGGTGATCCTGGGACTGGTTTATGGCTACCTGCCGTTCATGGTCCTGCCCCTCTACGCGGCCATCGAGCGGATCGACTGGAGCCTCGTGGAAGGGGCCCGTGACCTCTACGCCAACGGCTGGGGTGCCTTCCGACGGGTGGTTTGGCCGTTGTCCAAGCCGGGCGTTGTGGCTGGCTCGATCCTGGTGTTCGTTCCGAGCTTCGGCGCCTATGTGACTCCGGCGATCCTTGGAGGCAACAAGGAGGGCCTGCTGGGGAGCTACATCGTGCTGCAGTTCCTGTCCGCCCGCAACGGGCCCGTCGGTTCAGCCGTCTCAGTCGTGGTGCTGGTAGTCATGCTGCTCGGCACTTTGTTGTACTTCCGTGCCGGTGGGAAGAACCTGTGAGCAAGGGCGTCGCTAGGTCTACCGCTGAGCCTCAGGGAGTCTCTAGGTGGTGGTTGCGGGGGCATTCCCTGCTCGTCTTCGTTTTCTTCTACGCGCCGATCGTGGTCCTGTTCGTGTTCTCGTTCAACGACAGCAACGCGGTCGGCAACTGGAAGGGCTTCACCCTCGGCTGGTACGAAGCATTCCTAGACAACCAGAACGTCCATGAGTCGATCTGGATATCGGTCAAGGTCTGTCTTTTCTCCACGGTCATCGCAGTAGTGCTGGGCACCGCCAGCGCCCTGGCCCTGGAACGCTTCCGTTGGTGGGGCCAGAAGGCCTTCGACGCCGTGCTCTACCTTCCGATCATCATCCCCGACGTCACCATGGCCGTGATGATGCTCGTCTTCTTCGGCGAGACGGCCCACTTGTTCAACGTGATCCCCGGCGTCGACCTTTCATCCGGCCTCGAGAAGCTGGTCCTCAGCCATGTGGCCTTCAACATCTCGTTCGTGTCGGTGGTCGTGCGGGCTCGCCTCGCCAATCTGGACGCATCCATGGAGGAGGCGGCGGCCGATCTCTATGCCAACCGCTGGCAGGCATTCCGGCGGGTCACGCTTCCGCAGATCATGCCGGGCGTGTTGGGTGGTGCCCTGTTGGCCATCACTATCTCGTTGGACGATGTCGTCGTCTCCAGTTTCGTGGCGGCAGTGGGCGCAACCCCGATCTCCGTATACGTGTTCGGCATGTTGAGAAAGGGCGTTAGCCCCCTCGTGAACTCCGTGTCGGTCGTGATGTTGACGGCGTCGATCAGCCTCGTGCTGGCATCGCTGGTGTTCTCCCGGGCAACGGGCTCGGAGAGGGAGGAAAGGTTAAAGACATGAGAAATTGGATGCGAGCGTTCGCTCTTCTGGGGGTGATCAGCGTCTTGGCCGTCGGATGCGGCAGCGACGAGGAGGAGGCTTCGGCCTTTAAGCAGTGCGCCTTCGGGGAGACCGACGGCGACCTGGCGTTTTTTAACTGGTCCGAGTACATGGACCCCGACCTGATCACGGCGTTCCAGGATGAGTTCGGGGTCTCGGTCATCGAGGACTTCTACCCGTCCAACGAGGAGATGTTCGCCAAGGTGGAGCACGGCGAATCCGGCTACGACATGATCATTCCGTCCGACTACATGATCTCGATCCTCATCTCAGAGGCGATGATCCAGCCAGTGCAGGCTGCGGCGGTTCCCAACCGGACCAACATCTCAGACAAGTTCTCCGACCCGCCCTTCGATCCGGGCAGCACATACACGTCGGCCTACCAGTGGGGGACCACCGGGGTCGGTGTCGACCTCGGGGTGACCGGTGACGTGCCACAGACATGGGGCCTGCTGTTCGACGCCGACCTCGCCGAGAAGTACGGGCTGGATGGGGCCATCACGCTGCTGGACGATCCACGGGAGACCGTTGGTGCAGCGCTCAAGTACCTGGGCTACTCGTTGAACTCGACGTCAGCCGACGAGCTGGCTGAGGCTGAGGCGGTCATCGCCGACGCAGTCAGTCGCGTCGCGGCGTTCGACTCCGACCAGTACAGCGAGTTGATCGTCAGCGGTGAGACCATCGTCGGCCACGGCTACAGCGGCAACTTCCTCTGGGACTTCGAGGAGGGTGAGAGCGAGTACACCTACTTCGTGCCCGACGAGGGAGGCACGATCTGGGTGGACGGTATGGCCGTCCTGGTGGACGCGCCGCATCCGTGCACGGCATTCGCCTTCATGAACTTCCTGCTGGACGCGCACAACGGCGCCCAGCTGACCAACTTCAACTGGTATGCCAGCCCGAACGGGGCAGCGGAGGAGTTCATCGACCAGGAGGTCCTGGACAACCAGATCATCTACCCGTCGGACGAGACTATGAAGCGCCTCGAGTTCATCGAGGACACCGGTGACTTCGAGATCGAGTTCACCGACGCCCTGACACGGGCACGCGGCTAGGACCGTCCTCCCTTCCGGGCCGGTGGGGCGGGGGCGCACGGCGCGTTCCCGCCCCACCCCCGGGCGGACGAACCCCGGGCAACCGACGACGGCAGCCGGTCAGACCCGATCAAACGATCTGGAGAGCAGGCGATGAGCGAACACAGGCGGTTGGCAGAGCTGGCCGAGAGGCACCTCTGGGGCCACTTCTCGGTCCTCAAGAACGACATCGACGGAACCCGCGTCATCGAACGAGGCCAGGGCTGCCACGTCTGGGACGCCGAGGGCAACCGGTACCTGGACGGCCTTGCCGGCCTCTTCGTGAGCCAGTTGGGCCACGGCCGACCCGAGCTGGCCCGCGCCGCAGGCGACCAGGCGGCGACGCTTGGCTATTTCCCGATCTGGACCTACGGGCACCCGAAGGCCATCGAGTTGGCGGCGAAGCTGGCCGAGCTGGCTCCCGGCGACCTGAACCGGGTGTTCTTCACCACCGGCGGTTCTGAGGCTGTCGAGTCGGCGTGGAAGCTGGCACGTCAGTACTTCAAGTTGAAGGGCCAACCCGACCGCGTAAAGGTCATCAGCCGCAACCTCGCCTACCACGGCACCACCATGGGGGCCCTGTCCATCACCGGCCTGGACTCGATCAAGACCATGTTCGAGCCGCTGGTCCCAGGCGCGGTCAAGGTGCCCGAGACCAACCACTACCGGTGCCCGACCTGTCAGGACGACCCCCACTGCACGTTGCACGCCGCCGACGCGATAGAGGAGGCCATTCTCCGGGAGGGTCCCGAGACGATCGCCGCCGTTTTCTTGGAGCCGGTCCAGAACGCCGGAGGCTGCTTCACTCCACCGCCCGGCTACTGGACGCGGGTACGCGAGATCTGTGACCGGTACGGCGTACTGCTTGTTTCCGACGAGGTGATCTGCGCCTTTGGACGGCTTGGGTACATGTTCGGATGTGAGAGTTACGGCTACCAGCCGGACATGATCACCTGCGCCAAGGGGCTCACCTCCGGTTACGCGCCCCTCGGTGCAATGCTCGTGAGCGACAAGGTGGCCGAGCCGTTCGTGGGTACCGGCGAGTCGTTCCTGCACGGCATCACCTTCGCCGGCCACCCGGTCAGCTGCGCGGTAGCGCTGGCCAACCTGCAGATCTTCGAGGACGAGAAGGTCCTCGAACACGTCCGGACCAACGAGCCAGCCTTCCGTGCCGCCCTGGACGACCTGGCCGACCTGCCCATCATCGGCGACATCAGGGGTGCCGGCTACTTCTACGGCATCGAGCTGGTGAAGGACCGGACCGATCGGGTGTCGTTCAGCGGCGAGGAGCGCGAGCACCTGCTGCGAGGGTTCCTCTCGAACCGGCTGCTGGAGCTCGGCCTCATCTGCCGGGCCGACGACCGGGGCGAGCCGGTCATTCAGCTTGCGCCCCCGCTCATCGCCGGACCGGACGAGTTCGCCGAGATCACCTCGAAGCTCCGGCAGGCCCTCACCGAGGCCATGGCGGAGGTGGGCACGTGAACAAGCTGGTGGGAGCGACGGGTACGGATCGCAGCGCGGTCTTCCCGCTGGACGACGTGGACCGGGCGATCATCAGCGAACTGCAGGTGGACGGCCGCATGTCGTATGCCGAGCTGGGCCCCAGGGTGGGCCTGTCGCAGGCAGCGGCTCGTCAGCGGGTCAACCGCCTGACCGAGCGGGGTGTCATGCAGGTCGTCGCCGTCACGGACCCGCTCAGCCTGGGCCTGACTACGCAGGCCATGGTCGGTATCACGGTGGTCGGCGACGTCCGGGTTGTCGCCGCGGCGGTGGCCGACTTGGCCGAGGCCGAGTACGTGCTGATCACCGCCGGTCGCTTCGACGTCCTGGCCGAGGTGCTCTGCGAGGACAACGCGGCTCTCCTGGCGCTGGTGAACGACTGGATCCGCTCCATCGATGGTGTGGCCTCGACCGAGGTGTTCTCGATCTTGAAGATGGAGAAGCTGACGTTCTCATGGGGGACCGGCTGACCGGTTCCAGGCTACGGGTCAGTGGCGGGTGGGTTGATCCTGCCCCTCTACCGGAGGGCGGCCGCCATGGTGTCAATCACCCGTCCCACCTCGTCGTCCGTGATGACCAGCGGCGGGCAGATCGCCAGGCACGTGCCGATCGGCCTGACGATGACCCCGGTGGCCAGGATCTCGTTTCGCACGGGAATCGAGTCCCTTCCCAGCTCGGCGGCGTAGACAGCGCCCATCCCGCGCCAGGATTCGATGAGGCCGTCGGCCTGCAGGGCCCGTAGGCCCTCCTGGATTCGTTCGCCCACGTGGTTCGCTCGCTGGTCGAGCCCCTCCCTCTCCATGATGTCCAGGTTTGCGACGCCGGCCGCGCACGATGCCTGGTGGCCCGAATAGGTGTAGCCGGTGCGCAACAGGAAGCCGGGTTCCTCCAACTCCTCGGAGACCCGGCGCGAGAGGATGACGCCTGACAACGGGAGGTAGCCGGACGTGACGCCCTTGGCGAAGGTCATGAGATCGGGTGTGACACCGAAGGCCTGGGCACCGAACCAGTGGCCGGTGCGCCCGAAACCGCAGATCACCTCGTCGAAGATGAGCAGGGCGCCGTTGTCATCGCACAGGCGCCTCAGGCCCTCCAGGTAGCCGTCTGCCGGTGGGAAGACGCCGCCGGCACCCTGGAGCGGCTCGGTCAGCACGGCAGCGATCCGGTCACCGTGTTCGGCGAACAACGAGGCGGCTGCCTCGAGGTCGTCGTGTGGTACCTCCAGGAAGTGGGGGACGAGGTCGCCCCAGCCCTCCCGGTTGGGGGCGATCCCCTGGGCCGACGTGCCACCGAAGTTGGTGCCGTGGTAGCCGTTAGTGCGCTTCACGATGACCTGGCGTCCCTCTTGTCCACGGCGCTGCTGGACCAGCCTGGCGATCTTGAGGGCAGTGTCGACCGCCTCGGATCCGGAGCAGCCCAGGAAGACCCTCCCGTCGGGGTGAGGGGACCGTTCCGCGATCATCTCGGCCACCCGGGAGGCCGGCCCGTTGGTGAACGGGGCGAAGGTGTTGTAGGCCTCGATCTGGCGCATCTGGGCCGTCACGGCATCGATGATCTCCGTCCGTCCGTGGCCGACCTGGCAGAGCCACAGGTTCGCCATGGCGTCTACGTATTCCCGACCGTCGGAGTCAAAGACGAGCGACCCCTCGCCCCGGACGATCTCTATAAAATCGCCCTCGGGCATGGCCGGCGGAGAGAACGGGTGGAGCAGGGCGTCGGTCATCGGAAGGGCCTCCTGATGGTTCTGGTCGGAACGCCGGGTCGGACCGGCTTCCGGTCTTCTGGACGGGTGAGTATCGCACCGATCGACAGCAGGATTGCCATGGTGACCGCCGTCGTTCTCCAGGCCACGGCGTCGCCGTGGGCGTCGTAGACGATGGCGATGGCGATGGCGGCCACGGCCCCCATGGCCACCTCGACGGCCCCCATAAGGCCTTGGGCTGTGGCTTGGCGGTCCTCGGGGACGGCGGCCGCCACGAGCATGGGGGTGGACGGGAAGCCGAATCCCTCTACGACCGAGGTAGCGACAGTCAGCGCGATGAGGCCAACCACTCCGGGCACGATCCCCCAGAAGATGACCATCAGCGTGATTATCCCGAGAGATCCGATCGCCCACCGCCGGGCCCCATATCGCTGGGCCAGCATGCCACCGAGGGGTGATAGAAGGGCGATGGGAAGGGCACCGACCGTGAGGGCAACGCCCAGCACGACCCGTGAGGCGCCTCGGGTGTCCATCTCCAGTATCCAAACTGCCTCGAAGGCCCCGATGAACACGAAGTAGGCGGCCACCATGAAGAAGGCGCCGATTAGGCGCCGGATCCGAAGGAGTCCCCTTAGGCCGAGGCGCTCCTGGTCTTGAGCCGCCACGTCCGGCTGGGCCCGAAAGGCCACCGGGAGGAGGAGGGACAGGGCTCCGGCCATGGTCCAGAAGGTGAACCGGAAGCCGCCAACCGCCGTCAGGCCGGCGGCGATTATCGGCCCGGCCACGAAGCCACCGACATCCCACGCCCCCAGCCGACCTATGTTGCGGCCCAGGTTCGCCGGGTCGGCCACGATTACCGTGCGCCGGGCGGCTGGGCCAGCTGTGCCCAGCGCGAAGCCGAATACGATCCGACCGGCCACGTAGTGCCATAGCTCCTGGCCGACGGCCAGCAGGACCATGCCGGCTACGGCAAGGGCCAGGCCGGCTCGCAGCATGGCCGGAGCCCGTCCTCGGTCGGCATGGGGGGCCATCACCAGACAGGCCACGAAGGCCGCCCCGAAGCCTGAGCCCACGGCCAGGCCAATCCCGGTCTCGGAGAAGCCCAACTGGTCCCGGAGTTCTGCGAGCAGCACGATGATGGAGGCCAGCCCGGCTGACATCCCGAACAGGATGAAGAAGTACGGGGTCAGGCTCGGACTGCTGGCCAGTCCGGTGGGCGTCGACCCCTTAGGAGCGGTACTGGACACCGGGCAACACGCAGAGCATCTCGTAGAGCAGGTTGGCGCCGACCAGGCTGGTCATCCCGCTGGTGTCATAGATGGGGGCGACCTCCACCAGGTCGCAACCCACGAGGTCCAGGCCCCGGCAACCCCTGATGACCTCCAGGGCCTGGGGCATGGTGAGGCCACCGATCTCGGGGGTGCCGGTTCCCGGCGCATAGGCAGGGTCCAGGCCGTCAATGTCGAAGCTGAGGTACACGGGGCCCTCTCCCAACTGGTCGCGTACCTCGACCATGAGGGGTTCGAGGCTCCGGTGCCAGCACTCCTCAGCCTGGACCACCCGGAATCCCTGCTGGCGGGACCAGTCGAAGTCGTCGGCTGCGTATCCGGTTCCCCGGACGCCGATCTGGACCACCCGGTCGCCGGCAAGGAGGCCCTCCTCTACGGCACGTCGGAACGGGGTGCCGTGGGCGACTCTTGATCCGAACATGGTGTCGTTGATGTCGGTGTGGGCGTCTATGTGGACCAGGCCGACTGGTCCATGCTTCCTGGCCATGGCACGCAGGATGGGTAGCACCACTGTGTGGTCGCCTCCCATCGAGGCGGTCATGACGTCGTCGGCCAGCAGGCCGTCGAAGTGCTCCTCTATGGCCTCCACGGCGGCCAGCAGGTCGTACGGGCTGGCCGCCACGTCACCTGTGTCGTCGATGCGAAGGCTGTCGAACGGGGCGGCACGGGTGGCCATGTTGTAGGGGCGCAGCAGGACCGACTCGTCGCGTATCCCACGGGGGCCAAACCGCGCTCCCGGCCGGTTCGAGGTGCCGGTGTCCAGCGGGACCCCGACCACGGCGACGTCCAGGTCGGTCGGTGCGGTGGTCCCGGGAAGGCGCATGAACGTGGCTATGCCCCCGAAGCGGGGCATCTCGTTGCCGCTCAACGGCTGGGGATTCTCGGGCATCGGCAGAGTCTCTCATGCCGATCGCCGTGGCACCCCCCAGATCGTGGCAGGCTCCGATGAGGCGACCGGCGGTGCCGGTGATCCGAGGAGCAGCCCTGATGGCCCACGACCACCACCGACACGACCACGACAAGGGCCTGGTGGCCAAGCTCCACTGGCTCTTCCTGATCCGGCGCTTCTGGATGTCGGATGTGAACCGTGCCGTCGTCGACATGGCCGCCCCGAAGCCCGGCGAGCGCGGACTTGACGTGGGCGCCGGCATGGGCCCGGCCACCGTGCTGGCCGCGAAGCGAGGCGCCCATGTGGTGGCCGTGGACCCTTCAGGCTTCATGCGGGCCTTCTGCGGGTTCCGACGACTCCTGCAGCGTGCCCGGCGTCGGATCACCGTGGAGTCCGGCGTGGCGGAGGACCTCCCGGTGGCAGGGGGTTCGACTGAGGTCCTGTGGGCCGTCAACGCCGTGCACCACTGGGTCGACCACGGGGCGGTGTGGCGAGAGTTCGCCAGGGTGCTGGCCCTCGGCGGCCGCCTGGTGCTGGTCGACGAGGACTTCGACGACGCGACCCACCCGTCCCACGAGAAGCACGCAGGTCACGAGGCCGAGATGACCCCTGTCGACGTGGCGGTGATAGCCGCCGCGATGGCGGAGGTCGGCCTGGAGGCCACCGGGGAGCACATGACGGTCGCCGGTGTTCCGGCCAAGGTGATCCTGGCGGTCCGCGCCGCCTGAGCGGGCCGTGTCCTAAGGCGAGAGGCCCGCTGGGCTGACCCAGGAGGCGTCGGGCCAGCCTGTGACCGGTTCGACCGGAAGTACCTATTCGGCGGCGGTCTTCGTCGACGTCGCCACCGGTCCCTGGCCCGAACCGGACCGGGTCGCCTCGGCCCGGGCGATGAGCGCGCAGATCGGATCCAGGATCTGGGGCCACGCTCCCTCGGGGAGTTCGTGGCCCATGCCCTCGATCCAGACCAGCTCGGCGCCGGGAATGGCGTCAGCGGTCTCCTGCCCACCCTGGGGCACGATGAGCGGATCGTCGGTGCCGTGGATGACCAGCGTCGGTGCGGCGACCGTGCTGAGCGCCGGCCGGCGATCGCCATCGGCCAGCGCGGCCATCACCTGCCTGACGCCACCGTCCGGGTGCCAGGCCCTGTCCAGGTTGGCCAGGGCCTCTCGCCGCACGTACGCCTCGTCGAACGGGTAACTCGTGCCGGCGATGAGCCGGGCCGCTTCGATTCCCGCTGCGACGATGGCCTCACGATCATGCGGGGCCACGTCCGGCGGCTGTAGGGACAGCGCCACCTCCATCTCCATGGGAATGAACCGGGGCATGGACATGATCGATGTGAACGTCCTGACCCGATCGGGGTGGCGGGTGACCACGTGCTGCCCGATCATGCCGCCGAGAGACGCCCCGACGATGTGGGCCGATCCGAGGCCGAGAGCGTCGATTACGCCTACGGCGTCATCGGCCATGTCGGCCAACGAGTAGGGAGCCTCTATGGTCCCGCCGTCCAGGACGGTGAACAGGGCTTCGATCGGATCGCCGGGCGGCTGGTCATCCAGCCAGGTGCTGAGGCCGACATCCCGATTGTCGAAGCGGATCACGTGGTGACCACGATCGGCCAGCCCACGACAGAAACCCTCGGGCCACACGGTCAGCTGGGCATTCAGCCCCATGATCAGGAGGATCGGGGGATCGGCCGGACTGCCCATCTTCTCGACCTCGATGGTGATCCCGTTGGCTTGGACCTTCGCCATCCCCGCTCCTCACCGCCTAGTCAACGGTGGTTAGGTTGCCATGTTGGACGACGTTCTCTGGAACCGGGCCGGGCTGGAGTTGGCAGCCATGATCGCCGACGGTGAGGTGTCCAGCCGGGAGGTGGTAGACGCTCACCTTGAACGCATCTACGAGGTGTCCAGCCGGCTGAACGCCGCCGCGCTGCTCCTGGAGGGCACGGCACGGAGCGCCGCCGATGCAGCCGATCGGGTCACCTCCGCAGGGCTCTCCACCGGCCCGTTCCATGGTGTGCCCATGACGGTCAAGGACGGCCTGGACCTGGCCGGCCACGCCACCACGCAGGCCTCCCTACTCGTGGGAGATGGCTTCCAGGATGTTCAGCCGTGCGGCCCGTCGGGCGGGGAGGATGGCGGCAAGCATCCCGAACAGCCCTGATACCAGCAGGTAGCCCAGCAGGCTCCGGTACGGGATCGACACTATGTCCACGAAGGTCTCGGGGATGGCCGCTATGGCTGCCAGCCCGAACAACACCCCCATTCCCACGCCCAACAGGCCCCCGAATAAGGCGATGATGACCGCCTCCCAGCGAACCATCCGGCGGAGCTGGCGTCGGGTCATCCCGATGGCCCGCAGCAGCCCGAGTTCGCGCGTCCGTTCGTAGACCGAAAGGGCCAGTGTATTGGTGATGCCCAGCACGGCTATCAACAGTGACAGGCCGAGAAATACCTGAATTATCGACAGCACCTGGTCGAGTTGCTTCTCCTGGGCATTGCGGAATTCGGATCGATTCTCTACGACGACCTGCGGGTAGGCGTCGGTGTAGACCTCGATTGCAGCTCGAGATGCATAGTTGTCAGCGTCGACCGGGAAAAGGACCGAGATCCAGGCAAGGGGCGCGGTCGGAAGATACGAGTCAAAGACCGAGATATCGACGACCCAGTTCCCCAGAAGGGTTGAGTCCTCGAAGATCGCCGCGACGGTCAACTCGCTAGTTCGACCACCTGGGAAATCAATGAGGACCGGATCACCAATGGTGAGCCCTAGATCGCCTGCCGGGTCGACGTGGACCAGTACTCCGTTGTTTCCGGCGCCGAACTCGGAGCCCTCGGTCACCTGGACATTCATATGTTCGTCCAGGATCTCCAGGTCGGCGGCCACCAGGTCCTTGAAGTCTTCTCCGATTTTCACTCCGCCCAAAGTCCAGCGCATCGTCATTACCGACTTGACGAGGTCGGGTCTTTCGGCAGCCAGATGCTGCAGGTCCGACCCGAGTTCAGTGGAGAAGCCAGCCTGTGGGTTGAAGGTGTCCCCATATACGAAGAGATCCGCCTCGACACTCTGATCCATGGTGCTCAGAAAGGTCGTCTTCACAGAATCGCTTACCACCGCTGCGAGGCTCACCAAGGCGAGTCCGATGGTCAATGCGGCGGCGGTTGCGGCGGTGCGGCGCGGCGACCGCCGAGCGTTGTCGGTCGCCAGGCGACCGGGGATCCGGTACAGCCTCCGAATGGGCCATCCCAGGATGGAGGCAACCGGCCTGGCAATCACCGGGCTTAGGAGGTACACGCCCATGAAGGTCGTGAGTGCCCCACCACCGACTGCTGTCAGGACCGAGACGGTCGACATCTCGACGGTCATGCCCAACGCCAGGGCTCCGATGCCGATGGCCGTCACGGCCGAACCCACCTGGAGGCGCCGCCTCAGGCCTGTCGGGGTGAGGCGCACGTCGTCGCGCATTGCAGCCACCGGTGGGATCTGCCGAACCCGGCGTGAAGGCCCGATTGCGGAGACGAGAGTGGCGCCCACCCCCACTGCCGAGGCCACAATGATGGTCCTTGGTCGGATCGGGATCGAGCCTGGCAATTCGCCGAAGCCGATGTTTACAAGTACCCAAACAAGCAGCGTGGAGAGTAGGTAGCCGCCAACGAGACCAAAGACGGTGGCGACCACGCCAATTGCTACCGCCTCCAGCCTCACTGATCTGCTGATCTGGCGACCCGTGGCCCCCAACGCTCGGAGCAGGGCCAGCTCGCGAACCCGCTGTCCGATGACGATCGAAAATGTGTTGTTGATGATGAAGGCGCTGACCACCACGGAGATGACCGCGAAACCCAGGAGCACCGAGGAGATGATGTCTATGAACTGGTCGAAGTCACTCTGGTCCTCGGCAATCTTCGTGGCTGCCGTGACCACCTCTAGATCGACATCAGTGAGAGCAGACAGTTGTTTCTGCTGGTCTTCCGGAAGAGTCGAGACGACAGCCCGGAAGTCGGCGGTCGCCTGGTCGAGGCGATCTTGGACTAAGGCCATTACTGCGGCCTCGTCCGCATCGTCTTCCAGGTAGATCGCGATCTCGTCGTAGAGGCCGACCTTGTTGCCGACCTCCTGGGCGGTCTCCTCGTCGAAGAGGCTCATGTTGGCACCGAGATTCTTGTTCTCGTCCGGGTCGCCGAAGTTGGCCGTACCTACGAGAACAAACCGGCGGTTACCGCTAGGGGCACTGACCGTGTACGTCTCGCCGATGGTGAACCCGAACTCGTCAGCAGTCCTGTTGTCGAGCGCGAACTCGCCCACGGTGGCCGGGTCTGCCATTGAACCGGTGCGGAGCGGGGCCCGACCGTCCGTGATGAAGAGTTGGTTATGGCCCTCCGTCGCATCTCCGTAGTCGGACCCTTCCGGGGGTGTGATGTTGAAGCCGAATTGCGGCGCCCCGCCATTGGTGCCGATTGCCGCGAGTTCGCCGTCCCCATCGGTGTACAGGGGGACCACGTTCCAGACCTGGACTGACGGCCAGACGTAACGGATGCCGGGTAGGTCCGTCAATGCGCCGAGAACCTCTTCCGGGAAGGGGAGACGGTTGATCCGTTCAGCGCCTTCGTCGATCGATGTCCGCACGACGAGGTCAATTTCGCCACTGATGTCGGTAGCCAGCTCGTCAAAGGTGTCTCGGAGACGGTCTGTCAAGAAGAACGAGGTCGAAAGAAATGCGACGCCCAGCACCACGGCCAGGGTCGTGAGGGCGAACCGCAGCTTGCGGCGCGTGATGTTCCTGAATGTGAGTCGGAACACCGGGTCAGCCGCCGATGGCCTTGATTCGATCGAGGATGGCGTCGGCTTCCGGGTCGACCAACTCGTCCACGATCATGCCGTCGGCCAAGAACAGGACCCGGTCGGCCCGGGCTGCCGCACCCGCATCGTGCGTGACCACCACCAGGGTCTGGTCGAGGTCGTCGACGGCGGACCGCAGGAAGTCCAACACCTCCCCGCCGGTCACCGAGTCCAGGTTCCCCGTCGGTTCGTCGGCGAAGACGATCTCAGGTCGGCTCACCAGCGCCCGGGCCACGGCCACCCGCTGCTGCTGTCCTCCCGACAACTCGCTGGGTCTGTGGCCCAGGCGGTCCTGTATGCCCACGGACTCGATCACCTCGACGAGCCATCCCGGATCGGGCTTCGTTCCCGCCAGGTCCAGTGGGAGGGTCAGGTTCTCCTTGGCGGTCAGCGTAGGGAGCAGGTTGTACGCCTGGAATACGAAGCCGATCCTGTCGCGACGCAGCAGCGTCAGGTCGCGTTCTGACAGGGACCCCAGCTCCACGTCGCCGATGTGCACAGTGCCGGAGGTCAGGTCGTCGAGACCCGCCGAACAGTGCATGAGGGTGGACTTGCCGGAACCCGAAGGACCCATGATGGCGGTGAACCGACCGCGCTCGAACTCGACGTCCACGCCATCCAGGGCGCGGACCTCGGTGTCGTCCGAGCCGTAGGTCTTGGTGCCGCCAGCCATGCGGGCCGCAGCGTTGGTGATCTTGGTGCTCATGGCCGCCACCCTATGGTCGGTGCTGTTAGCGGCCGACCACAGGGTGACAGGAGATGTGTGATGGATGAGGTGACATCGGCCACGGCGGACGGGTTCCGTCGTGCAACCCCGGACGACCTGGAGCGGCTGCTGGAGCTGAACAACGAGGCCGTTCCAGCGGTGAACGAGCTCACGGCCGACGAGCTCTCCTGGTTTCTGGAGGTCGCCCACCTGTTCCCGGTGGCCGAGGACCCGGGGACCGGTGAGGTGGTGGCCCTCCTCGTCGGCCTGGACGGGCCGGGACTGGCGTATCAGAGCCTCAACTATGCGTTCTTCTGCGAGCAGGCCCGTCGCCGACAGGACCGGTTCCTGTACGTGGACCGAGTGGTCGTCCATCCATCGGCCTGGGGGCGTGGCCTGGCGCGTGCGATGTACCGGTTGCTCACCGAATCGGCTGACGGCCACACCCGCCTGTGTGCCGAGGTGAACACCGTGCCGCGCAATGACAGGTCCCTCGAGTTCCACGAGCGGTACGGGTTCGAGGTGGTCGGCGAGCAGTCCGACGAGGTGACGGGCAAGACGGTATCGATGTTCGCCCTGGCACTCTGAGGCCGGGAGCCCGGTACCGGTCAGTCCCGGAGGATGGTGGTGCCGGCCGGTCGCCGGCCAACCGAACCACACGACCAGCAGGGCTCGGCAGGATCGCCACGCCACGCCACCTCGCAGCTGGTGCAGACCAGCCCCACCCAGTGGGATGGTTCGACGCCCGCCACCCGGGATGGGACCGTGGTCGACCGGTACCGGAGTGGATGGTCGAGGGACGCATGACCCGGCGGGCGGTCCGAGTTCCTCGACATCGGCCAGAGTGCCATGCGCGGCACCGTAGCGAAGGCCCGCGCGTGGCTGGGTGACCCCGGCCCGTGGCCCGTAGCCTGCATCCGGAGATCGACCTGTGCAAAGCGCACCACCCATCTGATCCAGGTCGCCGAGGAGACACCGATGTCCGACCTGATTCCACACCCAGACGGCTCCAGTGAGCGCAGGACGAGCTTTCCGTCTGCACCACCGATGGTCATCGACCCGGCGAAGGCGTATTCGGCCGAGATGGTGACTTCGATGGGCACCATGACCATTCACCTGGATCCGATCGGTGCACCGCAGACGGTCAACAACTTCGTGTACCTGGCCCGGTGGCACTACTTCGACGGCCTCATCTTCCACCGTGTCATCAATGGCTTCGTGATCCAGGGTGGTTGTCCCGAGGGCTCGGGTAGGGGCGGCCCCGGATACAGGTTCGCCGACGAGCTCCCGAAGCCCGGTCGCTACGAGCTCGGGTCGGTGGTCATGGCAAACGCTGGTCCGGACACCAACGGCAGCCAGTTCTTCGTCATCACCGGCCCGAACGGGGTCGGCCTACCCCCGTCCTACGCCTTGTTCGGCAAGGTCGTGAGCGGCCTCGAGGTGGCTACTGCAATCCAGGAGGTTTCCACCGGACCCGGTGACCGACCCACCAGCAACGTGGTCATCGAGTCGGTGACCGTCACTGAGGCCGACTGAACCTTCCGACGTTTTCGGGCAATCCCGGCCTTCGGGGCAAGTGACCTCACCGGGCCAACCAGACGATCAACGACTAGGGAGTTGACTATGGGTATCGAGCGTGTGGGCGTCATCGGCGGCGGACAGATGGGCGGTGGCGTGGCCGAACTGACCGCCAAGGCCGGTCTGGCCACGGTGGTCCGCGAGGTCAGCCCGGAGGCGGTCGAACGCAGCGCCGCAGGGATCCGGAAGTCGCTGGATCGGGCGCTGGAGCGTGGCAAGTTGGACGAGGCGGCACACACCTCGGCACTCGGCAACGTCTCGTTCACCACGGAGATGGCCGACCTGGCCGACTGCGACCTGGTGGTGGAGGCGGTCGTGGAGTCCTACGAGCTGAAGGCCGGCATCTTCCGGGAACTCGACGAGGTCGTCACCTCGCCCGATGCCGTGCTGGCCACGAACACGTCTTCCATCCCGATCATCGACATCGCCATGAACACCGGCCGGCCCGAGCGCGTGATCGGCCTGCACTTCTTCAACCCGGCTCCCGTCATGAAGCTCGTCGAGGTCATCCCGTCGGTACGTACCGATGACGACGTGACCCGACTGGTCACGGACTTCGTCACTGACGTCCTTGACAAGGTGGTCGTGGCGGCGAAGGACAGGGCCGGCTTCGTGGTCAACATGCTGCTGGTTCCCTACCTGAACGCCGCCATGAGGATGTACGCCGACGGGCACGCATCGGCCGCCGATATCGACAACGGCATGAAGCTCGGCGCAGCCCATCCGATGGGCCCGCTGGAGTTGAGCGACATGATCGGCCTGGACACCATGATGCTGGTCGCCGAGACCCTCTTCGCCGAGTACGGCGATGACTTCTATATGCCGCCGCCGTTGCTGCGTCGCATGGTGGCAGCGGGCCATCTGGGTCGAAAGACCGGCCGGGGCTTCTACGACTACTCGTGAGGCTCCGGGGCGTCCTCGATCCCGGTGGCCAGGATGGCCGCCACAATGCCGGTACCCGCCGCAACTAGGTGGAGTAGCAGGAACCGTGTGCCGTCCACGGCGTCGGCCATCAGGGCGGTCAACACGGTGATGCCGACGGCAGCACCGATCTGCTGGAGCATGTTCATGGACCCGCCGGCGATGCCCAGGTCGTCGTCACCGGCTGCGGAGGTGACCGCGTTGGCGATCGTCGGTCGTATGTAGCCGCTGCCCGCCCCGGCCAGCATGGCGCCGCACAGGAACATCAGCAGCCAACGCTGGTGGGCACCGATCCCGGCCAGCACCATGGCCAGGGCGAACACCAGCATGCCCGTGATCGCCACCCGCCGTGCCCCGTGGCGGGGGTCGTGGCGGCTCCCTAGCCGGGCGCAGAAGGCGAACGAGAGTGGCCTGGGGAGCATCACCAACCCGATAATCGTCGGGCGGAAGCCCCAGCGGCGTTCCAACAGGAACGGTGCCATCACCATCGCTCCCATGTAGCCCGACTGGAGGACGGCCTGGGCCAGCATCGGTCTGGTGAACGCCCTGCGCCGCAGGAGCGACGGCGGGAGGAGGGGCGCCTCGGTCCGTGTTTCCACCCGTACGAACAGTGTGAGTGCCAGGGGGGCCACGACGGCGGCGACGAGCACGATGGGGTTGGTCCACCCCCAGCTGATGCCCCTGTTGATGGCTAGGAGCAGACTGCTCACGCCCACTCCCAGGGTTATGGCTCCCGGGATGTCGAATCGGATGCCGACCCGACGACGGGTCTCGGGGGCGATGAAGACGCCGCCCACCAGGGCGATGAGCACCGTGCATCCCTGCACGACGAAGAGCGCCCGCCAGCCGATCCACTCGATGAGTGGGCCGCCCGTGACCACCCCGACGGCCGGGGAGAGGGCCACCACCGCGGCCCAGATCCCCAGCGCCCGGGTACGTTCCCGCTGCGGGTACACCGACAGGATCATCGCCATTGCCGATGGCCCGGATGCCGCCTTGGCGGCCTGGGCGATCGTCCGGAGCACGATCAGCGAGGTGGTGTCCCAGGCCAGGGCCGTTGCGAAGGCCAGCACGGTTCCGATGCTGAAGCTGACTAGGTAGGTCCGGCGGTGGCCGTAGAGGTCGCCGACCTTGCCGATTATGGGTGTGATCACTGCGAACGCCAGCAGGGGTGCTGCTATGACCCACGTGATAGTGGAGTCCGCCGCTCCCAGGTCGTCTGCGATGCGGGGCAGCGACGCTGATAGCACGGTGACCGGGTAGCTGCCGGCCGCAGCGCCGAAGAGGGCGGTTATGAGGACGAGCCGCTGGTAGTCGCCACGTTGTCGTATCCGGGCTCGACGGACCTTCAACCCGCCAGCCGGGTCTCCGGGTCTGGCACCGTCCCCTGCGTCCACCGGTCGGAACATACGGGTGCCCCGTTCGGAGGCCCGCAGCGGCGGCCGGTACGGTCCCGCTAGTGGACGACCGGATCGCATCGAGGCCCATTGGCATCGTTGTCAATCCACGGTCCGGGACCGATGTCCGTAGGTCGGTGGCGGCAGCGGGCAGCGTGACCGTCGAGGACAAGGCCAACGTGGTTCGACGGGTGGTCCGCGGGGCCAGCGAGGCCGGGGCGCGCCACTTCATGGTCCACCACGACTCGCATCGCATCATTCGCAGGGCCACCGAGACGATGCGCGATGTGGAGTTGTCGTGGATCGACATGGACCTGACGTTCACGGAGGAGGACACCGTCACCGCTGTGGCCGCCATGCGTGTCGCCGATTGTGCGGTTGTCGTCGTGATCGGTGGCGACGGTACGAACCGGGCGGCGGCCCGGGCCTGGCCCGACCTCCCGGTGGTGCCGCTCTCGACGGGCACCAACAATGCCTTCCCGATCATGGTGGAGGCGACCGTGGCAGGCGCCGCCTGCGGCCACCTGGCTACCGGCCGGTGTCGGCTGGACGACGTGGCACGAATGGTCAAGGTGGTCCGCGTGACGCCGAGAGGAGCGGGCCTGCCCGATGACCTGGCCCTCGTGGACGCCGTTGCCGTCGATGACCCGTACGTGGGCTCGTTCGAGCTCTTCGACCCGGCGACGCTGAGGGTGGCGGTTGTGACCCGGGCCGAGCCGACGGCTGTGGGCTTCGCCGGTGTGGCGGGGCTGGTGGAGCCGGTGGGCCCGGACGACGAGGGTGGCCTACTGCTCCGATTCGGGCCCGTGGCCGACTGCGACCGGGTGGTTCGGGGCCCGACGGCTCCCGGCCATTACGACGACCTGGGCCTGGCCGAGGTGCGACGGCTGGCCGAGGGTGAGGAGGTGGTGGTTTCTGGGCCGCTGCTCCTGGCCTTCGACGGGGAGAGGAAGCGGCGACTCGTGGCCGGCGAGGAGGTCATGCTGACGGTCCGGCGCGACGGGCCCCGGGTGGTGGACGTGGCGGCCGTGATGTCCCGGGCAGCGGCCGACGGCGCCTACCTACGTTGATGTCCACCCGCGGGTGTTGGCCGGCCAGGCGGCGAGGAGGTCTGCCACGTCCGCCAGTCGGTCCACTACCGGGAACTCGGCGGCGGCTGCCGCCATTGGATCCGGCTCCTCCAGCGCCCACGTCGTGGTGTGCGGTACGTGTATGGCCCGGCCACCGATCCCGAGTACGGGGAGCACGTCGGACCTGACCGAGTTGCCGACCATCACGAAGGCCGATGGTTCGACACCGTGGCGGTCCAGCACCGCTGCGTAGGAGGCTTCATCCTTCTCGGCCAGGACCTCGACCCGCCAGAACCGGTCCGCCAGGCCGCTGCGGTTCACCTTGCCCATCTGGTCGTTCAGGTCACCCTTGGTGATGACGAGTAGGCGGTGCGTGGTGCCCAGGCGATCGAGCGCTTCGGTGACCCCGTCCAGGAGCTGGACAGGGTGGTCGAGCAGCTCGTGTCCCCACGAGACGATGTCGCCGATCCACCTACCCTCCACCCGGCCGTCGGAGAGCTCGACGGCGGTGACGATCATTGAGAGCACGAAGCCCTTCACGCCGTAGCCGTGGCTGGAGATGTTGGCTCTCTCGGTGGCCAGGAGTGCAGCGTCGATCGTGGCGCTGTCGGCCCACGGAGACATCAGGTCCCGGAACCGCCCCTCCACCTCGTGAAACCAGGCTTCGTTCTCCCAGAGCGTGTCGTCGGCGTCGAGGCCCAGCACCGGGAGGTCGTCAGGCGGAAGGTCGGGGTTGGCCACGGCGGGAGAGCCTAGGTTCGATGACCGGCAGCGGAGGCCAGCATGGTCGGTCCCGAGGGCCTCGCCGTGGCTCGGGTGTCCGCGAACGGTCGGACGCCGGGGGGTACCTTGGGTCGATGCGGGACCTGTGTATGCGATCAGCGTGTCTCGGTATGGCTGACGTACTGGTGGCGATGGACGTCAAGGGCCTGACCTTCACGGTCCATGATCTCAACGAGGTGGACGGACCGGGGGCCGTGGTGCTCTGCAGCCTGCACCTGGACAGGTTGAAGGCGCCCAGGGGATGGACCCTCGTGGACTCCCGGACCGGCGGAAACCTGATTCCGCTGCCCAAGCGTCCCATGACCACCGACGAGGCCATTGACGAGGTGATGCGCCCCGTCGCCGATGTCGCACCGCTGCGTCCGGTAGCCGCCGCCATCCACCCGCTGGAATCCGCCCGTTCGGCCAGGTCCCGGTCGGCACCAGCCGGGGTCCCTTCCCGGTCGGAGACACCGTTGCTGGCGCGGGCGTTCCTGGGGGTGGATCCACACCCGACCACGCCGCGTGACCAGCCTTCGTCGGTGGCGGATCCTGTCGAGGAGCAGCCATGGGACCAGGACTGGGACCAGCGCGATCCGGGTGAGGCAATGGTTGGCCAAGACGACGAACAGCTCGTCTTCGGGGGCGATCCGGGAGCCTGAATGACACCGGTTGGCGCCTGACGGTGGTCTCCGTCCGGGCGCTGGTGTTTGCGGTCCTCGTGGTCGGCTGCGGTGGACAACCCGGCGAGGTGGCCGGTGGGTTGTTCCCCGAACCACCGGGTGCGACGACCTCGACCCGACCGGTTACCACGGATCCACCCCTGGCCGGATCGACCTCCACCATTGCGGCCGGCGTTCCGTCGACCACCACGGGACCATCGACAGCCAGCGACCCGCCGGTCACAACGGATCCACCTACCGCCAGCGACCCGCTGGTCGCCATGGATCCGCCGACCACCAGCCTCCTTCCGACGACCGGATGGCCCGCCGGGAGCTGGGTAGACCCGTTCAGTATCGGCGAGCCGTGGGGGAGCGTGCCCGGCGTGCTCACGTTCCGCGGGTCGCCCACCCGGAGCTTCCATGGAACTGGCCCGGTCCCGACGGATCCGGTGGTGGCCTGGCGGTTCCCCCGCGACGCACCGATGTGCTCGCTCTCCACCGTCGGCGACGTCCAGAAGGAGTGGTGCGGGGTGGGTTGGACCGGCCAGCCTGCGGTGTTCCAGCGCGATGGCCACACCTGGCTGGTGTTCGGGGGCCTGGACGGCAGGGTCCACTTCCTGGACGGGATAACCGGTGCCCGTCGGCTCCCGGACTTCACCACCGGCGACCTGGTGAAGGGTTCCGTGACGGTCGACCCCGACGGCTACCCATTGGTCTACGTCGGGTCCAGGGACGACCTGATGCGCGTCATCGCCTTCGACCGGGACGAGCCGGTCGAGTTGTGGAGCCTCCACGCCGAGGATTCCGGCCAGCCCCTCTGGAATACCGACTGGGACGCCGCCCCGCTGGTGCTGGCCGACCACCTGTTCGCCGCCGGTGAGAACAGCCGTTTCCACGTGGTCCACCTGCGCCGTGGCTACGACGCCGACGGCCTCGTCACGGTAGATCCGGAGCTGGTCTGGTTCACCCACGGATGGGACAACCAGCTCATTGCCGACGTCGGGTACAACCTCTCGATAGAGAACTCGCCGTTGGTGATCGGCGACACGCTGTGGTTCGCCAACTCCGGTGGGCTGGTCCAGGGGTGGGATATTGCCGGCCTGGCGATCGGTATCCGGCCGAAGCGGATCTTCCGATTCTGGGTGGGCGACGACGTGGACGCCACGCTGGTTCCGGACGGCGATGGGATGCTCTACGTGGCCGTCGAGTACGAACGCGGGACCGACCGGTCCCACGAGTTGGGACAGGTCGTCAAGCTGGATCCCTCGAAGCCGTCGGATCCCCTCGTCTGGGCGATCGAAGCCCGTTCGGAGGCGCCGTCGGGGATCTGGTCCACGCCTGCCGTGCACCGTGACCTGCTCATCGTCGCCACCAATGACGGTGAGGTCCTGGGCATCGACCGCGAGGCGGGCACCGTCCGCTGGACCCTGCACCTCCCCGGACCCGTCTGGTCGTCGCCGACCGTGGTGGACGACATCCTGGTGATCGGTGACTGTGCTCCGGCCGGTCGGATCCTGGCGTTCGACGTGGCCGACACGACCGTCGTGCCTCCGTTGCTCTGGGAGGTACCGACGGGTGCATGCGTAGAGGCCTCGCCGACCGTGTGGAACGGCACCGTCTACATCGGCTCGCGCGATGGCTACATGTACGCACTGCGCGATCGCCGCTGACCGGCGGGTCCTGCCGGATGGGATCCGTACGGTTGCCCGCAGGTAGGTTCGGCGCTGTTCTCTCCCGCGCCCGCCGGGCGCCCGCCCGTGCCGCAGACGATCCAGGAGCCCTCCATGGCCGACATCACCGAAGCCGAGATCCGGGACCTGACCAGGCAGCTGGTCGCTGACGTCTCGCCCGACGACGTCGATCAGTTCGAGTTCCGAGGCGCCCAGTTCGACCGTGGTCTGGCGCTGGTGCAGTTCCCCGTCGGCCTGGGTGGCTTGGGCTTGTCCAGTCGCAGGATGCAGACGGTCGTGGACGCCGAGCTGCGGGCCGCCGGAGTGACCTACCACGACCTCAACATCAACCCGATCGGCATCGGCATGGGCGCACCGGTGGTGCTCACCTACGCCACCGAGGACCAGAAGAAGCGCCTCCTCCGACCGATGTACACCGGTGAGGAGGTCTGGTGCCAGATGTTCTCCGAGCCCGGCTCCGGCTCCGACGTGGCCGGCCTTTCGTGTCGGGCCCTACGAGACGGCGACGAGTGGATCGTGAACGGGCAGAAGGTGTGGACCACGCTGGCCCACGTGTCGCGCTGGGGGATGCTGGTGGCCAGGACCGATCCGGACCAGCCCAAGCACAAGGGCCTGACCTACTTCCTGCTGGACATGGAGTCCGAGGGAGTCGACGTCAGGCCGCTCCATCAGATCACCGGCGAGGCCGAGTTCAATGAGATATTCCTCACTGACGTCAGGATCCCGCATGACCGGGTATTCGGCGAGGTGGGAGGCGGCTGGGGTGCCGCGGTCACAACGCTTATGAACGAGCGGGTGGCTCTGGGTGGCGGCGTTCCCAGGAAGGGCTCGGGTCCGATCGCCGACCTGGTCAATCTCTGGACGGAGCGGAGGGACACGCTGGATCCGGTGGCCCACGACGTGATGCGCGACCGGGTGGCCGACCTGTGGACGCAGGCCGAGGCGCTTCGGCTCACCAACTGGCGGGCCCGTGAGGCCTCCAAGGGTGGCAACCCCGGCCCCGAGGGATCGGTCACCAAGCTCATGTCGGCCGAGATGAACCAGCACATCTACGAGACCTGCATGGACCTGCTGGGTCCTGACGGGATGGTTTACGACTCCGGCTACGAACGCAAGCGTCCCGACGGGGTCCGGCTGACCGGTGGCACCGGTACGAAGTACTCGTTCCTGCGGGCCCGGGCCAACACGATCGAGGGCGGTACCTCCGAGGTGATGCGAAACATCTTGGGCGAGCGCGTCCTGGGCCTGCCCGGTGACGTGCGGGTCGATAAGGAGATCGCCTGGGTGGACGTGCCCCGCAACTAGGGCGAAGCCGGGGTCAGCCCCGGTACCAGGAGGTGCCCCGGGCTGAGTCCTCCAGGACTATTCCCCGGGCGGTCAGCTTGTCTCGGATGCGGTCGGCCCTGCCATAGTCCTTCGCTGCCTTTGCGACAAGGCGCTGGTCGACCAGCTCGTCGATCTCGGCGGTCTCGGCATCGTCTTCAACGGCCCGTGCAGGGGCGGCGGCCGATCCCAGTTCCAGCCCCAGTACCCCGGCCAGGTGGGTGGCAGCCGCGTGCAGTCCGGCTGCGGTGGCGTCGTCCTCGGCGTCCAGTGCCCTGTTGGCGTCCCGTACGGCATCGAAGATCACCGCCAGGGCCTGTGGCGAGCCGAGGTCGTCGTCCATGGCGGATCGGAACCGGGCCACGACGTCTGCGTCCGGCCCGGTCTCGGGGAGGTCCGCGGCGGCCATCCGGTCGGCGAACTTGTCGAGGCGGGCAAGGGCGGCGGCTGACTGGTCGAGCGTTGTCGAGCCGACCTCCATCGTGCGCCGGTAGTGCGTTTGGAGGACCAGCAGGCGCAGCGCCCGGGGGTCCCAGGTGTTGAGCAGGTCGTCCAGGGTGGTGAAGTTGCCAAGCGACTTGGACATCTTCTCGCCGTCCACCTGGACCATTCCGTTGTGGACCCAGTGTCGGGCGAAGGCCCGGTCGCATCCGAGGGCCTCGGCTCGTTCGTTCTCGTGGTGCGGGAAGACGAGGTCATCACCTCCGCCGTGAATGTCGAAGTCGTCACCCAGCAGGTGCAGCGACATGGCCACGCACTCGATGTGCCAGCCGGGTCTACCTGGGCCCCACGGAGAGTCCCAGGTGGGTTCGCCCGGCTTGGCGGCCTTCCAGAGGGCGAAGTCCAGCGGATCGTCCTTGTCGTCGTCCACCTCCACCCGGGCGCCGGCACCCTCCCGGAGGTCCTCGACCGACCTGCCCACCAGGACGCCGTAGTCGTCCAGGCGGTCCACGTCGAAGTAGACGCCGGAGGCGGTCGTGTAGGCCGTGCCCCGGTCGACCAGGTCGCCGATGACCTCGACCATCTTGTCCACGTACTCTGTGGCACGCGGACGTAGGTCGGGGTGGGCCACGTTCAGGCGGTCCATCTGGCTTATGAACGACGCTTCGTAGCGGCCCGCCACCTCGGGTTCGCTGCTGCCCTCGGCGGCGGCCCGGTTGATGATCTTGTCGTCGATGTCGGTGATGTTGGACACAGCGCACACGTCGTAGTCCGACCACCGCAGGTATCGGACCAGCACGTCGAACGCCAGCGTGGAACGGGCGTGCCCGAGGTGGGGATCGTCGTAGACGGTGGGTCCGCACCAGTAGATCGACGCCTTGCCGGGGTCGCGCGGGGTGAACTCAACCTTTTCGCCGGTCAAGCTGTCGGTGAATCGCAGCACCGGGTCAGGATACGGCCGACTGGCCCTATGCCGGGTCAGGTGGTGCGGACCCAGGACTCCGGGATGGTGGCGTCCAGACGCAGGCCCAGCAGGGCGGCAGCGCCGGCCAGCCCGGAGGCTGCCGTCGGATCCTCACCGGACCCGGCCAGGATTCCGCCTGCCAGCAGGTCGATCGCATCGCGTGCCGTCACGGTGTCCAGGTCGTCGTCGAGTGCTGCACGCACTGCCGCCAGGGTGGGGGCGGGGTTCGGTCCCTTCGGCCGACGCGCCGCACTCACCAGCCTGTCCAGGCGGGTGACGGCGTCGTCGATGTCGTAGTCGAACCACTCGAATCCGGCCCGGTAGTGGTGGGCCATGAGGGCCAGTCGGATGGCTCGCGGGTCGTGCATGCGGCGCAGGTTCCGGACGAACACGAGGTTCCCCAGCGACTTTGACATCTTGGTGCCCTCGTAGGCCACCATCCCCACGTGCATCCAGTGGCGGGCCAGGGGCACCCCGGTGGCCGCCTCGCTCTGGGCCGCCTCACACTCGTGGTGGGGGAACGTCAGGTCGTCGCCGCCACCGTGCAGGTCGATGGTCTCTCCCAGTTCGGCCATGGCCATCGTGGAGCACTCGATGTGCCAGCCGGGACGACCCGGCCCGAACGGTGAGTCCCATGACGGTTCACCCTCGGCGCTGGCCTGCCAGAGCACGAAGTCGAGCGGGTTGCGCTGCCGGGGGTCGTCGGGGTGTCCACCGCGGTCGGCGGCGTAGGCGAGCATCGTGGCCTCGTCCAGCCCGGTCATGGAACCGAACCCGTCCCAGGTGGATATGTCGAAGTAGGTGTTGCCCTCGACCGCGTAGGTGTGGCCGCCGGCCTCGAGGCGACCGATCAGGTCCAGGATGCCGTCGACGGAGCCGGTTGCCGTGGGTTCGGCGCTGGCAGGCCTCAGGTCCAGGGCCGCCAGGTCGGCATGGAAGAGCTCCATCTCGCGGGCCGCCAGGTCCTGGTAGTCGATGTCTAGGTCCCGGGCTTTGGCCAGGATGGAATCGTCCACGTCGGTGACGTTGCGGACCATCCGGACCTCGTGTCCCAGGTCTTCGAGGCGGCGGACCACCAGGTCGAACGTGAGGTAGGTGAAGGCGTGCCCGAGGTGGGTTGCGTCGTACGGGGTGATTCCGCAGACGTACATCGACACCTTCGGTCCGGGCTGGAATGGGACCATCTCCCCACGGGCCGTGTCGTACAGGTTCATTCCCATGGGCGGGGACGGTAGCGGCCACCCTGCCCCGGCGCGGCCCCGGGCCTTGGCCCAAATGAACGTGTGTTCGGGCCCGGAGCCGGATGGACGGGGGTTTAGCTCCGGATGAACGGGACCGAGTGCTCCCAGTCGGCGAGCATGGTCCGCAGGGCGGTGACCAGGAGGAGGGGCTGGTCCAGCATGACGTGGTGTCCCGCCAGCGGGATCTCCACCACGGGCGCCACCCGGCCCAGCTGTTCGTACATGTATGCGCCGATGTCGGCGGTGACCAGGCCGTGCTGGGCGCGGAACAGGGCGATCCGACACGTGATGCGGGGGAGCAGGTCATCGGCGGTCGCCCGTTCGGGGATGAAGATTCCCGGGTCGAACTTCCAGGTGACGCCACCCTCACAGGCCCGCAGGGAGCGGGCCGCCACGTCGGCCATGATGAACGGCTCGTAGTGGTCCTGGGCGGGAACGGTCCGGAAGCGGGCGATCGCCGTGGTGGCGTCCGGGTACACCTTGGGGTCGCGGAAGTTGTCGCGGCGGCCGGTGTCCATCTCCGGGTCGACCCGCACTACCGGCGAGTCGATGACGATTCCGCCGGCCAGACGGTCGGGGTGGCCGGCGGCGGTGGCCAGCGTGACGAAGCCTCCCATGGAGTGTCCGATCACGATCGGCGAGCCGGCCATGTCGGCGGCGTCGGCCACGGCGATGACCTCGTCTGTCCACTTCTCCAGGGAGTACCTGTCGCGACGGTCGCTGTCACCGTGCCCCGACAGGTCCAGGGCTGCGATGCGGTAGTTGCTGGCGAACTGGGCGGCCACGTGGGTCCACCAGTGGGCGTGGGCGGCACCGCCGTGGACGAACACCAGGCCCGGCCTGCCGGGTTCGCCCCAGGTGAGGTAGTGGATCGCCGCACCGTCCACGTCGACGGTCGAGTCACCGTGGGGGACGTCGAGGGCGTGCCGATACCACGCGGGGGCGTCCTGTCGTGTCGTCATGCGCCCTCGACAGGAATCGAACCTGTGGCCTACCGCTTAGGAGGCGGTCGCTCTATCCGACTGAGCTACGAGGGCGAGGGAGGCGCGTTACGTGGCGCGTTACTGCCGATAACGGTCTTCCTCGCTGTGAAGGTTACCGGTGAGGCTGGTTTGGCCCGTTGGGATCGCGCCTTGGTGCCAGAACGCGCCAATTACCAGCGCCCCCTCTCCGTTTCGGGCACGCGCGACTGAGAAGCACCGCCGTGGCTCTCGCTAGGGTCGCGTCCATGGGTACCACAACCCCAACCACCACGTCGCCTACCTCGCCGGAACCCATCTACAACCCGTACGCCTTCGCGGTCCATGACAACCCCTATGTCATCTATACCCGGCTACGCGATGAGGCGCCTGCCTACTGGAACCCCGAACTTCGGTTTTGGGCGTTGAGCCGTTTCGACGACGTGCTCGAGGGGTTCCACGACTTCGAGACCTTCTCCTCAATGGGTGGCGTGGCCCTCGAGAGCCGCCGGAACCGCAGTCACGAGCGGCCGCCCTTCGAGCAGATGATCGAGATGGACCCGCCCGACCACACGGTGTTCCGAAAGTTGGTATCTCGGGTGTTCACCGTCCTTCGCATGGCGGAGATGGAAGGCGATGTCCGCCAGATCGTGGCTGGCTATATCGATGCGGTCATCGAACGTGGCGAGGCCGACCTAGTCGCCGACATCACCTCACCGTTTCCGATGGATGTCATCTCCGCCGTGTTAGGGCTCTCCGAAGCCGATCGTCCGTTCCTGCGTGAAGTCTCCGACCAAATTCTTGTCCGTGAGGACGGGTCGATTCAGATCCCCCAGGAGGCGATGGAGGCGATGTTCGAGATGGTCGGCTACTTCCAGGAGGACCTGGATCGGCGACGCACTTCCGGCGGTGTGGGCCTCATCACCGACCTGCTCGCCCTCGAGGTCGACGGGCGTGCGCTCACCGAGCCCGAGTTGCTCGGCTTCTGCGTGCTGCTGGTGATCGCCGGCCACGAGACCACGACCAAGTTGGTGTCCAACGCCGTCGAGGTCCTGTCCCGGCACCCCGGCCAGCGCGACGAACTCGTGGCCGACCCGGGCCTGACGCCCGGTGCGGTCGAAGAGGTGCTGCGCTTCCACAACTCAACGCAGTACATGCACCGAACCCTCACCTGTGATCGGGAGATGCACGGCCGACAAATGCATGAGGGCGACTCAGTGCTGCTCCTGATAGGCGCCGCCAACCACGACGAACGGGAGTTCGGGCCGACCGCCGAGGAGTTCGACCTGCATCGCCGCCCGGAACGGCACCTGGCGTTCGGCTACGGCGCCCATTTCTGCCTTGGTGCGGCGCTTGCCCGCCTCGAGGGTCGGGTGGCGCTCGAGGAGATCCACCGGCGTCTCCCCGACTACGAGATCGACCACGACGCCAAGGTCCGGTTCCACAGTTCCAACGTGACTGGGTGGTCAAGTTTGCCGATTCGCTTCACCCCGTGCTCCCTGTCGGGCAATAGATGAACGGAGACGCGCCCAGGGTCGGCTACGTCGGGCTCGGACAGATGGGCTCGGCCATGGCCGGACGACTCCTTGAAACCGGAGTGCAACTCATCGTGTTCGACCTCAACCCGGAGACCATGGCCGAAGCCGTTGGGCTAGGCGCCGAACCAGCAGGTTCGACCGCCGAGGTGGCGGCCTTCGCTGACGTAGTCAGCATCTGTGTCCCCGATGCCCACCACGTCAGTTCTGTGCTTGACGGACTCGGCGAGGGTGCCGTGGTCGGTCTGCCGGTGCTCGTCCACTCCACGATTCATCCGGACGCGGTGGCCGCCTGCCGCATGCAGGCCGACATCTGGGGTGGCGTCCTGCACGACGTCTGCGTGGCAGGGGGGGCCGTTGCGGCCTCGGCTGGTGAACTGGTGCTGTTCGTGGGAGGCCGGGCCGATCTTCCCCCTGCAGCGGCGACCCTACTCAGCTACTACAGCAGCCACATCGTTGAAGCAGGCCCGGTGGGCTCGGGCGCCGCCATGAAGTTGGCGTTCAACGTCCTGACCTATGCCCAGTTCGCGGCAAGTGCTGTTGCCTTTGAGATAGCGGAAGGCGCCGAGGTCGACACCGACGCCCTGGTGGACGCCTGGCGACACGTTGGACAACTGGGAAGCCTGACCGAGCAGTTCCTGCCAGTTCTGTCGATTCCGGCCGAACACGTGGTCGGCGACTTCCGGGACAGCCTGCGGTCGACGGTTGACATAGCCCGAAAGGACCTGCGCCTCGCCGCCGACCTGTGTGTCGTAGGGGACCTAGGGGGCATGGTCGAGGCGCTCGAGAAGGCCATGCCCGAGGTGTTTGGCGTGGCCGACGAGATACGGGAGGCACCGTGAACGAGGCCAACAACCAGCAGCAGAGCGCATATGACCGCGGGGCAGAAAAGCTCCAAGAGGTATATGCGGGGGCGGTGGAAGCGATCCCCGAGGGCGTCATACCGTTTAACGACGTCATGGTCAGAACGTTGTTCGCCGAGGTCTGGACCCGCGATGTCCTGTCGATGCGCGACCGACGCCTGTTGCTCATGGGCGTGATCGCGACCTATGGCACAGTCGACATCTGGAATCTCCAGGCGAGGGCGGCGCTCCAGAACGGCGAACTCGACCCGAACGAACTGCGGGAAACGCTCGTACTGCTGGCGTCCTACGCCGGCTACCCGAACGTTGCCGGCCTGGTCGGTGAGACCGAGGGCGTCATCGCCGCCTGGGAGTCCGAAC
>ENA-OSET01000500-OSET01000500.1-sediment-metagenome-genome-assembly--contig:-NODE-500-length-44124-cov-6.631666_pt1 | contig 44124 bp, 44 predicted proteins | sample MGYA00237882_ERZ534229 | MGnify/ENA primary metagenome ERZ534229 (study PRJEB26408, sample SAMN06266212) | sediment metagenome | isolation source: Hudson Canyon methane seep mesocosm | place: USA:Hudson...
ATAGTGGGGAAAATCCAATTTCACCTAAATACAATTGAGTTGCATCAAGATTTTTTGGTTTATCTTCTTTATTGGCTAAAATATCTTCTAGTTGTTCCTCAGCCTTTTTTTCGGCCTTAGCCAGCTCTCGCTCTACGGCATTTTCAATATCACTGAAAGCATCAACTTCTACTAGAACAGTTTTTTCTTGACCCATGAGGTTAACTCCTTAACGGTAGTATTTTTATGTATCTATTCTCCTAATTTATGCTTTTTATAATTTATTGTTATTATCAATTAGTATTATCTATTGGGTAGATAGCGCAAAGGATCAATCGATTTTCCTTTGTATCTTACTTCAAAATGAAGCTTAACCTTATCGGTTCCACTTCTACCCATAGTGGCAATTTTCTGGCCTGCCGAAACCCACTGCTGCTCTTTTACTAACATACTATCATTATGTGCATAGGCTGTTAAAAACGCATCGGAATGCTTGATAATTACTAATTTTCCAAAACCACGTAATGCATTGCCCGTGTATACTATTTTCCCATCGGCGGCTGCCAAAATTGGTAGCCCAAGTTTCCCTGAAAAATCTAAGCCTTTGTTGCCTTGTTCTTTGGCCGAAAAACCACGTGAAACAGTTTCATGTGTAGGCCAATGCCAACTTTTAACTCGATCAGGAAATTGACCGGTAGCAGGTCCAATTGAACCCTTATTTACATTTTGTTCACTTTCACCATACGCCTGCTTTTTAGAAGGGTCAACAGGTTGATTTACAATTACTTTTGAAGTCTGACCAGTGGTCTTGTTCGACTTTCGTAGGATTGACTTTGGCAACGCGACCAGTGTTAAAAGTTGGCCGGGTTGTATTTGATAGGGCGGTGAAATCTTATTTATTCTGGCTAAATCCCTGTAGTCGTTCCCTGAGTACCAAGCAATAGAATATAGAGTATCTCCGGCTTTGACCTGATATGTCTTTGCTGAATAGGCTTGTTGTTCAAAATCTCTAAAGGTTTTACCTTGGTATAGTTCAGAAACTGGAGCGGGTCGACTGCGGTTAGCGCAACTTATATTGAGTACGCAACACAGTAAAACAAGTACATATGTTAGCTTGTGAGTTAAATGCCCCGCTGTTTGGCTAAAGTTATTCATTAATTATTGGCAGATTTGTCGCCCATTTTTTCTAGCATCACTACCATTCCCATACCAAATAACATCAATAGAATGGCATACCACATATACGCGGGTTGCGTGTTTAGTGTTTCAAAGGTGTGTGGCAATATATTGTTTTGAACCAGAGGTATTTCTTTACCGTGGCGATCAATCACTGTTTCAATGGTTTGTTTCCATGGCCAAACCTTGTTCAAAGAGCCCAGCATAAAGCCACCTAATAAAGCCAATGTCATCGTTTTATAATGTTTAAACATCCAACTTAACACATGGGAGAAGCTCAATAAGCCTGTCGCACATCCTCCGGCAAAAATAAACAGTGTCATGAATTGTAATTCCTTCACCGCCATCAACATAGGCGCATACATACCTAAGAGCAGTAAAATAAAGCTACCAGAGATACCTGGTAAAATCATGGCGCAGATAGCAATCATGCCGGATAAAAATACGATGAAAGGCGATGTTTCGATTGTGGTAGGGCTTATGGTCGTAATAAAAAATGCACTCACGGTACCTATTAGAAAAGTGACGATGATGCCAATTTCCCATTTTTCTATATGTCTAACCACAGACCACACTGCTGCCAATATCAGTCCAAAAAAGAATGACCATAATAGTATTGGATGGTTAACCAGAAGGTATAAGACCACTCTGGATAGAGTTAATATGCTGATAACAATACCACTGAATAGAGCTAGTAGAAAACTACCGTTAATATGTTGCCAAGTGGCCTTAATGCCGCTCTTTAACAATACTTTTATTGCACTACCACTGCACTGTTTAAGAGAAAATATTAGTTCTTCATAAATGCCCGTCATAAATGCAATAGTGCCACCAGATACGCCGGGTACAGCATCGGCTGCGCCCATCAAAATGCCTCTAACGGCAACGCCTGCATAGTCGGATTTTGTTCTTAAACTTTTCAAATAATATCTCCGGCCACTAAAGGGACAAACCTAACGGCTTCGATAATCTTTGATTCAAATTCATCTCCGCATTTGGTAATACAATGTAACTGTTGGTTTTCTTCTCCTACCGGAATAATCAAACGGCCGCCGTCATTAAGTTGCTGATATAACTTCTCTGGCATTGAACTTGCGGCTGCGGTCACTATGATGGCATCGTACGGCCCTTTACTACTCCAGCCTAACCACCCGTCACCATGTTTCATTTTGACGTTGTGTAAGTCCAGTTGATTCATTCTTCGTTTGGCTTGAAATTGCAGTGTTTTTATTCTTTCTACTGAGTAAACACTGGTAAATAATTGCGCCAGTACTGCTGTTTGGTAACCTGAACCTGTGCCGATTTCTAAGACGGTTTGAGCTTGATTGTCTGACTCTAATAATAACTCAGTCATCCGAGCTACAATGTAGGGCTGAGATATGGTTTGGCCCTGACCAATAGGCAATGCCGTGTTTTGATAAGCTTTGTGTTTTAAGGCGTCAGGTAAAAAAAGCTCTCTAGGTGTATTGGCAATAGCGGTCAGGACTTTAGTGTTGCTGATGCCTTCTTTGTGTAAAAGTTGAGCAAGGCTTTCACCTTTACGTGATGTTAATCTCATGTCGTGCCTATTTTTATTATTCTTAGGTGTAAATTTGAATGATCCTGCGTTTTAAATCTTGGCAAGGTTGTTATCTTGTATATCTACTAATTCTCGCAATACCGATGTAGCAAAGGTGCCTGCCGGAAGTGAGAATGTTAGGTTTAATGTATCATCTGCCAAAGACCATTCTAGATCATTTGGAAATAAGTTAATTGCTCTTCTTTCCTGTTGTAAGCCTAAATCTTCAAGTGTTTTGGCGATAATACGATGTTGTTGTGCTAAATTTTGCTCGAACTGCAACGCATCAGATTCGCTGGCTAGCTGTCCCTTTCCCCATAGTGGAGCTGAAAGATAAATATCGCGCTTGCTTAATCGCTGAATGATACTGCTATCTATTTGTTGAGCACAGAAAAAACTATTACTGCCAGCCAATTGCATTACATCACCGTTTAGAGGTTTGTTTAAACAATCATTTTGCAATCGGCTGTTTAGCATTTCATTAAATAACCATGACCGCAAAGCAGAAATGGCCATAGAGCGTTTATTACGATTACGGATGGCTTCACCGTTAATCATCTTCTCAGCTAATACTAAATTTCCGCCTCGTGGATCATGGGTTGTGTTTCCAAATCGCTGCGAGCCATAATAATTGGGCACACCGTCTTGTTTAATTTGTTGTAATCGTTCATTAATGCCAGACGTTGATCTGAGCTGTCTAAGGGTAATATTGAATCTATTACCTTTTAAAACACCTGTTCTGAGTTTCTTATTGTGTCGAATTGATTTGAGTACTTCAGCCCCAGGCTCATTAAATTTAGTCCAGTCAAACTCACCTTTGCCAGGAAGATGTACACTAAACCATTGTTCGGTTAGTGCATGTTTGTCTTTGCGTCCTGCATAAGTGACCGCTCTTAATGGTAGCTTGGTAAATTTGGCAATTTGTTCGGCTAAATAAGCGGTATTTAACCCAGATTTACGTACCCATAAATAAATATGCTCACCCTCACCAATAGGTTCATAACCTAAAATTTCGGTTACTTGGAAGTCTTCATTAGACAGTTTAAACTGGCCTAAAATATCTAGCTTGGGGTATTGGTGCAGCCAGTGATCTATTTGCATTTGGTTGTATCTACTTGGCGAGTCAATAAAACCACGGCATAGGCTGCGATACCTTCCTTTCGACCAGCGAAGCCTAACTTTTCGGTAGTGGTAGCTTTTACGTTTATTTGGTTAATATCAGCGTCCAAGTCTGCGGCAATATTATCGCGCATTAATTCAATGTGCGGCGCCATCTTTGGAGCCTGTGCGACAATAGTCAGATCCAAGTTACCTAGTTGATATTGCTGATCTGTAATCAGTTTATATACGTGGCGAAGCAGCTCGCGACTGTCGACTCCTGACAGTGCTGGATCCGTATCTGGAAAATGTCTACCAATATCTCCCAGCGCCAGCGCACCTAATAATGCATCACACAAAGCATGTAATACAACATCACCATCAGAATGGGCAATCAACCCCATCGCATGGTCGATAGATACCCCAGCAATGACTATAGGACCCTTTCCTCCAAATTTATGCACATCATAGCCATGGCCAATTCGAATACTCATACTTCAGTCAAATCTCCCTTAATGTTTAGCTTTTTTTGTGTCAGATAAAATTCAGCTAACAATAAATCTTCAGGTTGTGTGATTTTGATATTTGAGGCGGACCCCGCTACTAATATTACCTCTTCACCCAAAAGCTCAATGGCGGATGCTTCATCAGTAATGACAGTGTTTTGTTCATTTGCTGCACTGAGTGCTTTTTTTAACAGAGCAAGTTTAAAAAATTGAGGTGTTAATGCGTGCCACAAATTCTCTCTAGACTCTGTTTTTTTGATGATATTTTGTTTATTCACTTTGATATTAACCGCTCGCTTCATAGTATCGCGAACTGGTGTAGCTAATATACCGCCAGAATTTCCTTGTTCTGCTAGTTGTAAAAGCGCAGTTAAATCCGTTTTAGTTAAACAGGGCCGGGCGGCATCATGTACCACAACCCATTCTTCATCATCTGTTAGATATTTCAGCCCTGCTAAAACCGAATCACAACGTTCTTGCCCACCCTCTACTATCTTGATATTGGGATGACTTGCGATGGATAATTTAGCAAACAGGTTATCGTTTGGATTCAGCACTACAATCACCTGTTTTACTTGATTATGCGCTAGTAAATTAGTCAGGGTATGTTCAATGATCGTTTTACCGGCAATTTGCAGATACTGTTTAGGGCAGTCTTTTTGCATGCGTTTACCGATACCGGCGGCAGGTACAACAACAGAATACTGGTTAAGTGTGGGCATTATGCTTATTCGTTGGAGGGCAAAATACGATAAAATGTTTCGCCTTGTTTTATAAGGCCTAATTCATTTCTAGCCCTTTCTTCAGCTGCTTCTAAACCAATTTTCAAATCATGGATATCAGCTTTTAACAAACTATTACGCTGTCTTAAATTGGCATTTTGAATCACTTGAAGGGCAACTTCTTTTTTTAAAATCATAAAGTCAGGCACACTATTTTTACCGAACCATAAACGATATTGGAGCAAACAAAATAGTGTGAACAAAACTGCCACCACCCATTTCATAATATTTTTCTCCAATTCGTCGCTATAGCCCTATTATGCAGAGGTTTTAAGGGTAGGGCTAGTGGTTCCAAAAACCCGAGCTGTCGTTTAGTCAGAGAAAGTCTGAGTCAGGTCTTAAAAACAGGTCATTACTCTACAAAACATCGATGCTGAACTACATCCAATTATCGTTTCTGCGCCTTTTCTTAGGTAAATAAGTAAGGATAATCCCTAAAAGCAAACTAATGACTGCAACAATCCCCCCTCGGGTGAACCATTCCATTTGTGCTGTTTGGTCGTAATCAGCAAGGGTTTTAGTTATTTCTGTATTTTCTTTCTCAGCATCACTCAGCTTCTTTTTTAAGTTTGTATTTAGCGAAGTGAGATCGGCTATCTGTTGGTTGAGTAAATCATTACTCTCCCGTTGTTGGAGTATTGTTTGTTCAGTCTTCACTGCTTGTTGTTGCAAACCAGGAACTAATTCTCTGACACTTCTGCTGACATTGATGAATTCAGCATCTACCCAACCAGTTCGTTGTTTGTCATCAATGATTTCAACAAAATTATTCTCAGTGTCTTCTTGTAATAAAGTGACACGAGTGCCGGCCACAACAGAGCCTAAAATTCTGAAGTTTCGTCCTGGACCTGCATGTAAATAGGTAAATAAATCGTCAGAAATATAGCGAATTTCACCTTCACTATCATTCGGCTCTTGAGCCAAAACCTGTGCATTTATAAAACAGCTAGCTATGCATAAAAAATATAAAACTATTTGCCTGCGCATAATCAAAAAAAACTTACTCCTAAAAAGATGCGCTAAATGGTATTGCTTGGCTAAAAGAAAGGCAAGGGACTATTTGTATTTCGGTCGATTGAGTGGCAGGACTGATGCGCTTTTGCGACTATTCTTGATTGAATAGTCGAATTTGAAAGGCTAAGGTTGTCTGAATGTAATGAAATTTACTTTTATCTACCAAAAAGGTTTTATGGAATACGAAATTGAACTTAAATTACTGACCAGTGAAAACGCTGGTGAGGTTATTGAAACAAAGTTGCTGCCACATCTCAGTGCCAGTATCACCAAACAAACTCTGATATTAACCAACCATTATTTTGATACTTCAGATAGAACATTAAGAAAACACGATATAGGTTTAAGAATTCGAGGAAATAACCAACAATTTGAACAAACGTTAAAAACCTCAGGTAAGTCCATTGGAGGATTGCATCAGCGTCCTGAATATAATGTGCAACTTGACCCAGTAAACAAGCAAAATGTTGATGTGCCTGATCTTAGATTGTTTCCATTGTCAGCATGGCCAAAAACTATCAATATCGATGAGTTACAAACTAAAATTGAAATACTATTTACTACCCACTTCGAGCGTAAAGTTTATTTACTTGAATTCTCAGATGGAAACATAGTGGAGTTGGTCTGGGACCTCGGTCAGGTAAAGTGTGGAAATAAAAGCACACCCATCTGTGAAGTTGAATTAGAGCTTAAAAAAGGCAGCACTTCGGCACTTTTCGATGTAGCTAAACGTATCGTTATATTATTGCCAACCACTATCGGCACAGACAGTAAAGCGGCTCTGGGATATCATTTACTTGATGGATTACCGGTTAAAAAGTACGAACAAAATCAACAAAAAATTACAGGCAACACACAAACCTCCGCAGATGAATTTGTCCATTTCTTGACAACCCAATTGCAACATTTTCAAATGCTTTCAGCTGCAATTAGGCGGCAATATACCGAGGAACTAGCCTCAAATATCCAAAATGTACTTTTTGAATTAGTGGATAGTTTAGCTAATTTCACACATCACTTTCCTTGTTCAAGTTTAGATCGGGTCCACATAAATTTAGAAAAGGTGTGCAGTGACTGGTCGTTAATTTTGCCGCAAAATAACGAAAATGACGCTTGTAGCTTATTGACTCGTGCACCAACAACTCAGGTGCAGTTAGACATTGTTCAATGCCTAGTAGAACAACCCTGGTCTTCTAAGGTTTAGTTATATTTAAAATAAACTCAGTGAAAGTGTGAGTTATGGCTTATTTTTAAAGGTTAATTATTTGTAAAGTTTTGTTCTATATAAAAAAATGATGTAGCTAATCGGTTTTTTATACTTTACGTACACCACTAACAAACAGATTATGTATGTAGAAAAACAAACAAAGGCTATGACCTTACATTCTATATTAATCCAAACGGCTAATAAGTTGTTGGTTAGTAACCCTACAAACACTACAGGAGCGCCCATGAAAGCGTCTGATTTATTTATAAAAGCCCTCGAAGCCGAAGGTGTGGAATATATTTTTGGTATTCCAGGTGAAGAAAACCTCGATTTACTTGAATCTTTGCGAGAGTCACCGATTAAGCTTATTTTGACTCGCCACGAACAAGGCGCCGGTTTTATGGCTGCTACATATGGTCGATTAACCGGTAAAGTTGGCGTTTGTTTGTCAACCCTTGGCCCGGGAGCGACGAATCTTGTTACGCCTGCTGCCTATGCACAATTAGGTGCAATGCCAATGTTAATGATAACCGGACAAAAGCCGGTTAAAACCAGTAAGCAAGGGCGTTTTCAGGTGATTGATGCGGTTGATATGATGCGTCCTATTACTAAATACACTACTCAATTGGTAAGCGGCGATCGCATTCCATCTGCAGTGCGTGAAGCGTTTAGACTAGCTCATGACGAGCGCCCTGGTGCTACGCATATTGAATTACCAGAAGATATTGCAGCCGAACCAACGACAGCCCATTTGTTGTCACCTAGCGTGAGTCGACGTCCTATCGCAGAATATAAATCGATAAATAGAGCCGTTGAAATGATTGCAGCCGCTAAGTCTCCATTGTTACTTATTGGTGCTGCCGCTAATCGAAAATTAACCTCCAAGATGCTTAAAGAGTTGGTAGACAAAACAGGTATTCCTTATGTCACCACGCAAATGGGTAAAGGTGTACTTAACGAAAGTGACGACCTATTTATGGGTAACACAGCCTTATCAGCTGGTGACTTTGTGCATCGCGTTATTGATAGCGCCGATCTCATCATTAATGTGGGTCATGATGTAGTTGAAAAACCGCCTTTCTTTATGAAGGATGATGGTCGTCAGGTTATCCATATTAACTTTGAGCCAGCAGCGGTTGACCCCGTGTATTTTCCACAACTGGAAGTGATTGGTGATATAGCCAACACAATATGGCAAGTAAAAGAACAAATTACTGCCAACGCTAATTGGGACTTTAGTTTCTTCTTTACAGCGCATAAAGCTTATCTTGAACATAAGGCTGAAAGTGAAAATGACGATCGTTTCCCCATTTTGCCTGAGCGTTTTGTCAGAGATATTCGTACCGCCATGCCAGATGACGGCATAGTCACATTGGATAACGGTGTCTATAAAATTTGGTTTGCGCGTAACTATCCTGCTGCTTTGCCTAACACCTTACTATTAGATAACGCCTTAGCAACAATGGGCGCAGGTCTACCTTCGGCTATGGCAGCGAAAATGGTGTATCCAGATAAGCCAGTGATCTCGGTATGTGGTGACGGTGGTTTTATGATGAACAGTCAAGAATTGGAAACTGCTGTGCGTCTTAAGTTGCACATAGTGGTAATCATCCTGCGTGATGATGCCTACGGCATGATCAAATGGAAACAAGCAAACATGGAATTTGAAAATTTCGGTTTGGATTATGGTAACCCTGACTTTGTTAAATACGTTGAAAGTTACGGTGGCAAAGGCTGGCGTATAGCTGCAGCCGATGAGTTGTTGCCGCAAGTGCAAAAATGTTTAGCTGAGCCTGGTGTGCATTTAATTGATGTGCCCGTTGATTATTCGTTAAATGACAAAACCTTAAATCAAACACTACGCCAGCGCAGTGAAGCCATTTAATCCAGATTATACTTAGGAGTTTTTATGTTAGCTAAAGCTTACCCATACTATCTGGCTAATGAAGCCGTATTTGCCAACCAAGATTTGGCGATTACTAATAAATACACTAATGAAGTGGCGACTTATACGGCCCTTGCTGATGCGAAGGTCATCGATCAAGCAATTGCAGCCGCAGAAGCCAGTCAACCTACATTAAATAAAATGGCGCCGTACGAACGCCAGAATATTCTGAACCATTGTGTAAAACGTTTTGAAGAACGCTTTGATGAGTTGGCTCATGCTTTATGTATCGAAGCGGGTAAACCAATCAAAGACTCTCGTGGTGAAGTAACACGCTTAATCGATACCTTTAGAATTGCCGCTGAAGAATCTGTGCGAATGCATGGTGAAGTTTTAAATCTTGAAATTACCCCTCGTGCAAAGGGTTATACAGGTATGTACAAACGTGTGCCTATTGGCCCATGTTCGTTTATTTCACCTTTTAATTTTCCATTAAATTTGGCTGCACATAAGGTGGCACCCGCGATAGCAACAGGCTGCGCTTTTGTACTTAAACCAGCCAGTAGAACACCATTAGGTGCGCTTATTATGGGAGAAATTCTAGCCGAGACTGACTTACCTAAAGGGTCGTTTTCCATTTTGCCATGTAGTCGTGATGGAGCGGATTTATTCACTACCGATGACAGGTTTAAGTTACTTAGTTTTACTGGCTCTCCACAAGTGGGATGGGAGCTAAAAGCGAAAGCAGGTAAAAAACCCGTTATCTTAGAGTTAGGTGGGAATGCAGCTTGTGTGGTCGATGCCGACTCAGATTTAGACGATGCCATTGAACGCATTGTTTTTGGTGCTTATTACCAGTCTGGACAAAGTTGTATTAGTGTACAAAGAGTGATTGTACATGAGTCGATTTACGCTGAGTTTAAACAACGTTATACCGATAAAGTTGCGAATTTGGTGCATGGCGACCCGTTGAATGAAGATACTTTTATTGGGCCTATGATTTCAGAATCAGAAGCGGCTCGACTAGACACCTGGGTGCAGGAAGCTGTTGCAGCTGGCGCAAACCTGTTATGTGGCGGCAAGCGCGACGGCAATATGTTGCAAGCTACGTTATTAGATAATGTGCCAAATAACGCCGCTATCAACACCGAAGAAGCCTTTGGTCCGGTGTCTATTATTAGCTCTTTTAGCGATTTTGATGAAGCGTTAAAAGAAGTCAATAATAGCCAATTTGGCTTGCAAGCTGGCGTGTTCACTCGAGATATCTACAAAGCCCATAAAGCATGGGATGAACTAGATGTGGGTGGCGTCGTTATAGGTGACGTACCTAGTTGGCGAGTAGACAACATGCCTTATGGTGGCGTAAAAGAGTCAGGTTTAGGCCGTGAAGGGATCACGTTCGCCATGGAAGACATGACTGAGATTAGATTAATGGTGTTAAGAACCCCAAGTTAATCCCAATCTTTTGTTTAGCGGTAACTTTAGGCTTTCAGCCAAGCTTACCGCTAAAGTTCCCCGTGATTAAAAAAAGTGCTAAGGATTTTTCCGGTAAACTCTTTTCTCAAGTAAAAACCTCTTGGTCTGGTGTGAATGACCTGTCCACTATTTCCAATAGCTTCAGTTAATACATTGCCATTGGCGGCTTTAGGCCGAAGTTGTAGATATTGACCATGTCTCGCAGTAATACTTTCTATTTGCCCAAGAGCAATCATTTCCATCAATTCCTCCCAATCAGTGCGTAATTGATTTTCTTGTGCAGTGCTTGGCGACCATAATAGGGGGGTTGCGATGCATCGATCTTTTGGAGCGATTTCTCTTCTCCCATCGATGGGCATCCATAACACTTGTTGAATTTTATTTTTGACGCTACTCGTTTGCCATTCTATACCGGCAATATCAGTCAGTGGTGCATAACAAACATAGGTGGTTTCAAGCGGTTTACCGATATTGTCTATGGGGATGGTTTTTAGTTCTACGCCTAGTTTTGCGAAATCTTGTTGGGTTTTAGAGCCTGCGCTGGCACCTAGACATAGTTCAATCAATTGACCCGTCCAGCCTTTTTCTCGTTTGAAGTTTACCGGCACTCTTACGCCAGCTACTTCAGCTACTTCACCTAAAGTTAGCCCTGCTAAGGCTTCTGCTCTTTGCATTAACTCTTGGATAGATTTTGGTTCAGCTTTGGGCATATTAAATATTTTCATTTTTGCTCTTTGATTTCATGCTCAATATCCCTAATACTTTTTTTATTCCTTTGAATGCGCAGTAGTTTATGGAAGAATGCATGACATTAAAAGAATTGAGTTCTCGGGAGTCTAAGTGATTGATGCCGAAGGATTCCGCGCCAATGTTGGTATAGTGATTTGCAATGAGTTAGGCCAGGTTTTTTGGGCAAGACGCTATGGGCAACATTCTTGGCAGTTTCCGCAAGGCGGAATCGATGAAGGTGAAACTGCCGAACAAACAATGTATCGCGAACTCCACGAAGAAGTAGGTTTAAAGCCAGAACATGTAAAAATTCTGGCGGTCACCAAAAATTGGGTGCGGTACAAACTGCCTAAACGATTGGTTAGGCAGGGAAGCAATCCTGTTTGTATAGGACAAAAGCAGAAGTGGTTTTTACTGCAACTTGTCTGTAAAGAAGAGGATGTGGATTTACTACAATCAGGTCATCCTGAATTTGACGACTGGCGCTGGGTGAGTTATTGGTACCCGGTACGTAATGTGGTCTCTTTCAAACGGGATGTGTATCGTCGTGTGATGAAGGAATTCTCACCTACCGCTATGCCAGATAATGCAGGTCATAACCAAGGTAACTATCAAAAATCAAAGCGCCGCAGAAAGGCTTAGTGATTGAACCGCAGATACATGGGAGATAAATGAGTCTTACGCTAACCACGCTTAAACGTATCGTTCAAGAAGTCAATCAAATCCCTGTATTTGATGATGCGTTAAGCTGCTTAGCGAATAGGTTGATAGAGGCTTTAAAAGTCGACTCATGTAGCATTTATTTAGCCGATTACGATCAACAACATTTTATGTTGGTCGCTACTGAAGGGTTGGCCAAAACGGCAATAGGCCAAGTTTCTATTGGTTTTTCTGAAGGTTTGGTTGGCTTGATTGGCCAACGAGAAGAGCCACTTAATATTAGCGATGCTCAAGGCCATCCTCGTTTTAAACACTACCCAGAAGTTCAAGAAGAGAATTACCACGCTTTTTTAGGTGCGCCGATAATCCATCAGCGTAAGGTGTTAGGCGTGTTAACTCTTCAGCAAAAGCGCAAGAGGCGTTTCAGTGAAGATGAAGAGGCCTTTTTGGTTACACTTGCCATGCAACTGGCGGTCGAAATTGCCAATGCAAAAGCACGGGGTTCGATTAATCTTTTACAAGAAAACATTCCTAAAGACTGGCAAAAATCTTTAAAAGGCGTGCCTGGCTCCTCTGGATTAGCCAGTGGCGTAGGTTACTTGCAAAACATGATGGTCAGTATTCACAGTCATGTTCCAAAACGCAGTACAGATCAGCAGACCGAAGTTAAAAATTATCGTCAGGCGGTGAAAAAAACCCAAGCTGATATGGCGATTTTATCAGAGCGTATACAAGGTGAAGTACCTGATGATGTGCGGGCCATTTTCCAACTTTATTATCACTTGCTTGATGCAAACAGTTTAGGCAGAGATGTTGAAAAAGAAATTAAGTTGGGTTGGGACGCTCCTACTTCATTAAAAATGGTTGTAGAGAATTATATTCGCCAATTCCAAGCAATGAATGACCCTTACATGCGCGAACGTGCTGTAGATGTTGAAGATATGGGCAATAGGGTGTTGGCAAATATAGTGGGAATTACCAGCGAAAAGTTGGTAAAACGCGAGCATCCAGCACACTCCATTCTTATTGCCGAAGAAGTAACCGCAGTCATGTTGGCGGAGTTTCCAAGTGAAAAGCTCATGGGCATTGTTTCTATGCGAGGTTCTAACAACTCTCATGCGGCTATTATGGCAAGGGCTATGGGGGTGCCTGCTGTAATGGGGCTAAGCAATGTGCCAATTGCTTTGTTGAACGAAAAAGAAATATTATTAGACGGCTACACAGGTGACGTGATTGTTTCGCCAAATGCCACCATTAGGCGCGAATTTGACCAGTTAGTGCTTGAAGAGCAATTGTTGTCTGAACGTATTCATTCAGAAGATACGTTACCGGCTGTTACTACCGATAATTGCGAAATACGCTTATTTACCAATGCGGGTCTGTCAATCGAAGCAGAAAAAAATGATAATCCGCATTCCGATGGTGTTGGTCTGTTTCGTACTGAAATTCCTTTTATGATGCGTGACCGGTTTCCTACTGAACACGAACAAGTTGAGTTATATAGAAGTTTACTTGAAGTTGAACCCAACAAAACTTTTACTATGCGTACTTTGGATGTAGGCGGAGATAAACCTCTACCTTATTTTCCTATTTCTGAAGAAAATCCGTTTCTTGGCTGGCGTGGAATTCGTTTAACCCTAGATCATCCGGAAATTTTCTTAGTACAAATTCGCGCTATGCTGCGAGCCAGTATTGGTTTAAAAAACTTAAGTATAATGTTACCGATGATAACCTCGGTAAGCGAAGTCAGTGAGGCTAAACGTCTAATTAGACAAGCTTTTTATGAGGTTGAAGAAGAGGCTCAGGAAAAGGGTGAAACATTATACATGCCTAAAATTGGTGTGATGCTTGAAGTGCCAGCCGTGCTTTATCAGTTACCACAGCTATCTAAAATTGTTGATTTCTTCTCGGTTGGTAGTAACGATTTAACCCAATATTTATTGGCTGTAGATCGCAACAATCCTCGAGTGGCTGAATTATACGATAGTTATCACCCGGCGGTACTTAGCGCGTTAAATACTATTGCTAAACATTCTGACTTGTTGCAGGTGCCAGTCACAGTTTGTGGTGAATTAGCTGGAGAGCCTGGTGGTGTGGTGTTATTGCTTGCCATGGGATATAGAAAGTTGAGTATGAACAATCACAACTTGCTCAAAGTGAAGTGGGTTATTCGCAATATTGAGCAGAGAAGCGCTGAACAATTGTTGGCTAAGGTGCTAACTTTAAATAATCCTCAAGATGTGCGGGATGAAATAAACTTGTATCTTGAAACAGTTGGATTAGGCGGTTTAGTGCGCGCTGGGATTTAATAGTAAATAAATTTTAAAGATTAAGAGATGAACAAGAATGCAACAGTATTTACAACTAATGCGTCACGTATTAGACACAGGTGTTAAGAAAGAAGATCGTACAGGCACAGGCACACTCAGTGTGTTTGGCTATCAGATGCGGTTTGACTTAAATGAAGGGTTTCCTTTAGTCACAACTAAAAAGTGTCACCTACGCTCCATTATTCACGAACTACTGTGGTTTTTAAAAGGCGAAACAAATATCGCCTATTTGACTGATAACAATGTGAAAATATGGGACGGCTGGGCCACAGATGATGGTGAGTTAGGACCTGTTTATGGCAAACAGTGGCGTAGCTGGGAAGGTGCAGACGGACAAGTCATTGATCAAATCAGTGAGCTAGTAGAACAAATCAAAAATAATCCGGACTCTAGGCGTTTAATTGTCAGTGCTTGGAATCCAGCAGTTTTGCCCGACACTGCTTTTTCTCCAAAGGAAAACGCAGAACAAGGTAGGCAAGCTTTACCTCCATGTCATACGATGTTTCAGTTTTATGTATTGGAAGGAAAATTATCTTGCCAGTTATACCAACGTAGCGGAGATATCTTTTTAGGGGTGCCTTTTAATATCGCCAGTTATGCGCTGTTAACTATGATGTTAGCGCAAGTATGTGGTTTGCAACTTGGCGACTTTATTCATACCTTGGGCGATGCTCATTTATATCTAAATCACTTGGAGCAAGCAAAATTGCAGTTAACTCGCAAACCTTTTCCCTTGCCGAAAATGATTATTAATCCTACTATTAGCGATATCTTTGCATTTGAAATCAATGATTTCGAATTAAAAGACTATCAAGCCCATGACCACATCAAAGGATTAGTGGCCATTTAATTATTTGTTCGTAAGTCTGACTAGAATTAGGTAACAATGTTCATATGACCACTCCTGTACTTATTTGTGATGATTCAAGTTTTGCACGTAAACAAATGCAAAGAGCTATTCCAGATGGATGGGATGTTGAGATAAGTTTCGCTGAGCATGGACAGGAAGCCTTGGAATTGATCAGAGCTGGTAAAGCTGACGTAATGTTTCTTGATTTAAATATGCCTGTTATGGATGGCTATCAGACCATGCAAGCTATCAAGGACGAAGACTTACCTACTATGGTGATTGTTGTGTCGGGTGATGTTCAGCCAGAGGCACGGGCGCGCATGTTGGCATTGGGTGCACTTGAATTTATTCGCAAACCGACTGACAACGCCAAGCTCGTAGAAATTCTCACCCAGTTTGGCTTATATTCGGGTGAATCTTCTGCCACTAAACGCGCTGAAGAAGTCGCACCCGTAACCAAAGATTCTCAAACTGAAAAGCTAGATGCCTACCGTGAAATGGCCAACGTCGCAATGGGCCAGGCTGGCGAAAGTCTAGCTAAGTTGTTAGGTGAATTTATTGATTTACCTATCCCGAATGTCAACTTGATTACGAATACTGAATTGCACATGGCAATTGCTGATATTCAGCGAAATGAAAGTGTATCTGCAGTTTCTCAAGGTTTCATCAGTGCAGGCATTAACGGAGAAGCCTTGGTTATTTTCAACGATTCTAACTTTGGCAATATGGTTAAACTCCTCAAATATGCAGACGACGATAGTTGCGATTCTTTAGAGCTAGAAGCATTGATGGATGTGTCTAATATTTTGATTGGTGCTTGTTTACGAGCTCTTTCAGAGCAGCTGCATTCGGTATTTAGTCATAATCACCCAATTATATTGGGTAGGCACTGCGATTTGGATGACATCCTCAAAAACACAACTCATAGAAAAGAAGATATGCTGGCAATTGAAATTGCCTATTCAATCAAGAGTCAAAATATCAACTTTGACTTGTTACTTCTCTTCCCAAATAAAGCGATCGACTTAGTATTCGATAAACTTGTTACATCTCATTCTTAAGGTCCAATTTTATGGCAGTTGATAGCAGTTTGGCGGAAATGCATTGGAAACACGACCTCCTTGGTTCGATTGAGGTGGGGATCGTTGTATTAGATAAAAAATTTAATGTGCAGGTCTGGAACCAGTTTATGGAAAATCACAGCAGCATAGTGCCTGGGATGATCCAAGATAAAAATATTTTTGAGTTTTTTCCTGAAATTGACAAAGAGTGGTTTACTCGTAAAGCCGCACCGGCATTTTCTTTGAAGAGTCCGGTTTTTATTATTTGGGAACAACGTCCTTATTTATTTCATTTTGACTGCAATCGCCCTATTACTTCTCAAGCAAATCATATGTACCAAAATATTACGATCTTCCCGCTGGCGTCGTTGACGGGAAAGGTAGAGCAGGTATGTTTGGTCATATATGATGTAACTGATGAAGCAGTAAGCCGGTTGGGCATGCAATCACTCAATCATCAGTTAGAAGAAATTGGCCGAGTTGATGGCCTGACGGGACTTTACAATAGACGTTTCTGGGAAGAACAGTTTGTTATGGAGTTCAAGCGAGATCAGCGCAGTGAAAGCCCATCTGTACTAATTATGTTAGATATCGATCATTTTAAAAAAGTGAATGATACTTATGGTCACCTTGCAGGTGACGAAGTGATTAAAGCGTTGGCTGGGATCATTAAAAAAGCCACCAGAGAAACGGATATTGCTGGTCGTTACGGTGGTGAAGAGTTTGCCATTATTTTGCCAGATACGCCTGTGGCTAATGTAGAGTTTGTTTCTGAGCGTATTCGTCGTATGGTTGAGAAGTGCACAGTAGTTTATGATGAGATAGAGATATCATTCACCATCAGTATCGGTATTGCTGGTTTTAAACAAACCCATAAAGACAGTACTCAATGGTTAGACTCAGCGGACAAAGCCTTATACAAAGCAAAAGAGTCAGGGCGAAATCAAGTTGTAGTTGCTGAGTAAGCTTTTGTTGAAGAAAGTTGTTAGACGTGATCAAATAGCGGTCTAACTTCCTTTCAATCGATACTGTGCATCCTACATTCAAAAGTACCTTACTTTGTTATCGTGACAAACGCCTCTTATTCATTTTTATCTTCGGCATTGCCAGTGGTTTCCCGTGGGTAATGATAGGTTCTGCTTTATCTGCATGGTTGCAGGAATCGGGTCTTAGCCGTTCATCAATAGGTTTGTTTGGTTCAATAACCATCGCCTATTCAATTAATTTCCTATGGTCTCCTTTATTGGATAGGGTAAAACCTCCTTTTCTAGGGCAGCGTAGAGGTTGGATCTTACTGACCCAGCTATTCATTATTTTGGCGTGTATTGGCTTAGCCGTTATTCCAGTAGAAAAAGAGTTACTTTTAGCCGGTTTGATAGGGTTTTCGATTGCTCTGTTTTCTGCGACCCAAGATATTGCTATTGATGCATACCGTATTGATATCATTAAACCTGATGAGAAAGACAAACTTGCTGCAGCTTCAGCTATGGCTACAGCAGGCTGGTGGACTGGTTTTGGTGGACTTGGTTCTATCCCATTTTTTATTGCTGATCTACCAAATTGGGAGTGGTCAGAAATTTATTATGTGTTAGCGGCGATAATGGCGGTTATGTCGGTGATTGTGTTAATAGCTAAAGAGCCAGTAACGGACAGGCTTGAAAAACAACAACTTGCTGAAAAGGCCTATGCTAAGTGGCAAGCTATTGAAGGTGTCGCTCTGACTTCAAGTCAAAAAGTGGCTAATTGGCTGCTGGTTACTTTAGTGGAGCCTTTTCGTGATTTCTTTAATCGCAATGGCTTTAAGTTAGCGATGTCCATTTTGTTATTTATTTTCTTATTTAAAATGGGAGAGGCATTTCTAGGTCGTATGAGTATCGTCTTTTATAAAGAGATCGGTTTCACAAATACTGAGATTGGTAGTCTTTCTAAGTTACTTAATTGGTGGGTAACAATAGTGTTTGCCATTATCGGAGGCATGGTCAATATTCGTTACGGTATTTATCGTGGACTTATGATTAGTGGGATTGCAATGGCATCTAGTAATTTGATGTTTGCACTCATGGCGAGTGTGGGACCAGACAAAATGTTGTTTGTAGCAACAATATTTGTTGATGGTTTCACCGCTGCGTGGGGTTCAGTTGCACTCGTTGCCTTTATATCTCTGTTATGTAATCAAGCCTTTTCGGCCTCTCAATATGCCCTTATGGCGTCCTTAGGGGTATTGGGTAGAACGTTTATGGCATCGAGTAGTGGTTTCCTTGTGGATTGGATGGACGGAAATTGGTCTGCCTTTTTTATATTGACGGCATTAATGGTTATACCCAGTTTGTTATTTCTGTGGTTAATAAGAGATGACATACACCGCCTAGAAAAAAGATAAAGTTTAGTAGCGTGCCGTTTGGGGTATTAAAACAGGGTATTGATAGGCAAAATTAAAGAAAACTAAGGCCTTATTCCAATACAGTCCAAAGGTAACGGATAGCTGCCTTCGCTTTCTAGGCAGTCTAGGCAAGTTTCTAGCTCACCTCTTAAGTACGGATCTTCAATAAGTGTGCGCTGAGGCCAGTAGTGTACTTGATGTAATATATGCCAAAACACTTGTTCTGTTTTTTCGTAGGGTAGATTCTTGCCTCTTTTTATTTGCGCCCATTCCTCCATCGTATCCCAAAAAAACAAATCCACTTCTGAATAAGGAATTTTGCGTTGCAAAAATCCTCTGACAAAATAGGCCAGTTGTTTGGATTTGTGTTGTACGAAATTGTTCACTGTGGACACTAATAAAAACCGTCTAGTTCAATGTTGATTACTTTGCTCAAGTATAGCTAGAATTTTTATTTTTACAGAGATTAGATACGATTATTTTGAATAAGAAGTATTTGCATGTAACTATTTAACGTTCATACGCTAAAATCAACTACCAGCCCATGTGGCTTATCCATCCATATATTTCTTTACCAATATAGGCATTTTGTTGCAAATGCATATTAAATCCGAGTAACTCTCGTTGTCGGTATTGTAGTTTTAATGCTTTGATTGCTGCAATTTCACGCAGTGCAACTGTCTTTTGTGCCCAGCCATTATCCCAGCCACTATACAAATCCAATACAGGCATTGGGGTGTTGGCAATCCATTCTGGCAAGCGCATATTATGTTTTCTGTCTGGCCAATAGGGACTGATAGCAACAAATGCGTCAGGGATATCTAATTGCTTCTCAGCATAAATTTTACTTAGCCAAGCGGCGCTTGTGCCTTTGCTAATGACTAAAAAAAAGCCTGGGTATTCTTGGGATTTTTCTAGCACAGCCTGTAGAAGAGAGATCAGTTGTTGTTCGTGTTGCAAAAACGCTTGGTCGTCTATCGTGGTAACTGCAGATTTGCTGATGTCTACATCTTCTACTGGTGCACTGGGAATAGGAGCTGCAGTATCATCATCAGCTACATCAGCTACATCAGCTACATCAGCTACATCAGCCACATCAGCTGCAGCTTCCGCAGTTTCATCTTCAGTGTTAGTTGCATCTTGAGCTATAGCCGGAATAAAACCGGTTTCAGGCGCGGGTAATAAAATAGTAACCCAGCCAATTTTGTTCAACTCATCGGCTAGTGCGGTGAAGCCTTCTTGGCCTGCTATGGGTATGCCGGTATCAGCGACCATAACCGCTACTCCCCGAGTAATGGCGGTGGTATTTTCTTTTAATATATAAATGACTTGCTGATCATCAATCGTAAAGCTTTGGTAGGCGTCAGAAAATACCCCACGCTGAATGTCCAATCTTTTTAGCAATTGGTTATCTGGAGCCGCTAGAATGGGCAAACACAGAAAGGTGAAAAAAAAGAAATTCAGAAATTTAATAACGTTGATTGCTCAAAATGGTATCTCAATTAGAGTATCGGAAAGTATTAAGCAGTTCTTTAATTTTGCACTAATCTTTATTTCGTTAATAATGGGTTAACTTACATTTTTTATCAGAGGTTTGATGTCTAATCTTGATTTTCCAAATATAGAAACTCCGCGATTGGTACTTAATAGACTTACAGAGGATGATCGCGAATCTCTGTTCGCTATATTTTCTGATCCTAAAATTATCGAGCACTATGATGTAGAGCGCTTTAAAAAGATTGAAGAAGCGGATCGACTCATCGAATATTTTGATGCTCGATTTGACAGTAATACTGGAATTCGTTGGGCCATTCGCGATAAATCCACTGGTGCATTTTTAGGGACTTGCGGTTTTACCAATTGGAACGAGTTTGATCACAGTGCTGTGGTGGGATACGAGTTATCCAAAGAATTTTGGGGTAAGGGGTATGCAACAGAAGCAGTAGGTGCAATTGTAAACTTTATTTTTGCCGACAGTTTTCATTTTTACGTACATCGTGTTGAAGCACTTATCTTACCGAGTAACAAACCGTCAGAAACATTAGTCAAAAGCTTGGGGTTTCGTTTAGAAGGGACATTGCGCGGAAAATGTTACTGGAATGATGATTTCCACGATATGAATATGTTTGGAATATTACGTAATGAACAAAAACAGTCATAACCTTAAAGCGACTGTGTTACCTGATAAAAAGACCTTAGATTCAAAACCAACGTTTTGTTGGCGGCGGGACGACGAAAACTTAGAAACATTGCATGTTAGTTAAGTCTATTTGCCATCTGTAATGCTTGGTCACGAGCATACAGACCGTCACCTATGAAAATGTGATGCACACTTAATATAAATCCTCTGAGTTGATGTGAGCGACCCGTAACGGGTTTAAGGTCTAGCCTATTTATGTCAATACTTCGTTCGAGTACTCGCCATTGTGTTGACGCTTTTTTACTCCGTCAGGATCGCTACATCATTGCCTACTGAGGGTTGTTCACAATTAACCTGACGGCTTCGAGATTGAGTTTCGCTTGACTCATTATCTGCACAAGGCTCTCGATTTGATTGGCCACATGTTCAATCTCTTCATCACGAATAGCTGGATTCACTTTTTGTAGATTTTGCAACCTGGCTAATTCAGTACCTAATAATTCTTGCATTTGACTTACTCGAGCAGTTTTAACTGTTTCTGCTTTACGTTCGGCCTGTTGTTGGGCATTTTCCAAACATTCTTCGACTTTGGTTTTTAAGGCATTGATCAGCTGATTACCCATTTTCGGTAATACTGCTTCCAGTTGAATAAAGTGTTTGTCGACTAATTGAGAGTTAGCATCAATACATATTTTTACCGGAGTGGGTGGTAAAAATCGTGACAGCTGTAAACCTGGTGCCGCTTTAGCAGAAAGAACGAATAGGCATTCTAGCCAATACGCACCGGCGGGTTTGCTTTTATCGCGACAGAAAGCGATAGAGCTTTTGCCAATTATGTCCGTGGTCAACATATCCATAGCATGATGGATCATTGGGTGATCCCAACTTAGGAAGGTAACATGCTCCAAAAGGGTTGCTGTTGTGCGTTCATAGGTAATGGTCATGCCTTCCTCGTCCAAACCCGGCAGAGGGCTAATCATGGTTTCGGTAGGACGTAATAAATAGCAGCTTTCGCCATGATCTTCTTGTAACAAACCAATGGCATCGAATAGCCGAGTCATAAATAGCTCAAGTTTGGGTGACTGTTCTGCCTGTAAAATTTGATCTAAAAGACCATCGATTCGCCCTTTACCTGATGAATTCAGCTCAAGCAATTTGTCTCTACCTTGTTCAAGTTTTAACTTGAGTTCACGGTGCAAACTGGCTGTTTGGTTGATTAAATTTTCAGATTTAGGGATATCTCTGGGCTCTTGAATGCAGGCATGCAACATTTCTTGGGTTTCTTCATAAACAATCATGCCAGTAGGGCATGTATGTTCGAATGCGCCTAATCCTTGGTGATACCAATCCAGTAGCACTTGTTGTGCACTCATATCAAAATAAGGCACATGAATACAAACGTCGTGTTTTTGTCCAATACGGTCGAGGCGACCTATTCGCTGTTCTAAAAGATCAGGCACTAAAGGTAAATCAAATAAAACCAAGTGATGTGCAAATTGGAAATTACGCCCTTCACTGCCTATTTCACTACATATCAGCACCTGAGCACCGTCTTCTAATTGGGCAAAATAGTTGGCGGCTCTATCCCGCTCAACAATGCCCATTCCCTCATGAAATACAGTTGAACGAGCACCAGCTTTTACACGTAACGCCTCTGATAATTGCAGCGCAGTACTAGCATTGGCACAAATTGTCAGGACTTTTTCGCCCTTCAATGATTTTAGATGTGCAATAAACCAGTCGACCCTAGGATCGAACTTCATCCAAGTATTCACCACATCTGGGTGTCTTTCTGGAGTCAGTTGTAACTGTAAATTGTTTGGATCTTCTGACAGTAACAAAGAATATTCGATTGGTTGAACTAATGAATAGCCAAATAATTTTCTGTTTGGAAAGCCAGCCACACCGGCGCGGCTGTTTCTAAACAACAATCGCCCAGTACCGTGTTGGTCTAATAACGTATGTAACAGTTTGGTTTTTGTTGCTGGGTTTGCAACATTGATATCTTTTAACATATCAGCTGCTGCAAACTGACTAATAGCGTGAATATTTTCGTCGCTAAGTCGTTCGCCGCTTAGTAAAGGACCTATGGCACTGGCTAATTGACTGTACTGTTTTTCTTCACTAACAAAACTTTTGTAGTCATGAAAACGTGCAGGGTCGAGCAGTCTAAGTCTAGCGAAATGGCTTTCATGGCCGAGTTGGTCAGGCGTAGCAGTAAGTAGCAATACACCTTTGGTGACATTGGCTAAGCCTTCTATAACTTGATATTCCTGAGACGGCTGCCCCTCAGACCAAATTAAATGATGCGCCTCATCTACTACCATTAAGTCCCATTCAGCCTCTAAAGCTTGTTGATAATAACGGCTGTTGTGAGTTAAAAAATCGAGACTACATATAATCAGTTGTTCAGCTTCAAATGGATTACCAGAGTCTTCTGACATAGCTTCGCAACGTTCTTCATCAAACACTGAAAAGGCTAAATTCACCCTACGCAACATTTCCACTAGCCATTGGTGCACCAAACTCGAAGGTACAACGATTAACACCCGCTGCGCTCTAGCGGTTAACAATTGCTGGTGGATAATTAACGCCGCTTCAATGGTTTTACCTAAACCCACTTCGTCAGCCAGTAATACTCTCGGAGCATGACGTCCACCTACTTCAGAGGCAATATGTAGTTGATGTGGAATAAGATCGACTCTGGCTCCAACGAATCCTAAAAGCGAAGAGGTACTGTGTTCGAATTGGTGGGATAGGCATTGTTCACGTAAGTCAAACCACTTAGGGTCGTCGAATTGACCATTCAATAATCTCTTTTCAGGTTGGTTCAGTTGGAAATCGTGGTCGATAAAAGTTTCTTTAAGAGTAACAGCTTGGTTATTGTCAATTCGATGCCCGATATAGATAAGTTGGTTATCTTTTTCCTGTACTTGCTCTACCAGTAACTCCCAGCCTTCGTGACTTTTTACGTTATCGCCAATCTCAAACTCTATTCGGGTTAAAGGAGCCGTTTGGGCAGCGTATACCCGGCTTTCTCCAGTGGCTGGATATAGCACCGTAACCGTGCGTGCTTCAATTACTACAATAGTACCTAGGCCTAAATCAGTTTCTGTATCGCTGATCCAGCGTTGCCCCAAGGCAAAATATTGTTGCTTAGCCATTGTTTTATCCTTACCTATGAAATTACTACGGTGAATGCGCGCTGAGCTACTCGTTTTAAACGCGGCGCGCATTGTAGCAAAAATTTAATATGTATACCCAAACCAGCTCAAAATGACTGATTCAGCGGGAGTTTAAAGTAGTTTAGGTAATCATCTACTTTAAAAGTAGATGATTACCTAAAGAAAGTGTTTTATTGTGGGTTGGTAAACCTGTAGTTAAGTATGTTTTGAGCAAAAGTGTTTACTACTAGGGCAAAAGCATGATTTAGCTGGCAGGTACTTTATTCTAAGTCCTTCAGGAGCGCCGGATGCCAAGAAAAGAAGCAGTAAGTTCAAAAATTTACGTTTTAGACACCAATATTCTCCTACACGAACCACTCGCCTTTTTGTCCTTTAAAGAAAACGACGTTGTTGTTCCTATGACTGTGCTTGAAGAGCTGGATTATATTAAAGACAGCAAAAAAGACGTGGCTAGGGATGCTCGTGTCTCTATTCGAGCAATGGAGGATTTGCTTCACGACGCCACACCAGAAGAGTTGATGCAAGGTGTATCAATGCAGGGCATGGTCGCTGGAGAAGCAGCGCCTACAGGTAGCTTGTCTATTTTTGTTGACCATGGCATGCCAGTCTCGCAACAAGTTTTCACGAGTAACGAAAACGATAACCGAATAATTAATAGCGCCCTGCATTTACAAAAATCTCAACATTCGAAACAAGTAGTATTAGTCACCAAAGATATCAATATGCGATTAAAAGCCAAGGGTGCTGGTTTGGCTCATGTTGAGGATTACCGTACCGATCAGATGGTCACCGACATTAAATATTTGTCTAAAGGCTACCATCACTTTTCTGGTGATTTTTGGGATGAAGTGAAGTCAGTAGACAGTCGAACGGAAGGTCGAGACACCATTCATACTATTGAACGTAAAGTCTTACCAGAAGCTTACGTAAATGAATATTTATTAGATGACAGCCAGCATTTCGCCGGTTTAGTTGAGTCTGTTAGCAGCGATCATTTGGACGTTTTAGACTTAGGTTACGAACGCCTCATGGGGCGCAGAGCATGGGGAATTACCCCAAAAAATATCGGTCAAGCAATGGGCTTTCATTCCTTACTCGACCCACATATTGATTTAGTCATCCTTACTGGGCCAGCTGGCAGTGGAAAAACACTCTTGGCTCTGGCAGCAGCACTAGAAATGGTGGTTGAGAAAAATATGTACGACAAAATCATAGTCACCAGAAGTACCCCGGAAATTGCTGAATCCATTGGTTTTCTGCCCGGCACAGAAGAAGAAAAAATGGCACCTTGGCTTGCCGCTATTACCGACAGTTTGGAGGTACTACATAAAAACGATGAAAATGTGAAAGGCTCAATGAGCTACATCATGGAAAAAGCCAATATTCAGTTTAAATCAGTCAATTTCATGCGTGGTCGTAGTATTCAAAATGCCATTGTTATTTTAGACGAGTCACAAAACTTAACGGCCTCACAATTAAAAACTATCATTACCCGTTGTGGTGAAGGCACTAAGTTAATTTGTAGTGGCAATTTGGCGCAAATTGACAGTAATTACCTGTCTGCCGTCACATCGGGTTTAACTTACATAGTTGAAAAATTTAAGAACTTTTCTGGCAGTGCAACAATCAACCTAGATGGTGTTGTGCGCAGTAGATTGGCAGAATTTGCTGAAGAGCAATTATAGTTATTAGGTTAGAAATCCGCCATTAAACTACTTTAGTTGAAGGTGGTTTCTAGCTGATTTCTCGACAGTAATTGTCAGTTGTGCGCCAGTCAAAATTCCAGTTAGACAAATTACTCGTCTGTTAAAGTCTTTATCAATCGCCATGAACTGCTTATTGATGGTCATAACTTATATTCAGATGATTAGTGAGAATTGACCAATTTTTTTGAAATTACAGTAGTGTTATCGCCGTGAACAGCAGTAATAAAGCGTGAGAGAATTTGTATGATATATATCGTAATGGGCGTAAGTGGTTGTGGTAAATCAACAGTCGGAAAGCTGCTTGGTGAAAAGTTGTGTATACCTTTTTATGACGCCGATGATTACCATTTCCCAGAGAATATTAAAAAAATGGAAAGTGGTATCCCGTTAACCGATGAAGATCGCAAACCATGGTTAACATTATTGGCTGATAAAATTAAATTGTGGGAAGCAACTGGTGGCGCTGTATTAGCTTGTTCATCATTAAAGCAAATTTATCGAGATTACTTGTCATCGACCACAACGGATGTGGTCAAGTTTATCTACTTAAAAGGAGATAAGGCATTATTACACTCTCGCTTAAACAGCAGAGAATCACATTTTATGCCTGATACCTTATTAGATAGCCAACTTCAAACTTTAGAGCCTCCTGTTGATGCCATCACAATCTCAATTGAACATCCTTTAGATGTAATGCTCTCGCAAATTTTACAGGAAGTTAGCTAGTGGCTTATCCAATACACAGAGTTGATACTGAAAACACTCTATCTGATGATGATTTGATGAAAATCATTGATGACTTTATTGCACAAAAGGCTAATAAAGCAAAACGTATATTGATTCTTCCACCTGATATTACGCGATTTTATTCAAAGGCTGGGTTTATTACTGCTTACCTTTATAAACAATTAAAAGACCAAGCTGAAATCTTTTTTTTACCGGCTTTAGGTACCCATGAACCTATGTCAGATAAAGAAATAGATGGCATGTTTGGCACTGACATTCCTAAGGAATTATTTCTGCCACATTTTTGGCGTACCGATGTGGTAAAACTTGGTGAAATACCGGCAGAAAGAATTGCCGAGTTGTCAGATAATAAATTAAATTATTCAATGGAAGTAGCAGTCAACAAATTACTGCTAGATCCAAAGTGGGATCTGATTATTTCTGTTGGGCAAATAGTGCCCCATGAAGTTATTGGTATGGCTAATTACACCAAAAATATATTAGTAGGAATTGGTGGTGAAGACACCATACATAAGTCGCACTTTTTAGGCGCGGTATATGGCATGGAACGTATTATGGGCCGTACCTATACTCCGGTTCGTAAAGCGCTAAACGAAGGCTTTGACAAGTATCTTCGTCACCTACCAATAGAATTTATTCTGACGGTATTAGGCAAGAAAAATGGCAAACTCGCGCTACAAGGTGTGTTTTGTGGTAATCAAGATGATACTTATGAAGAAGCCTGTAAGTTAAGCCAACAATTAAACTTAAATCTTTTAGATAAGCCAATTAAAAAAGCCATAGTGTTTTTAGAGCCAGCTGAATTCAAAACCACTTGGCTAGGCAATAAGGCCATTTACAGAACACGTATGGCTATGGCTGATGACGGCGAATTAATCATACTCGCACCAGGTTTACATCGCTTTGGTGAAGACCTTGAAATTGACCAATTAATACGTAAATACGGCTATAAAACCACAGATGAAACCCTAGCTGCGGTTAATGAAAATGAGGAACTAGAAAAAAATTTGTCAGCGGCAGCGCATTTAATTCATGGCTCTGCGGACAATCGCTTCACCGTGACTTATTGTCCCGATGACGGAGTAAGCAAAGAAGAAATTGAATCAGTTAATTATCAATACTGTCATTATAAAGACATGCTCAAACGTTACCCAATTGAAAAAATGGAAAATGGCTGGAATACGCTTGAGGACGGAGAAGAGGTATTTTATGTCAGTAATCCTGCATTAGGTTTATGGACAACCAAAGAAAACTTTAAGAATGCATAATGACGTTGTTTCTTCGCTTAATCCCAGTGGTATAAATTTATGACTTTGCAGCGTAAAAATTCACATATTCATCTAGATATTGTTGGTGGCATTGCTGGTGATATGTTTATTTCAGCAATGTTAGATACGTTTAAACAGTTGCAATCGGAAGTCCTTAATTCAGTTACCGCAGTGTTACCTGAAGAAGCGGGCTTTGCAGAATTATCTCAAGGCATAAATTCAGGCATTAGTGGATTGCGTTTTCACTTAAAACCACAAACTACAGAGCACCACGCACATACTCACAAGCATGAACACACCCATCAGCATACAACCTATAAGTATCTTTGTGAGTTCTTAAGAAAAAGCTCGCTTGATGTGTGTGTCATACAAGCGTCGATTGAGCTACTAACCATTATTGCCAAGGCGGAAGCCAAAATACATGGAAAAACCTTAGATGACGTACACTTTCATGAATTAGCTGATTGGGATTCTTTGATGGATGTTGTCGCTAGTGCCACCATTTTATGTGCACTTTCGTTAAGCTCATGGAGTATTTCAAAATTACCACTGGGTGGTGGTTTGGTAAAAACTCAGCATGGACTTATTCCTGTGCCCGCACCGGCAACTGCAGAAATGTTGATTAGTTTTGAATTTTTTGATGATGGCATTCAAGGTGAACGTATTACGCCAACAGGTGCGGCTATTTTACGTTATCTATCAGACAAAAAATTATTAACTCAGCCACAACAAGGACATTTAGAAACAACAGGTTATGGTTTAGGCACTAAAGTATTTCCGGGTATGCCTAACATCTTACGCGCCATGTTTTTTGATACTCAGAAAAATACTACAGAACATCAGAGTACAGTGGTATTAATTGAGTTTGATGTGGATGATATGACTTCTGAAGAGTTAGCATTATCACTTGATTTACTAAGAGAGTTTAATGGTGTTGTTGATGTCGTTGTTCAAACTGCTAGAGGCAAGAAAAATAGAGCCGTTGAATTAGTGCGTATTTTGGCTTCGACAGATAATTATCAAAATGTTATCGATTATTGTTTTCTACAAACGAGCACTATAGGTTTGCGTTATCGTTTCGAAACAAGGCGATCTCTTACCAGAGAACTTCACGATATTGATGGCGATGTGTATAAAAGTGTTACCCGCCCTGATGGTAGTCAAACGAAAAAAATAGAACATGATCAACTCACGTCTTTGTCCACTTTGCAGCAGCGGCGCATGAAGAAAAATCAGATCGAGTCATCTTAACCATATGAAAGATAAACAGCCCCTAGTACAAGTCAAAAAACTAGTTGGATACCTTGACCAATTTGAAGATTTTTCTATTGCTGTAAGCGGTGGCATTGACAGTATGTTACTCGCTTACATTGCCAACAGATTTTCCAAGGCTAATGTAAAAACAGTACACGCCTACTCACCAGCAGTACCAGAAGCTGCGTTTGAGCGAGTCAAAGAACATGCCCAGCTTCACCAATGGGACTTGCACATTATCAATGCTCGAGAGTTTGATGATCCTAACTATATAAATAACCCGGTTAATCGATGTTATTTTTGTAAAAGTAATTTGTATGCAAGAATTTCTGAGCACAGCGAAGGTGAGGTGTTTTCAGGCACTAATTTGAATGATCTTGATGATTATAGGCCAGGATTAGAAGCTGCTAAAGAACAAAGTGTTAAACACCCTTATGTGCAAGTGGGAATAGATAAAGCCAGCATATACGTTATAGCAAAACACTTTGGGCTAAGTGAGCTGCATGTTTTACCTGCTCAACCTTGTTTAGCGAGTCGGGTTGAAACAGGTATAAGAATTAACGCTGATGATCTTGGATTTATTAATAAAGTGGAAGAAAAAACCAGAGCCTTTCTGCCCGATAGTAAAAATATTCGTTGCCGTATTACTCATCTAGGCACCTTTCTAGAAATAGATAAATTGCCTGAGACTAATCTTTTTCAACGGTTATCAAACAACCTAAGCAATATGTGCGAACAGGAGGGGCGTATATTTTCAGGAATTAGAGCCTATCAAAAAGGTTCTGCATTTATTAATGGTGTGACCCATGGATAGTTTTGTTTGGGATAAAGACAGAAAATCCCGTACCGGTGTGGCAGAAGCTATTATATGTATCAGTAAAAGCCTGAATGATTTGTGTGACATTATTCAATTTAATTTGAACAATAAAACCGCAGTGTTGTTAACCCGTTTAGAACCAACACAGTGGTTGGCAATGCCCAAAGAGCTAAGCCAACATCTTGATTACGATGAAGGTTCACATACCGCAACGCTTAATTTTGACCATCAAACTGCCAAACAAACTGGAGTGTGCATTGTAACTGCTGGTACTTCAGATTTGCGAGTCGCAAAAGAGGCGCAACGTACCTTAAGTTTTAATGGTTTTGATGCGCCCATTTATGCCGACATTGGCGTCGCAGGTTTGTGGCGATTATTAGATAAAATAGACGACATCAGGCACCATAAAATCATCATCGCTTTAGCGGGTATGGAAGGCGCTTTATTCAGTGTGCTTGCAGGCCTTGTTAGCGCGCCTGTTATTGCGGTTCCTACATCGGTTGGTTACGGTGTTTCATCTAGTGGAAAGGTGGCACTAGATAGTGCCTTAGCATCTTGTTCACCGGGGATATTAACCGTTAATATTGATAATGGTTTTGGTGCTGCAAATGCGGCAATTAAAATCATGACGCAATTTTCAACCGCATAAGATGAGTCGTGCTGCTGTAGTTTAGTTCTAGTTGGATAAGACCGTTAAAGGATTTCCTCAAGGCTATACATGTTACCTGCTATATCACGAGCACTGCTGTTGGCTATCTCACCTAGAGGAATTTTAGCCGGGCCTGTTGGCTCCATTAATAAATAGTCTAGTCCATTAATATCCAAGGTTTGTTCGTTGGTTCTAAAGGGCAGGACAATGCCTAATAAAGCATGGTTAGGCAGGAACACCATGGTCATTTTTACATCCGGCAACAACGAACGTATTAAGCTAGCCATCAATACCGTCTTGCTATCACAGTCTCCTTGGTTATTAGCCACCACAGATAACGGTGGTAAGTAGCCAGCTCCATTAGATGTTAAGCGATTTTTTAACTCATTGTACGGGATGCTCTGCACCCAACTGAGCACTAAATTGACATAAGAACGAGTTTCACTATTGCTAGGAAGTTTGTCATACACAGCCTGTGCTATGGGTAGCAATGCTGCTTGGTTCTCTTTGATATACCGCAAGTGATCGGGTTTTACCGCTTCTTGGCCTAAATATGAACTAAAATGGCTGTAGTAATTTTCTTCAAGGTATTGGTCGAGGGCTTTGTCCTGACTTTGATTCATAGAACGCTGCCACTTATCTAAAAGCTTGTTTGACCTGCTGGTAACTTGAATATGAATTTCCTGCCCTCTACGTTGAATTTGTACTCGGGCTTCTTTTGGATTGATCTTACGGGCGGCTTTATGTAATTCAATATAGACATATTGTTGTGCTAGTTCAGGAATGAATTTTTTATGACTTTGTTTATTAAGTTGGCGTAAGGGTAAGGCGAAGGTTATGTCTCTGCTTAACTCTTTATTATCGGTCCAAGTGTAATTGAAAAACATCTGTTTGTTTTGTTTGGACTTATTAAACACTGATTGCTGTGCAACGCTAGACAGATGAACACTCATAAAGGCTATTAATATCAAAAGCCATCTGATTGAGTTGCGAGGGATCCTGATCATAAATATGATTTTGGCTCATAAAAATTTAGACCCGCTTAGGTTATCACCAACTTAACATAAACAACAATTTGCCTGAGTATGTTATCTGAGCGGGCAATAACCTAGGGTGCTGGTATGAATAGTTTTACCTCCTAATGGTCTATTCGTTGGTTATTCACTGTCAGTGGTGGCAATAATATTAAACTTGTCGTGGATGCCAGCTGTTACAACAATTTCAATAGGTGAACAACACACTCGGCAGTCGATAATTTGTTGCTGATTTAAATCGTTTTCCTCATCAATTTCAATGTCGTTGGTGACCATGCAATAGGGGCAACTGAATTCTGCAATTGAGGTTAGAGTCATTTTTTCTTCCTTAAAAAAGCATTACTTAAATTAGGGTCTGTATAATTTTTATAAATACTGCGAACTGTAAAAACGATACAAACCTTAAACATCTATTAAAAGCGTAGCTTACAAATTGCTCCTTTGTTTCAAACTTTAACTGAAACTAGCGATATATTTTTTGAATTCCACATTGGCGGTTTTTCTATCTTGTGCAATTTGTTTCACATCTTCTCGCTGATTTAAGGTCGCCATTAATTGTTTAGCGCCGGGCGCCATATCAAATAAATCAATATTAAATAACGTGTCAGCAACCACTGCAGCTAAATCAGCACTATATAGAAACACTATATCTGCTGCTGTCAGTTGTTCACCTGCAAGATAAGGGCTGAAATGGGCGCAACGAGCTAACCCTTCGATGCCTTTACACAAAGCACGTTTGACTTCTTTTTTAGTCAGATCGTCGACCTTTTGTCCAAAAAACACTTCAGGATGGCAACGTCTGGCGGGTAATTCTAAGTATAACTCTGCCATTTTGACCAATTCTCTGATCTTGGCTTTTTCAAATGCATTGCCTGGGTATAAAGGTTTGTCAGGATAAGCGTCGTCTAGATATTCAAGAATGACGTTAGTTTCAATCAAAACGCCCTGTTCAGTCTCTAAGGCTGGAACTTTGCCCATCGGGCTTTTACCCAAATATTCAGCGGTTTGATTGGGATACAGAACCACTGTTTTATATTCAACTTCTTTAATGGCTAAAGCCAGTTTGATCATATTGAAGTAGTTACTAACGGCAAAACCATACAGAGTTAACATTTAGATTCCTTTGATTTATTGAGTGCTTGCGTATGTTGTTACAACTGGGCAATTCACTCAACATCGTTTTATTGATGTATTGCTATCACTGATTTTTTGGAATTAAGTTATAATCCCCACAATCAAATTTAAGGGTAGGGTGTTATGCGTGTAATCGGTGTTGAATTAAGTGGTAATGATGCAAATGTATGTTTGTTATCTTTGGCTGAAGAAGTATTCCAAATTCCTGATTGCCGTACGCGCAAACTATCATTGCCCAAAGACGCAAAGGCCAAAGACTTACGTTATTTTCAAAAAACCTTTGGGCAATTAGTACAAGATTACAAAGTTGACCAAATTGTTATTCGTCAACGTCCGATGAAAGGCAAATTTGCTGGTGGTGCCGTAGGTTTTAAACTAGAAGCTGCCTTAGAGTTATTGAATGATGTTGAAGTGATAGTGATGACTCCCACTGCGATAAAAGAATCATTAAAGCGTAATCCCGTGTTAGTGCCAATGCCTGATACAGGTTTAAAAATGTTTCAAGAAGTGGCTTTTAATACCGCCTATGCGTATTTGATGAAAGACAAATACGACCTATAAAAGTAATAAGCTTTTAGTTAGATAAAAAGTCAAAAACGGCGTTATTTGTTGAAATAACGCCGTTTTTTTTATGAACTGTATTGAGCTATCACTATGGCACCCAGCGCTGCCTTTTATCCCTTCTGACTGACTTTGTTAGTATCACCAATCTTTGCTTCGAATAATGCAAGGTAGATAACGCCCAAATAATGGGCAAAATATTGTTGGCTAAAATTAGTGAACGGAGTGAACAAAAAGCCAACTGTATTTTGTCCTTGTTTATTTGCTTGTTAGCTATTAATCACACACAAAAGTTAACAATGATTGTGTTACTACAGGTTGTCTATTTGTATTAATGGAGCTTGGACTAAATGCTCTGCTTTGCAGGCTTTTTGCTACAAGAGAACTAAATGATGTACCAACATTAGATTCGAGTATTTCTACATCAAATACATCCCCATTAGAATCAATTAGGTATTCAGCTTTAATTATTACAGTACTACCAGAAAGAGCTTTCCTTTGCGAGAGACTCATATATTTCAATGGTTGAATGTTATTAGTAGAAAGCCAATAGGTATCTAATTTTTTAGGCGAGATTATTGGTTCAGAAGTTAAATAGGGTGATGTATTTGTTGAAGAACAAGACATCATTAAAAGTGTAATTATAATGATTGAAATAATTTTATGCATGCTTAATCCTTTAATTGATAGCTAACGCTTATTATCGAGCATGTCGTATATGTAACTGCTCGATTTGTATTTTATTATCATTTTTTTCAGTGCTTACCCTTTGATTTAATAGTGTGTTTTCTACTTTTATTTCCGAAAAATAACAGAAAGTTCAAAAAACAAAAGGAGCCTGACTTTAACGCAACTTTTATGCTTCCTATTAAAAACTATGTGAAAAATATTTTCCATCGTTAAATTAATAACTTAGCTGTTTTCTAAAAAACAAAGCGAGCCCTGCAGAATTTACACAATAGGAAGCAACGTTGGCATTGTGTGTCATTGTTTTTATGCATCGGTATGTGCTTGAAAAGACTTCGACCCTTTCATTATTGCGCGAATCTACCCTAGCGCGTTTATCTTATGAGCTGAAATATCTTGCGTTGTACTTGGCAAGATATCCCACTCAATAAGAGATAATACAAACAGCCAAATATAATTTATTGGCTGGCTGCTCAGCTATCAACTTAGTTTTCAGTAATCTGCCACACCGAAACTGTGCCGCTTACTTCATTACCAATAATGACCAAGGCGTTGTCTGTTGGGCTATTGTTTGCGTCAACAAACACCATGCCTTCTGGACCACTGTCGCCTATTAAGTCACCGCCTTCAGTAAGATCTCGGTTAATTACATAATCGACAAATTTAGCATCATAAGGATTGGTTACATCATAAACAAAGATCCCACCTAAACGCTCTAATCCGATAAAAGCGTAAGTTTTATTACCTACTTGTCCGACGGTTAGCGCTTCAGGTTCAGGGCCTTTATTTGCAGAACGAGAGTCGCCCTCATTTTCATCTTTGTTGTTATTGAAAGCACGGCCATGTATAGAAGCAGTAATACGTTCAAAGTCATCACCAGAATCAAATACGGTTAAGCCATTGCTGTCCCAGATAGTAAATGAACGGGCACCGTAGGCATAAAGTGCTTCATATTTTCCATCATTGTTACTGTCACCCAATGTTTTGGTGACAGTTAATCGTCCAAGCGGGTAGGCTGTGAAATCAAAATCTTTTGGATCATCACCGGCTATTGTTTCCAGATTAGATTCCTGTGTATATTCAAGACGTCGCCCTTGGGTTTCGTCGGTATAAGACAAACAGCCATCATCTTCATCAAAATCTTGTCCGCCTGCAGCTAAACAAATGTCTTCATCTTGTTCGCCGTCTGCATTTAACGTATCAAAGAAATATTCTCGTGCATCACCTTCGTTTGCGGTTAATAAAAAGTGAGCGCCTTGCCACTGAAATGACGCGATAGTGTCAGGCATATAAATTCCATAAAGATTGTCATATTTGCCAAAACTCACAAGGCCGTCTTCTATGCCATCTATCTGGTATTCGCTCCAATCTTTAAAACCAAGGCCTATCACTTTTACACTGTTGTCGGTTAAATCCACAATCGCAATACCGTTATTTTCTTGAAGCGTGACATAGGCCATGTCATCAGTGGTGGTGATATATTCAGGCTCTAAGTCTTGTGCAACAGTCGTTGATATTAATGTGCCATTAATGGTGCGCCCAGCAGGATTCGGGAAGTGCATTCCCTGTGCTTCCAAATCCGCTTGTTTACCGTTGTAGCCAGTGAAGTCTAAATTGATAGATGTGTCGCTGGGTATACCATCAACGAATTCGATAACCGAAATCGAACCTTCTGGATCAATATTGTAATCGCCACTTGGCTCACCTTCATTCGCCGTCAATACTTTACTGCCATCTGGTGTGAAGGTGACCATATCGGGTAAATTGCCTACTTCTACCGCTTTTACAAAAGTGGGGGAAGAGTTGTTTAGGCCGTTGTAGAACATTACCAAACTATTTGTGGCTTTATCTTTGGCCGGTATGGCTACAGCCATCCAGTCTCCTGAAACTGCAATGCTGGTTGGGCCCGCTAATACCACGCCATTTTGTACTATAGGCATTACAAGAGCAGTGGATGATAGGTTTTCATTGGACAATGGATTGGCCATGGCTTCTTGGGGCAAAGATGAAGCATCAATTATTTCAATCGTTGGCTCATCAGCTGCGCTATTGATTGCATAAATAGTGTTTGACGCTGGGTGGAATTGAACAATTTCCGCAGCGCCTTCAGGGTTGTTGGGATTGAGTTGAATACGGCCAATCAAGCTTAGGCTGATACCTGCATTGGCATCTTGACCATCACTACCATTTGTCCCAGCAGTACCTTCTAGACCTTGTGGACCAAGCGTACCAGGCTTGCCATCATCACCTTCTAAAAAACAACCGGTTAAAGACAAGTTCATTGCTAAAGCAAGGGCTGAGTATTGCGCGTATTTGATTGCCTGCATCGTATTTTTTCCTGGATATGCCATTAGATTGAAAGCAGCATATGTAAATACGATGACAGTTATGTGATGGGACAATGACAGCTTTATGACATTTACAAAAACAAACTTCTATTTAATCCAGTTAACATTTCTGCTGAAGGTTGGTGTTTAAGCTGAATAAATTCAATGAGTTGTGCAGCAGGTTCGCAATACAAGATATCTAAGGCAAGTCTATTATTTCCATACAAGCCACGATGGATCATATTGGCAGAGAACAACAAAATATCCCCTAGTTGTAATGGTACTTCCTTGCCGCGAGTTAAAGGTTCGCTATTTTTGTGACCGTTTTGTTCCAGTCTGATTTGCACCTCTTCCTCACTATCCCAGTTTATATGGGAGCTAGGTATTAGCTCGACCCCAGGATCGGTGGTAAGAGGAATTCTAACGTGTAACACTTCTGGCCCTGCTAGGGCTAATTTCTGCTCTGCAACAGAAAGATGATATTGCGGGTCGCGATGCCAATAGTTGGCTTGGTTGGAGTGGTATGGGTCGAAGAAAAGTTGTGATCCCATAAAAAGAGGATTAGGAATAACCTGTTTGACTGCGTTTAGTAATTGACTGTTGCTGATCAGTTTAAATATCACTAGTCGTTGTTCGTCAGTTAAATATTGGCCAGAGGTTAAGCCTGAACTATTGATGGCTTTAGCTTGAAAAAACGCCTGATTATCCCTGAGCCATGCTTGGTGGAAAACCTCAACAACCTGTCTAATCGATTTCAGGGCTGTAGGCTCAAAAAAGTGGGGTGATTTTACAAAGCCATTTTTGCTGAACTGTGGATGGATTGGTTTAGCAATCATTAATTACTAAAGGCGCCAATACATTCCACTTCAACACGAGCATTCAGGGCTAAACCATTTGTAGCAAAAGCACTGCGCGCAGGAAAATGTTTAGGGAAATACTCTTTATAGACTTTATTAAAAGTGGCCCACTCTTTTATGTCTGCCAACATAACTGTGCATTTCACCAAGTCGTTCATGCTTAAATTATGGCGAGCTAAACTGCTTTTAATATTATCCATAGTTTGTTTGGTTTCATTTTTAATCCCGCCTTCAATCAGCTTGCTGGAATTCGGTAGGGTGCCTATTTCACCGGATAAAAATAACAAATCGCCTACCCGCACTGCATTTGAAAATGGATAGTTGTTATCAATATTCCGCTGTGATGAAAAGTATTCGATTTGCTCGCCGAACGTTTGCTGCGAAACAAAGAGGCTGATCAATACAGGGAATAAGCATGTTGTTAATCGAAAATTAGTCAGTTTCATTATGTCTCCTTAGAGGGGGGTATTGGCTGCGACTTTTCTTTTCCGGCTTTGTATACCATAAATAATGGTATAAATAATAGTGGCCGCTATGAACCCAAAAGCACTCCATTTTATAGCAGTTACATACCCTGCTAAATCTGCGATGTTAGAATGTTTATTAGGATAGGAGCTAAGTAAATAGATTAACAAGGAGTTTTCAGTTAAATCAAAAAGTACTGCAATGTAAGGTATAAATATAATTTTTCTAGAGAATGGGATAGCTAGTTTTTTAAAGACCAAAGCAAAAATCAAGGCTAATAAAGTGCCATAATAAATGGGATAGGCCAGGTCAGCGGTAAATAATCCAATTATATATCTGCTACGAATAGTTTCGCCATAACTCGTCAACATCTGATACAGCGTGTCGTGGTTATACCAAAAGAGTAAATCTAGTGGGCCAACACTACCTGAATTAATTATGTTAGGTAGCAGATACAGTGGAAATATTAAATAGATCACACACATAACAAGGATCAATCGAATGTGCGCGACTCTGAAGAACCAAGCAATAATATTTTCCATAACAGGCTACTACCTAAGATGATGAATTCCTTATTGCCTATCATCTATCTAAACGCTATGAAAAATCTAGAGGAGGATGCTTTTTAATCACTATTTAGTGCGACATTGTTGCTGCCAGAGTCTGCCTAAGTCATTAATTTACAAGCTCACACTTAAATAAGTCAGCATGCTAACAGTTAAAAACGCTATCCACGATAGATGTTTGCCTTTGGTAAAAAATGCCGCCATTGCAGCACTGATAAAGGAGATAGTAGCGATAGAATACAAAAATAACGTAGAGTGGTTATTATCAAATTGAAGCACTGCAGCTAAGCCAAACCAAGTAATAGAGGTAATATGCCAAGTAAATCTCAGGGTGTTTTTAGTAAACTCGTCACTGCCCAATAACTCAGGCAGATTGTCTCTACGAAACAAACGAATAAGAATATATTTTTCACCTAAATACGAATGGGCAATGCCTGTAAGAAACACAATAATGGCCGCTGCTGTTAGCATCTTAAAACCCTCTAGTAGTACTTTAAGTCCTGCACTTTGCCCCAAAACACCCGATACGAAAATAGAGTGTAAGCCAAAATACAGGGGATAACGATTACTGCGCCATACAAAATAAATCGCAATGATTCTGGGGCACTGGCAGCTTGCCAAATAGTCACCTTGCCAGGCACAACATAAGGGTAAAAACTAAAGGCTAAGCCACAAAAACAAAACACGTAGATCACCACCGTTATCAGGAAGGGTAGCCAACAACCACTGTCATCTTTTAGAGGTAATTGTTTTAGCACTAAATGCCCAATGTAAAATAAAGTAAAACAAACGAATGGCACAATCACCATAAAATAGGCGAAAGGTGCGGTGGTCCAGCGCTCAAATACAAATTGATTGATCAGTGGATTCACAATACACACGGCTAATATTCCAACAAAGCTGATTTTTCCTGTGACCTTAGCCCATTGTAGAGCGCGTAATTGTAAGTCGTCTGAGGTTTTTAAAATCAACCAAGTACTGCCAATTAACGCGTAGGCACAAGTAACACCTAATGCGCTTAATATAGAAAACAGATAAGCGGTGGCAGACGTTTCAAAACCCATCACAAAACTGCCCAACATATATCCCTGACTAGCCGAGGCTATACACGAACCGAGTTTAAATATTTGGTTCCAGCGGTGTTTATTGACTTGTGCCACTTTAGCTCGAAAATCGAATGCGACCCCCCTGAGTATCAGCCCAACTAACATGATGGCTGATGGGATATACAAGGCTTTTAGGATGACATTGTGCGCCGTTGGAAAGGCTATCAATAATAAACCTACCGCCAAGACTAACCATGTTTCATTGGCATCCCAAAAGGGGCCGATAGAGGCGATCATTTGGTCTGCTTGATGATCATTGTTAAGGGGTAACAATATGCCAACACCCAAGTCGTAGCCGTCTAAAATCGCATAAACAATAATAGACAAAGCCATAAGTCCAGCAAAAATAACCGGTAAGTTAACGTCTGCAATCATGTTAATTCTCCGGCAGTGTTGTTGAGTGTTTTGGTAAAATGTTTTTGTTGTAGTCGTTCTTGCGGTTGGATTTCTTCTATCTCAACCGCTCTTCGCGCCATCAAAAACAGGGTGTGCAAATAGGCAATTAACAAAGCAACATAGACTGATAGATACAAAATAAAGGTAAACATCACGTTTTCAGGAGCAATGTCGGTGACTGCGTCTGAGGTTTTTAACAGGCCTGACACTAAATAAGGTTGACGGCCAATTTCTGTTACATACCAGCCCGCAAGGGTGGCTATCCAACCAGAAAAACTCATGCCAATCAGGCTATATAACATTCTTTTACTTAAGTGTTTGTGACGGACTAATTTGAAGCTAGTGAGCCAAGCGACGACCAGCATCAACAAACCAATGCCTACCATAATACGAAACCCATAAAATACCGGTTTAACCGGTGGATGTTCGCCAATAAAATCATTTAAACCTTGTACTTCTCCTTCTGGATCGTGCTTTAAAATGATGCTGGTGAGGTTAGGAATAGCCAGTTCAAAATGGTTGCTGCGAGTTTTTTCATCTGGTATTGCAAACACCAACATAGGCACCGCTTTTTGTGTATCCCAAATGCCTTCCATTGCCGCGACTTTTTGTGGCTGATGTTCTAGCGTATTTAAACCATGTAAGTCGCCGACAAATATTTGCAAAGGCACCAGTAGGGCAGCAACAAAAACAGCTGTTTTTAACGCTAGGCGAGGGGCTTTTTTATTGTCTCCTCTGGTAATTCGGTAGGCAGAGATTCCCGCGATTAAAAATGATGCGGTTAACGCAGACGCTAACAACACATGAGCCAAACGGTAAGGAAATGAAGGGTTAAAAATGATTGCCCACCAATCTACTGCGTGCGCTACGCCGTCACGCATTTCAAACCCCGTGGGAGTTTGCATCCAAGAGTTAAGGGCAATAATCCAAAAAGCCGAGAGGGTTGTGCCTATCGCCACTAATAAGGTGGCCAAAGTATGTAACCAGCTAGGTACACGGTGCATGCCAAATAACATCACACCTAAGAAGGTCGCTTCTAAAAAGAAGGCTGTAAGCACTTCATAACCTAAAAGTGGCCCAGCAATATTGCCGACTGTCTCCATATAGCCCGGCCAATTGGTACCAAATTGGAACGACATGGTAATACCGCTCACCACACCCAATGCAAACGTAAGCGCGAATACTTTGACCCAAAAACGGTAGATACGCATCCACACCGGGTGCCCGCTGAGATTAAAACGTAATTTGAAATAAAATAAAAACCAACCCAGCGCTATGCTGATGCTGGGGAATAAAATGTGGAAACTGATGTTGGTCGCAAATTGCAGGCGAGACAACAGGAAGACGTCATCCATAGGACACCTCATTAGTAATATTAGAGAAGTTGTTTAGTTAATCGTTTTGTATTTGGAAGAGGACGTTACTCGTTACTGCGTTTCAATAATTTGTCTTTCATATCCAACACTTTGCCCACACCCGAGCCTAGCTTCATCAAGGTATCGAGTTTTTCAGGACTCAAACGTTGTAACTCGCTTGACCACTTGGTTATACCTTCAAGCAAGTCATGCACTTCTTTCAGTTTCTCTTGGGCGTGTTGTTCTTCAGCGTTGGCTGGTGTATCTAGTAGGATGTCTCGTAACAAGGAAAGGGTAGGATCCATTTCTCGTTTACGGCGTTCTTCGAATACACGATTTGCCATATCCCAAATACTGCCATTGGTTTGAAAGTATTCTTTACGATCTCCGGGTTTGTGATGCATCTGAATTAATTGCCAAGACTGCAATTCCTTCAAACCCATGCTCACATTGCCGCGAGAAATACTTAAGGCTTCTGCAATTTGATTGGCGCTAATAGGATCTTTGGTGATCACCAGTAATGCGTACATTTGCCCAACGGTGCGGTTAAATCCCCAACGACTGCCCATTTCACCAAAGTGCATAACGAAGGTTTCAATCATAGGTGTCATTTTCATAGTTTAAACATTCTAAAGTTTCAGTAATTATTGAAACTTTAGAATGTTTAATGATCTAAGTCAATAACTAGATAGTCAAAAAAGGCTAGAAGACTCCTTTTTAGATAAAAATATCCATAGCGTGCGACTGAAATTATAAAATTAGGTATGCCCGATTATCGGAGTTATAAGACGTCAATAAAATTGGTTTTTCGTTGGTCTAAACAGGCTTAAACGTGCCATTTTCAGTCATTAAAATGTTAAAAATCGAACTCGTGTTAAAGGCAGTAGAATCGGGTTTTCCCAAATTCCTATATTAAGCAGATAGAGGAGTATTAGCCAAGTCGCTCTGATGTGGTAATTGTCGAAAAATGTTGGTTAATGTTGTTTTTGAAATTAGTCTGAAAGTGCCAAAAGCAGATATTGCCGTTGAGCTTGATGAATGTTTGAATAGGTATTTGCGGACTGAGAGCGTTACTTTCTAAAACTGGTTTCAAACGTTTTATTATAATAATCAATAAAGGCAACATGACGCTTAGGGTCAATATATGAAAGATGAATATCTAAGTAGATTCGCTCTTTTACAGCATTTTGCATTACCTTGTTAATTTTCTTCATTAACCTTTGTCCAAATTGACTATTTGAACAATAAATATGACCATTTGCATATGTGTCAGCGCCAGCTAGTTCAACGTAACGCAACCCTATTGGGTTCTGCCGCTGTTTAAGATAATCCTGAGTTAATATTAGAAAGTCCAAGATAACGTTGACCTTACCTTCCAACAACATATCTATTGCACCAATACTGCCATGCTCAGCAGAACGCTGGTAAACCTTACCGCTGGTGTTTAAATACTGTAATTGTTGGTCAATCGCATCACCGTAAGAGCGCCCAATAACATAACCAAGTAGTGCTTTGGGATAGCGCTGCATAAAACTCAACATATCCGTTGGTGTGTTTATATCCATGTCATCGAACACTTCGTCTTGTTCTCGAACCATAAGCCGCAGTCCTTCGATTAACACTTGAGGAAATCTGCTGGCAACAGCCTGAGCATCACGCTTAGCTGTGCGAATTTTAGTACCTGTACATACATTTGGTTCATTCAACAGTTCCCAAAAAACGCGGGAACCATTCTGAGGGCGATATTGAATTTGATATTCTGGTAAATGAGCAAATACCAAGCGCTGAATTTCAAAACCCAATTGAATACTGGTGTACTCTTTGTAAATAGGTTCATCAGGAGCGGATGTAGAAGCCCAAATGACAGTTTGCTGCGCATAGCTTGCGGGTAAACAGATAAATAGTAAGAACGTAATTCGACTGAAAGATGTAAGTAATCTAGTTAACATGCTAATCACTTTAGGTAAAAAAGATTCATGGATGATAGGTACCTGTCCAAAAAGATAAATTTAAAACTACAAAGTGAAGCTAGTACAAACCAATATCCGGCGGGCCACTGCTGAAGCTCAGCATCTCAGGTAAATAGGATAAAGGTTACTATAGTCTGAACTTCTACACAGAAATTGACTTTACATGGTCTTACTCTATGTCAGAAGTCCCAATTCAACAAGGCGGCTATGATTGATAATTAAAAGTAGACACTTATGCTTGACTACTTAGACCGACATGCTTTTATGTGTGAGATAAATTGTCAGTGGAAGTCGTAAGAAAGACCGTTTAAAGTTTATGTTAATGTTAAGTTTTTCCATGATTTAATCATGCGTTCGTTATTTTATACGTCAACAAGTTACTTCGAAAAGGGCAGGCCAATGATCAAATTCATCATCAAATGGGCATGTGTTTTTGCGTTCTCAATATCGGCAGCGCAAGCTGATAATGTTTGGGTTATTCATGCTGGTGGCGTGTTAGCTATTCCAGGAGATGCGCCACTTACTAAGCAGACTATCGTTATCCGTGATGATGTGATTGAGCGTATTGAAGCTGGATATATTTTACCAAAAGATGTCGAACCCACGGCAAAATTAATTGACTTAAAAGATAAATTTGTACTGCCTGGGCTGATGGATATGCACGTTCATCTTTTGGGTGAGTTAAGCAAAACCAGTAGAACCGATATACTCTACACCACCCAATCAATGGAGGCGCTGATAGGTGCCCATTACGCTAATAAGACATTAATGGCTGGCTTCACCACAGTGCGTGATCTAGGCGGTAACCCCGAGGCAATTTACGCACTTCGAGATGCTGTTGCTAAAAACCTTGTTCCGGGTCCCCGTATTTTTGCCGCAGGCAGTGCGTTGGCAGCCACCGGAGGCCATGGAGATATCGATGGCATTAAACCAGAACTACTTAAGTTATGGACACCAGAAACTATATGCGACGGCCCCTATGAATGTCGTAAAGCCGCGCGTCATGCCATTAAGATGGGAGCTGACTGGATCAAGATCACCGCAACCGGTGGTGTCCTGTCTGACACAGCAACAGGTACTGATCAACAAATGACGGATGATGAGTTACAAGAGATTGTCCGTACTGCCCATGGATTAATGGTATGGACCCTCTCCTCCCATAACGGCTTCAAATGAGCCAAGATAGTGGTTGTTAAAATCGACTATCAA